>Ga0194132_10000996_pt1 | contig 57507 bp, 56 predicted proteins | sample TA2KigOf80mmetaG_FD_148612 | JGI IMG/M metagenome (GOLD analysis project Ga0194132, IMG submission 148612) | Freshwater microbial communities from Lake Tanganyika, Tanzania - TA2015054 Kigoma Offshore 80m | ecosystem: Environmental > Aquatic > Freshwater > Lake | place: Tanzania: Lake... | reverse complement strand
CGCGCGCTCCGGGAGCAAGGACCAATAGGGGATGTTCTCCACCTCAACCAGGCCGCCCGTTATCCCCTTCGTCAGCCGCCGTCCAAGAGGCGCTGGAGCAGAAGGGCCATGCTACCCCGCCGAGGGGGGAGGGTTTAGCATGAGCCGGTCAGGCCGGCTCCGTTCCGCCTTCCCACAGCTTGACGGTCTTGTCCCAGGACGCGCTGGCGAGGCGAAGCCCGTCCGGTGAAAAGGCCAGGCCGCGCACCGCGCCCGCATGGGCCTTCAAGGTCCGGAAGGTGCGGCCCGTCGCTATCTCCCAGAGCTTGATCGTCTGATCGTCGCTGGCGCTTGCCAGCACCTTGCCGTCCGGGGAAACCACCAGCGAGCGGACCCAGCCCCCGTGTCCCTTGAGCGTCCGGATTTCGGCGACCTGGGGCATCTCGAAAAATTTGATCGTACAGTCCCGGCTGCCCGTGATGAGGGTGCGTCCGTCCGGCGTGAAGGTGATGGCGCCGATCCAGTAATTCATCGGCTTCTGGAACCCGCCCTCGTCCTCGACGAAATACCCTCGGTACTCCGTGGAGTCGTCGTCTTCAATATCCAGCCAGTGTCCGTTGTGCAGCACTTTCTCCTCGCCGCTGGGGAGGACCTCCCAGATCTTGATCTTTCCGATGTCGGAGCCGCTGGCCAGATGGATGCCGTCCGGGGAGAAGGCGACGACCGGAGTCCAGTGATGGTCGTACTGATCTTTTCCGAGCAGAGTCATGAGCTCGGTCCCCGTGGTGATCTCCCAGATCTTGATGTCTTTGTTGTGGCTTCCGCGCGCCAGCATGAGGCCGTCGGGAGAGAGCGAAAGGCTGCAGACATTGTGATCGTAGCGGGTAAAGAGCAGCTTGGTCGGTTCCCCGGTCTTCGGGTTCCAGAGCCGGATCGTGCGGTCTTCGCTGCCGGTGGCAAGCGTCTGCCCGTCGGGCGTGAAGACCGCCGCGCGAATGTCGTGGGTATGGCCGCGCAGCGACCGCAGCAAGCGTCCCGTTTCGACGTCCCAGATGCGGACGAGCCGATCGGCGCCGCCGCTGATCAGCGTGAGCCCGTCCGGCGCATAGGCGACGGTCCAGATGCCCTGCGAATGGCCCCGGAACGTTTTGATCTCATGCGCCCCGGCCTTCCAGTACGCGAGCAAGTCCACGGTCGGAGAGGTTGCGGGGTTCGCCGGAGCCAAGCCAGCCTGGCCGCCGCCGGTTGGAGCGACAAAAGAATCAGCCATTAACGAATGCCTCCTGACGGTTCTCGGCGAAGCCGGACAGCCTCGCGCACGTGGTTCGCGGTATTTGCAAATGCCGCTCCTCGTGACTATAATCACGACACGAGCGGATTGATCTGACTCAGATCATAAAAGAGGCTCTGAAACCAAGTCAAGCAGCCGCCGAACTCCCGTCCTCGCGAATGCCCTCGATGACCGGCAACCACGAGACAGCCTGATCGGAAGAGGGAGGCAGCAGGAGAGACGCATCAATGGATATCAGATTTCAGCCGGCCCTCCTTCAAGAAGTGATCGACTCCTTTGTCGAAAAAACGGAACGGGAAGGCGACCCGACCTACTACAAGGAGTTTCATGAGCTGGCCGACCCGATCTATGAGCGGTTCACGCTGGATGATCGCGAGGCCGAGTTCAAGAAGCTCTACCAGTATTTCTTCGGGACCTGGGGCTTTTCGGACATCATCCGGGATGCGTTCGGCGAGTTTCCGGCGCTCAAAGAGCGGATCGGGATCGTCTTGATCAAGGGCGTCCTCAAAGAAGACCAAGAAGGCGTCGACATTTTAAGGAAATGGGGATCGGTGGAGCAGGACCTGGCCCAGCAGTTTGAAGAGAAAGGGCTCAAGGGAGTCGGGATCAAGCTGATTCCGCGGCGATTCTACGATCCGGCCTTGACGCGCTACTGTCGCCACGAACTGATGCACATCTCCGACATGCTGGACCCGGCCTTCAACTATGATCCGGACACCAAGGTGGGACAGAACCCCGGGGAAGAGACGCTGATTCTGCACCGATATCGAGTTCTGTGGTGCCTGAACATCGATAGCCGCCTGATCCGGGCCGGGAAGGAACCGATGTTGAGCCGGGAAGACCGGTTCAAGGAGTTCCGTTCCTGGTACCGCAAGATTCCTCCGGCCCAGTTGAAATCAGTGTTCGAGGGGTTGTGGCAAGCGGACATGCTCACCCACTCCGAACTGGTGGAGATGGCCACGGACACCCTGCGGATCATGGAGCGGGCGTTGGACGTGGAAGGCGGAGAGCTCCCGGATGTCCAGAACCGGGTCATGCTGATGCCGGGATTTCCCTGTCCGCTCTGCCGCTTCCCCACCTATTCCTGGGTGGAGGATCTTGAGCACAAGGTCGAAAAGCACGTGCTCGACTTTATCCGCGAGAACCATCCCGGCTGGGATACGGAGTTCGGCGCCTGTGACCGCTGCGTCGAAGTCTACAAGCTTCGGGCCGACGGCGTCATGTAGGCCGGCAAGCGGGCGAGGTTGACCCATGGCGGCTGATCCGCAATACGGGCGACGGCACTTTCTGAAGGATTCGGTCCTTTCGCTGGCCAAGACGGCGCAGGAATTCGTCAAACACCGGGACACGCCGTCGGAACAGGCGAGAAAAACCGAACCGCCCCCGCGGGCCGATTGGTTGCGGCCGCCCGGCGCGGTTGCGGAGGCGCTCTTTCTGGAGCGCTGCACCAAGTGCGGCGATTGCATCAAAGCCTGTCCCTACGAGAGCATCAAGCCCGATCGGACAGTCGGGTTCCCGGTGATCTTTCCCGACGAGGTCCCCTGCCACCTTTGCGATGATTTTCCCTGCATCGCGGCCTGCGAAACCGACGCCTTGCTCGAAGTCTCCGGCAAAGAAGAAGTCAGAATGGGCCAGGCCCGCGTATCCCATCGAGACTGTACAGCGGGGCAAGGTTGTCATGCCTGCGTCTCCCGCTGCCCGACCGAGGCTCTGGCAATGGATTTTGATTACTTCCGCCTCCTGGTCGAGCCGAGTCGCTGCGTCGGCTGCGGGATCTGTGAGCAGGTCTGCAAGACCGTCAACGACAAGATCGCCATCCGAGTCGTCCCGACTCGAGTCTTGGCTTCGGGAGGGCCATCCGCTGGAGTATGAGCCGCGTCTTGATATGGGAAAGACTCGACAAAGAACGCAAGCGCAGTGTTTGAGGCCGGTTAAGTTGTAAAATCAGGCACTTACCGTGGGGGCCAGTTCAGGCTTGACTTCCATCAGGGCCTTGCCTATGATACGCACGCTTGCGCCGAAAGTGTGGAATCTTGAAGGAAGCGGACCGGCCGAGGCCACGTCCTAATCCGCTTCAAGTTTCATACTGAAAGAGGGGAGCAATGACCACAAAAGAGAGCCAGCGGAGCGTGATGAATCCGATCACGATGGCTCCCGGAGCCGGCACCCTCAAAGATTCACCGGCGGTTGAACGGGCCTTGGGCCGCAGTAAGCTCTACCTCCTTGTCTCGTGGAGCATGCTGTACCCCGAAGATGATGAATTTCTGGACTACCTGCAGAGCGGCGAATTTGTGGAGGACGGGCGTTCCGCGATCGACAGCCTCGGGCGTGCGTTGGACGGCATCGGCGGAGAACGAGCCAAGAGCAAGCTGACCGCGCTGTCGAAATCTTTGGATCAAATTGAACGATGGATCGCGTCCGAATGCGCGAACTGGCAGTTGTCCGACCTGCAAGCTGAGCATCGGCGTGTGTTCAGCAACGTCATCACCCTGGAGTGCCCCCCCTACGAAACCCTTTTCGGTAACGACCACGTCTTCGGCCAGGCCCATACCATGGGAGACATCGCCGGGTTCTATCGTGCCTTCGGCGTGGAGCTTTCGAAGGATATTCATGAGCGCATGGACCACTTGAGCGTTGAACTTGAGTTCATGCATTTTCTTGCCTATAAGGAGTCTTACGCCCGCTGCCACGACGGGGCCGAAAAGATTCAGATCGTCGTTGACGCCCAGAAGAAGTTCGTGAAGGATCATATCGGGCGATGGGTGCCGCTCTTCGCTCGGATGCTGGTCAAGAAGGCGGATTCCGGCTTCTTCCGCCACATCGCGGAATTTTCTTCAGACTGGATGGATTTCGACGCTTCTTACCTGGGGGTCACCCCGCAACCTTACTCGGAGGCTGATTACCGGCCCGCGACGTTCAATGCGCCGGAGGGTCAGACCTACGAGTGTGGCGCGCAGGATCAAGGCAATGAGCTGACCATGCTGCTCAACGAGGTGGGGGCTCAGAATTTCCTCGATAAAGAGAAGGACAAGGATAAAGAGGAGAGCGGGCCGGTGGGAACGGCCTGAGTAGCCTCATTGTTGGTCGGTTGCACAAGGTTTCGTCGGGAGTAATGCAGCAGTAATTCAATCATTAATCAATCGAGAGGAGGGTATATTCATATGAGAGTGGTGCAGACACGCAACAAAAAGCTGGTGTTTGGCATTCTTCTCTCTGCACTCGTCGTGGGTGTGATGCTGACGGTCGGGCAGGTTCCGCTTGCGGTCAGCCAACCGGTCACCATTCCGGTCAAGGCGATCAAGGGGCCGATCCCGATGGATGGGGCCAACCCCGTCTGGGAAGGGGTGCCGGGCCTGGTCGTGCCGCTGAGCGGGCAGACGATCACCACCCCGATGCATCCGAACATTTCCGTGAAGTCCGTCTTTGTGAAGGCGGTCTCGAACGGAAAGGAACTCGGCTTCCGGCTGGACTGGGCTGACCAGACGATGAACAATACCACGATCGGGCCGCAGGACTTCCGCGATCAGGCCGCGATCCAGTTCCCGGTGAATACGTCGGGAGCGCCCCCGTTCCAGTGCATGGGGCAGTCCGGCGGCACGGTCAACATCTGGCGCTGGAATGCGGAATGGCAGAAGGACCTTGGCAAGGATAGCGCGGGCATGTGGGACGTGGACGACCAGTATCCCGGCATCTTCTGGGACTACTACTTTGAAGAGCCGGCTGGCGGCGTGACCTATCCGGACCGGATCGGCCGGAGCCTCGGGCCCTTCAATCCGGGCATCTGGTCAGGGAACATCCTGTCGGATCCGACCCTGCGTGTGAGTTCGGTGGAGGACCTCAACGCCAACGGGTTCAGCACGCTGACCACGCAGGCGCATCAGGATGTGATCGGCAACGGCGTGTGGGAGCCGGCCGGCTCGGTCAAGGGCGGCTGCTGCAGCGGTCCGACCTGGCGCATTGTCGTCAAGCGTGCGCTGACCACCAGCGACTCCAACGACGTGCAGTTCAAGGCAGGCACGTCGGTTCCGGTGGCTTTTGCCGTGTGGGATGGGACCAACGTCGAGCGGAACGGCATGAAAGGCATTTCCACGTGGTTTACGCTGAAGCTGCCCTAAGAATCGCTCCCTCGCCTGAGGGGAGATAGGGATTCAGCTCGAGACGGGTTGTCTCGGGTGATCAGCCGAAAAGCCCCGGGCTGTCAGAAATGATGGCCTGGGGCTTTTTCTTTGCGTCTTCACCGCCGAACCACCATGTCCGTCGATCGTCAAACGACAGAACCCATTGGGAGACAAGGGGAAAGCCAGCTACCAGAGAGTTGCATTTGTAAGGGTGTGGGGTGTATAAGAAACGAAGACGTGTTCCATGGCGGCCTGTTTCTCACATCGTGTAGCATAAGGTTCTCGTGAAGATATCCCTGCTGTTTCCTCCGACCTGGCATCCCTCTCAGCCCTACCTGAGCCTGCCTTCGCTGACCGGGTTTCTGAATCAGGCCGGCGTCACGAACGTCACCCAGCGCGATCTGGGCATCGAGCTCCTCGACGGTATCCTGACGCAACAGTACGGGGAGCGGCTCTACCCGCAGCTCCTTGAAAAAGTGAAGAGGCTGGAGCGGGAGCGGACGGGGGAAACAGGACCGAACAGCGCCGAGCATTACAGCCGGGTGGTGGAATCGCTGGACCGATTCCCCTACCTCATTGACCGCATCGAACCGGCCAAGGAAGCCCTGCGAGGCCAGGAGTTCTACGAGATCGAGCGGTACCGCGAGAGTCTCTTTCTGGTCGACAAGTGGCTGGAGTTGCTCTCGACCCTCTATTTCCCGACGCGCTTGACCGTGGTGGACAATCAGTTCAGCACCTATTCCATCTATTCCTCCAGGGACCTGATGGCGGCCATCAGGGACGAGGAGCAGAATCCCTACATCGCCTTGTTTCGGGAACGGTTCCTCCCTTCGATCTTGGCCGACCAGCCGGATATGGTCGGGGTCTCCATCACGGCTACCTCCCAGATCGTCCCAGGGCTCACCCTGTGCCGGCTGATCAAGGAGGCGAACCCAGATCTGCACCTGACGATCGGCGGGAGCATTTTCACCCGGCTGGTGGATAACCTGCGCCGGTGTCCGTCCTTGTTCGACTTAACCGATGATTTTATCGTCTTTGAAGGGGAGACGGCGCTGTTAGAGCTGGTCAACCAACTGGAAGGCAAGCGAGACTTTGCCAAGGTGCCCAACCTGATCTATCGCCAGAACGGCAAAATCACGGTCAACCAGCCGTTTTACTCGGAAAACATCAACGCGCTGCCGGCGCCGAGCTATGACGGGTTTCCGCTCGGACAGTACCTAGCGCCCCGCACCGTCCTCCCCGTGCAGTTTTCCCGAGGCTGCTACTACAAGGACTGCGCGTTTTGTGCCTTGACGCTCGACCATCAGAACTTCCGGCAGAAAGACCCGGCCAAGACGGTCGATGATCTGCAGATGTTGTCGGAAAAGTATCAGACCCCGTTTTTCTTCTTCACGGACGAATGTTTCGCTTTGTCTCCGACCAAGCGGATGTGTCAGCAGGTTCTCGACCGGAACCTGAATCTGCAATGGACCTGCGAGATGCGGTTTGAGAAGAATCTGTCGCGGGATCTCCTGACGCTGATGCGGGACGCCGGGTGTCTCAAAATCGTGTTCGGCCTGGAATCCTTCAACCAGCGGGTCATGGATTTTATGAAGAAGGGCATCACCCAGGCCAGCGTACGTCGCGTGACGGAGGATTGCCTTGACCTGGGCATCGCCGTTCACTGCTATATCATCGCCGGGTTCCCGACCGAGACGGAGGAAGAGGCGCTCGAGACGATGCGGTTCATCGTGGACAATCGACGCCTGCATTCGTCCTATGGCTTCTCATGCCAGCCTTGCCTGTTTGATCTGGAAAAGGAGGCGCCGATCATGAGCGATCCCGGCGGCTATGGGATCCGGCGCATCATGCGGCCCGCCTCGGAGGACCTGAGTCTGGGCTTCTTCTACGAGGTCAAGGAAGGGATGACTCCCGAGCAGGCGGAGCGGGTCTATCAGCATATTTACGAAAAGATCAGCGAAGTGGTCTGCGAGCTGCCTTTCAACTATTCGATGGCGGACGGGCTCCTCTACATTGCCCGGGCCAGGGCTCAGGCCCAGCAGATCCCACAGCCGGCTGGCTCCTAGTTCCCCTCCAGGTAATGGTCCGCTGTCGCGCTCGATTCTGGCCTGGGCGTTGGGTTGACGCTGTCGGAGGCTTCTGGCTATAATCCAACAAGGGTTTGGGTTTATGGAGAGAGGGACCGGACAGCACCATGGCAGGCGAAGCGGTGGAGCGGGGCGGAAGGGGCGAAGAGCAGGGGCTGCTCTTTGACTATACGGCGAGGCTGCTGTTGGTGGCGGGGTTCCTCGAGCTGATTCTCTATCGACTCGTCTCGAGGCTGGGCATGCACCTGAGCAAGGTGGCCCAGAAGTATGAGTCCGTCCGGATCACCCTAAAAGCCCTGTCGTCGATCGGGTTCGCGCTCCTGAACTTCGTGTCGCTGCTGGTATTCCTCGCGCTCTTTCTCGTGCTGTTCAATAAAGTCCGAGGAGTGGGCAAGGGGCGCTATGACGCGCTCTTGGTTCCTTCGACGTCCCTGCTCGTGCTCGTAACCATCGCCTACCTGCTCTTTCCTCCCACGATGCTCGGATCGGTTGTGTACAACCTCATTTTCCTTGTGGTCCTGGGCACCTTGGTCGCCGAGTATGTCATGACGCACCAGCCCTGGGCCCAGCGGGGCCTGATCGTCTGTTATCTGCTCGGCGTCGCCGGCTGGCTCTACTATCAGACGATATCCACCGTCTATGGTCTGTTGAAGCTTGCGGCGGTTCCCCCGCTCGCGCACGAAGTGAACCGGGCCGGAGAAGCCTTGATGGTACTGGCCAGCATCCTGGTGTTCTGGGCCTATGGTGCCACCCCGCTGTGGACCAAGAATAAGCGGCAGCGTCGGCGGGCGGCCACCTTTGCGCTTGTTGGAGGCGGAGCCTTTGTCGGGCTGCTCTTTTTGGACTATTTCCTCGCCCTCTACGATCAGGCCGTGGCGGAATCCGTTCGCAAGGCCGGCGAAGGAATCGGTTGGATTTTCCAGATGGGGATGGGCTACACCTTTTATCTCCCGTTTGCCTTTTATGTGGCCGGCTTACTCTGTTGGGCCTACACGGTCGTGAAGTTGATCACGATCGGGCGCATGGCTGGTTTGGGTCTGGGGTTGATGTTTATCGCCGGCTACGCTCTCCAGCTCTCTCACCTGAGCTTGATGGTGGTGCTCGGTGTGCTGCTACTCAATTTGGACCGCCGACGGCTCCTGGCTCCGGCCGGTGCGCCGGCGGAAGAAAGCCTGCTGGCCGGTCCGGCGGGGACGTTGGCGGGCGAGCAGACGTGAACGGAACGGCAGGGGGTTTATGAGCGAGCAAGATCTTTCCAATGTAGCTGAACCGGGCGGGGCTGCCATCGAGCAGCCTGAGCGGCTGTTGACGCCGGACGAGGAAATTGCGGAACTGGAAAAGCTTCTGGGAGCCGAGCCGGACGACTTCCAGGCTCGTTGCCGGCTGGGAGAGCTCTACTTCAGCAAGGGGCGACTGGACGACGCGCTGGCCGAGGTGAACAAATCGATCGAGATGGCGGAGGCGATCCGGGCCGAGATGAATCGCTCGCTTGCGATGTACTATTCCAACCTGGGGACCATCTACGCCCACAAAAACATGGTCGAGGAGGCGGAGGCGCAGTTCAAAAAGGCGATCGAGGTGCATAAGGACGACGTCCTCGCCCTCTTCAACCTGGGTCGAGTCTATGCCGAAAAGCGGCAGTTCATGGACGCCAAGACCTATTACGAGCGGCTTGTGGAGGTGACGCCAGAAGACGCCATCGCCTGGTATAACCTGGCGGGGGTCTATGTCGAACTGGATAACCCATCCGTGTCCGACTACAACACCATCGACATGGCGATGCAGTGCTATCTCCGCACCCTCGAACTGAATCCGCAGCATCTGGAAGCCAGCTTCAAGCTGACGGATCTCGCACTCAACCACAAGAAGACGGATTTAGCCATCAAGGTGATGGAGGACGCCGTCGAGCAGAATCCCGATGAGCCGCTGATCTATTACAACCTGATCAGCACCTACGAAAAGTGCAAGCTGTTCGAGCAGGCGGAGCAGGCAAGGCAGAAGTTAAAGGACCGTTTTGCGAAGCGAGCCAGGGAAGCCGGCAAGGCGTAGGGCTTCCCTAGTAAGGAGCACCATGTTTGGGAGTATCGGATTTACCGAGCTGATTCTGATCCTGGTGATCGTGCTGATCATCTTCGGCGCGGGGAAGCTGCCCCAGTTGGGCGAGGGGCTCGGCAAGGCCATCAAGGGATTCAAAAAGTCCGTGCATGAAGCGGATGCGATCGAGGCGGAGGCTCAGGCGCAGGCCCAAGCCCAGATGTCGGCTCCTCCGCCGGAGCAGCCGGCGCAAATCCTCGCGCAGGGCGCTGTTCCACCGCCTCCGCCGGAGCCGGTGGCGCAGCAGGAACCAGCCACAACCGCGCCGCCCAAAGCCTAGGGGCATGGGAAACGGAGTCGTGTGCTGAGAGAGGACAAGGGTAGACACCATGAGCACGGATGTCGCGCTGAGCGTCGGATACATTGAAACCTTTGCCGGGAACGGAAAGGCCAGGAGCACCGGCGATGGCAAGCGGGCGGCCAAGGCCGGTATTCCGCTCCCTCACCACCTGGCCCTGGACAAGGAAGAGCGGTACCTCTATTTCGCCGAATCCGGGTCTGATCGCGTGAGGCGCATCGATTTGAAGGAAGGCACGCTGCACAATTTCGCCGGAATCGGCGAAACCTGTTACAGCGGCGATGCAGGGCCCTGCGGCGAGGCAGGACTCTATCTCCCTCTCGGTGTGGCGTTCGATTCCCAAAACCACCTCTATATCTGCGATTCAGGCAGTAACCGGATCCGGAAGGTCGACCATGAAACCGGCATCATCACGACGGTTGTTGGAACGGGACAGTTCGGGTTCAACGGGGACGGGCCGGCGCTGGAGGTAAACCTGACCTACCCGGCCGCCATCGCGTTTGATCGGGATGATGTCTTGTACATCGCGGATACTCAGGCCCACCGCGTCCGACGCTATGATCCGAGGACGGACCTGGTGACCACGATCGCCGGGATGTGGACGGCCGACGATGATGTGCGCGAACAGCCGTTGGTTGCCAGGAACCTGGTGGTCCTGTCCGGGGATTCCATCGGCATTGATTTCAGCGACGATCACGGCTGGTTGCGGCCAGAGTGCTCAGACGGCCTGGATCTGTCCCTCTATCTCGATGATGGCCGGCCCGCGATGGAAGCCAGACTCTACGATCTGGTCGGGCTGGCTCTGGACAGCCACGGCCACGTGTACGTTGTGGATAAGGGCAGCAACCGCGTCCGGAAGATCGATCAGCGGACGGGCGTCATTTCCACCGTGGCAGGGGTCTGCCGGTACGGCTACGACGGAGACGACAAGCCGGCCGTGAAGGCGATGCTGCATGCGCCTGAAGGGGTGGTCTTTGATCCCTGGGACAACCTGTATGTCTCGGATACGATGAACCACCGGGTCCGGAAAGTGGACGCCACGACCGGGATGATGACCACAGTGGCCGGGAACGGGGATAGCGGCTACGAGGATAAGAACATGGGCGGATGCGGCATGGCCCGCTTTGTGGCGAAAGAAGACGCCGGCCTGATCAAGCACGGCGACGGCCACCTGGCGGTAGAAGCGGTGGTGAACGCGCCGGTCGGGCTCGCCCTGGACTCCCAAGGGTTTCTCTACATCTGCGAGCGGGGGGAAAACAAGATCAGACGCGCAAAACTGTGGTGATCCTCTTGGAAAGCGGGGCCAGCCCACGGCCAGCAGAGGGTGCCCACGTCTGGTGAGCGGTGCACACGTGGTGATGAGGCTTCGGAATGGCGCGATTGAAGCGATGGATGGTCCGGTCTCATTCCATTATCTCTCTGTTATCCGGATTCTTGCTCAGCGCGTTGGTCCTTGGGTGGTTGGGCATTCCCATCGTCAGCTCTGAAGGGATGTTCATCCGGTCCCACCTTGTTTCCGGCGACATCCCAGCCGTGCCGGAGGACCCAGCCTGGGACAAGATCCCGCCGTTGATGCTGCCGCTCAGCGGCCAGGTTATTACGAGGCCCGTCTGGCCCGAGCCGAGCGCGCGGGCGCTGGGGGTCCGGTCGGTCCACAACGGGACCGACATCGCGTTCCTCCTTGAGTGGCAGGACAACACCAAAAACGATCGGCTGACGCCGGGCACCTTTCGTGATGGAGTGGCCATCGGGCTTCCCCTCGGCGATGCCCCCGCCTTTTTCTGCATGGGGCAACTGGATCACTACATCAATATCTGGCATTGGAAGGCCGACTGGCAGAGCGATATCGATCGCCGGGCTGCCAGGGCCGCGGAACGCAAGGGAGAAAGCGGAGAAGTTCGCCGGTTCGAAGTGATTCCCCGGCGGGCTTCTTCCGTTGAGGACCTCGTCGGCGGAGGGTTCAGCACCTTGACCAGCAAGCAATCGCAGGGAAGGGTCCAGGGAAAGGCGACCTGGAAGGACGGGCTCTGGCGCGTGGTCATCAGGCGACCGCTGGCCAGCACGGATCAGGAAAACGAGGCCCGCCTGGAGCCTGGCCGCATCCAGACCATTGCCTTCGCTGTCTGGAACGGGGAAAACAAGGAGCGGAACGGACAGAAGGCCGTGGCTCCCTGGTTCCAGCTCTCGATCGATCCTGTGGTGGGACTGTGAGGTGGCCACGGTCGATGGACGTCGCTGCTGCCGGGACGCACGCGCCCTGGCGTCTGCTGGATGCGCATGGGCGCTAGGCGGTGTTCCCGCATGGGCGGAGAATGGAAAGCCCTCCCAATGGGTAGGGCTTTTTTCATGTACCTCCTGGTGCTGGGCATGATCATGCTGCCGGGTTGGCTCATGGCTGCCGCGGCCATCGAGATGACGGAGGCGGAAGCGGTGCGTCTCGGAGAACAGTTTGGGGTCGTGATCGGTCCGGTAGATGAAGAGATCCAGAAAGAACTCAAGATGCAGAAACCGGAAGGTGTTGTGGTGTTCGAGGTGATTGGGGGAACCCCGGCTGATTTGGCTGGCATCAAGGTAAGGGCGGTCATCAAGGAAATTGATAAGGTCGAGGTTCGCACCATGCTGGATTTTGGCCGGGCCTTGAAGCGCGCCATGGCGACGGAGAATTTCACGGTCGGCACCTATGAACCGGCTGATCCGGAGGTCCAGGGTGTGGGCGGGCTGATTAATTTCCATTTTGTCCGCATCGTGAAGGACTAAGCAACGCGGCACCAGTTTGCGGGGAAGCAGGCATGGGGAGAGTCATACTGCTGGTCGGCGGAATCCTGCTTGCGTTGCTCGTCGGCGGAACCGCGCTGGACCAGGGGCCTGCGCGTGCCCAAAGGGCGGACGGCCGGACGGCTTCGTGGGTCGAAGAGATTGAACGGGTCTTCATCCGCTCGGAGGATTGCAAACAGTGCCACGACCGGCACTACGAGGAATGGAAGGGGATGCGGGAGCAGACCCCCGACCTCAAGACCTTCGGCCGGGTGGATGCGGCCCTCCTGCACGGCACCGCGTTAGAGTCCTCCGTCTTCCGGACGGTCCTGGGGCTCTGGCTTCAGACCAATCCGACGGCTGAGCAGAAAACCCGCTGCTTGTCCTGCCACGCGCCGTCTGTGACGGTCTTTCCCCAACATACGGACAAGATTGTGGGACAGGTCCTCTCCGGGAAGGTGCAAGTGGAAGGCATCGGCTGCGCGTCCTGCCACCTGATCAACAGCGTTGCGGCCACGCCGACTCCTCCACCTTCATTCAAAGTCCAAGCCGGCAAGGTCCTCTACGGCCCCTATACCGACCCGGAGGAGAACTTGGTCCATCCTTCCAGCCAATCCGATCTGTTCCGAGGCGCCAACTACTGCGCCTCCTGCCATTTTGACAAGGTCAAGGATGTTACCCGCCGAGACCTGCCCGGCGAAATCCTGCAAGGGACCATCTGCCAGGACTGTCACATGGAGCCTTCGACCGGCAGTTCCACCTCTAAACGCGGGTCCATGACCCGCTCGATCGGACGGCACTGGTTTCGAGGCGTGGTCATTCCGGGCGTCATGCTGAAAAATCGCAACCTGCAGGCGGAATGGATGCCCCGCGTCGACATCGAGGCGAAGAAATCTGCAACGTCAGTGGAAGGCAGGGTACTCGTGCGAACCGGCAGCCTCCCCCATAGCTTTCCCGACGGAGACCCGGTGCTGAAGCAATACTTCATGACGATCACAGTGAAGGATGCCAAGGGAGAAGTTTTGTCCACAGAGCAGAAACGCTTCGGCCTGCCATTCGACCAGCTTCTTCGAGGGCCGATCCCTGAGCCCCTGGTGCGAGGCGGGACCACCAAGCACATCCCCTTCACTGCCGCGATCCCGACTGGAGCAGTCCCGGCCAGCGTGGAAGCGCTTCTGACCTACGCGCTGATCCCGGAGCCGGAGCCAGGACTCAAGGAACGATACCTGGCGACGCTCGCGAGCGAGCAGGATCGTGCCAAGGCCGCGAAGTTGATTCAGGAATATACGCAGGCGCGTGTGTTGACGTTCCGTACCAAGTCGCTGTAAGGATGGGATCTGAAGATGGGGAAGGGATGACTCCGTCGTGACCAAGAAGAGCCGACCGATCAGCGTTGCTGCCGCGCTCGCCGTCTTCGTCGGGCTCGCGATTGCCTGGAGCACCGGCGGTCTCAGTTTGGCACAGGATTCGTCGAAGGCCAAGGGGTCCCTGGACAAGGTCTTTCCGAGTTCCAACAAATGCAAGCGGTGTCACGAGCGGGTGTTTGAGGAATGGGAAGCCTCCCCTCTCTCACGGTCCATTCACTCTCCCGCCTTCAGGGCTTCGCTTGATGAGTACCTGGCCTTTGCCGGCAGCAAAGACAAGGCCCTCTGTTTGCGGTGCCACGCGCCCCACGTCAACGAATTTGTCGATCAAGTCCAGGTCTTTGTCGCCCAGGTTCAATCGGGTGACCCGGCGATCGACGGAGTGGGCTGTACCCAGTGTCATTTGATCAAACAGGTGGACCGGGCTCGTCATCCGCCGGTTCCCAAATATGAGCCGGGGAAAACGCTGTTCGGTCCCTATAAAGATTTCGTCCAGAACTTGGCCCACCAGTCTCTGGAGCTGGATCTGTTCAGAAAATCAGACCTCTGTTTGAACTGCCACCTGTCTGTTCCGGCTGCGGCCAATTTGGGGAAGGCCAACGATTTGCTGGGAGGGTGGGAAAGCAGCAAAGCGATCAAGGCCGGGAAAGAATGTCAGACCTGCCACATGCCGGAGCAGGTCGGGGAATCGGCCAACGGCGAGAACAAGCGGAAAGTCGCCAACCATACGTTCCCCGGGCGGATCGGCAAGCTCCGGCAGGAGGCGGCGAAGCTGGAGATTGAGACCTCGGTGAAGGGGGATCAGACGAAGGTGACGGTGAAAGTCCAGAGTCTGGTCCCGCACAATCTTCCCACGACCCATCCGGCCTGGGCCAAGGTGGTGCTGGACCTGGCCATCAAGGGCAAGAATCTGAAAACCGTCTTTGCCGAACAACGGGTCTACGGGCGGGTCTTTGCCGATGCGAAGGGGCAAAAGACTTCCTTCGATTTCATGGCCGTCAAGGTGTTGGAGGATACGGTTCTCAAGCCGGAGGAGACCCGCGTCGAGACGTTCACGTTCCCCACGCCCAAAGACACCAGATCGTTTGACGTGGAGGCCCTGCTCAGCTATGCGCCGGTGACCGGGCCGGCGGCGTTCCTGCAACGTATCGAGGCCGAATCCTCGAAGGGGGCGCAAGATCCCGTCTTTCAGCCGATTCCTATCGTGAAACAGGCGGTGAACGTCCCGCTGCAATAATCAGGAGAGAGGCGACGCGGAGCCCGACGGAGAAACAGGCTAATCCAAGGCGATCGTCGAGCCGGGGGATTTCATCTTGAAAATCTGGATCGCGGAATAAATGTTCTTCGCCGGCTGGTTGAGGATCAATTGCGAGTTAGTGATGTGCGTGTCGATCAGTTCGAAGGGGCCGCCGCTGTAATAAAACCGGCACTGATCCATCGTGCAGTTCTTGAAGACGTGGTTGTCCAGGGCCAGTTGTTCTTCCTTGAAAGTCTTGCCCTCGACAAGAATGTACTCAGGTCCTACGCCCACGGATTTTCCCCTCCTGCAAGCCACTATAGCAGATTCATTCTTGAACCAGCAAACCGCTGAGGAGGCGGTAAGACATAAGGCCTGAAACGTAAGGTGTAAGGTGAACTCCCCGCAGCCCTGACGCATGTCCCGTCGCCCCTCCCGTAGCTTCGTTTCACCTTGATCATTGCCGACTGTCTGTATACAATGGCCAGACTTTTCTGCCGATCGCCGAGTTTGGAACGAGAAGGATATGGGTGAATGTGAGTAAAGATCGCTAACGGGAGGAGTCTTCTGTGGATGCTACAGCAGTCATTGCCTTTTCGATTGCCACGGCGGCCGCCGGTATCGGCTATGGCCTCTACCTGGCCTTGTGGGTTTTCAGGCTCGATGTGGGGAACCAGGACATGCAGCGCATTGCCCAGGCCATCCAGGAGGGGGCCGCTGCCTATCTGAACCGGCAGTATCGGACCGTCGGATTGGTGGCGGCAGGCCTGTTCGTAGTCCTGTGGCTGGCGGGCCTGTGGTCGGACCAGTTCGGGCTGCTCACGGCAGTGGGGTTCTTGGTCGGGGCTGGAGCGTCGGCTACGGCCGGGTATGTCGGCATGTACATTGCCGTGCGGGCCAATGTCCGCACGGCACAGGCGGCTCATCAGGGGCTCAATGCGGCCTTGACCGTGGCGTTCCGCGGCGGAGCCGTGACCGGGCTCCTGCTCATCGGCCTGGGACTATTAGCGCTCGCCGGCTTCTACGCCATCGGTTCGGCGATCGCGGGGCAGGAGAAGGCCATTCATGCGCTGCTCAGCCTGGGCTTCGGAGGCAGCCTGATCTCGGTCTTTGCCCGTGTGGGGGGCGGCATCTACACGAAGGCAGCGGACGTCGGGGCTGATCTGGTCGGCAAGGTGGAGGCGGGGATTCCGGAAGACGATCCCCGCAATCCGGCGGTGATCGCCGACAATGTCGGTGACAACGTCGGGGACTGTGCCGGTATGGCGGCGGACCTGTTTGAGACCTATGCCGTGACGACGGTGGCGGCGATGGTGCTGGCGTTCACCCTGTTCAAGGGGCAGGAAGCGCCGATTCTCTATCCGCTGGTTCTGGGAGGGATCACGATCCTGGCGACCATTGTCGGGATCATGTTCGTCAAGGTCGGGCCAGGCGGTGGGATCATGACCGCTCTCTACAAGGGGCTTTTTGTGGCCGGCGGTACATCCGCGGTGGCCTTCTACCCGGTCACCGTCAAGATGATGGAGGGGGTCGGCGGGGTCAGCGGGATCAACTATTACGTTGCCGCCTTGGTGGGGTTGGCCGTCACGTTGGCGCTGGTCTTTATTACCGACTATTACACCTCCAAGAGTTACGTGCCGGTGAAAGCCATCGCCAAAGCCAGCGAGACCGGCCATGCCACCAACATCATTGCGGGCCTGGCCGTGGGCATGCAGGCGACCGCTTGGCCGGTGGTGGTGATCGCAGCGGCCATTCTCGGGAGCTACTGGATCACCGGGGGGCCGGACAAGGGTGGCCTCTACGGGGTGGCTGTCGCTGCGGTCTCCATGTTGTCGATGGCGGGCATCGTGGTGGCGATCGATGCCTTCGGGCCGATCACCGATAATGCGGGCGGCATTGCGGAGATGTCCCACCTGGGGAAAGAGGTCCGCGACATCACCGATCCGCTGGATGCCGTGGGCAACACCACGAAAGCGGTGACCAAAGGCTATGCCATTGGATCGGCCGGTCTTGCGGCAATCGTCTTGTTCGCCGAATACGCCCGGGCGGTGGGAGAAAAGAACCAGACCGGGTTTGATCTGTCGAACCCCTCCGTGCTGGTCGGGCTCTTTCTGGGAGGCATGCTGCCCTTTCTCTTTGGGTCGATGTGTATGAAAGCGGTCGGGGAGGCCGGCGGGCTGATCGTCGAGGAAGTCCGACGTCAGTTCCGCACGATCAAGGGGATCATGGAGGGGACAGGAAAGCCGGAGTACGGCACCTGCGTGGACATCGTGACCCAGGCCGCGATCAAAAAGATGATGATCCCCGGCGCCATTCCGGTTGTTTCCCCCATCCTGGTCGGTGTGATCCTGGGGCCACAAGCTTTGGGCGGCGTCCTCGTAGGCAGCATTGTCACGGGGCTCTTTGTGGCCATTTCGATGACGAGCGGCGGCGGGGCCTGGGATAACGCCAAGAAGTTCATCGAAGAGCAGGGCAAGAAGGGTAGTGAGACCCACAAGGCGGCGGTGACAGGGGATACGGTCGGCGATCCCTACAAGGATACCGCCGGTCCCGCAATCAACCCGATGATCAAGGTGATCAATATCGTCGCGCTCCTCATCGTGTCTCTCATCGTGTGAATGCCGATGTGCCTGAAACATGAGGCTGCTTGACGGGCCGGAGAACGTCGAGTATCCTGGTTGCGAAAGGCGGGCTCGATCAAGCGCGGTCAAATTAAGGCATTTCTCGGCGGGCGCAGGTTCGATAAAGCGATAAGGAGCCCGCCGTTCAAGCGAAGCTTGGTATGGCGGTTCTCGTAAGCCTGATTGATATTTCACTGGAGGCAAAAGAACTATCCACTCACAGTCAAGGAGAAGTTGTCAGTCCTCAGTGTTCAGTTCTCAGTTTTATGACTGAAGACTGATGACTGAAAACTGACTACTCTCAACCGAAGCTTGGTATGGAGGTGCTCCTATGGAACGACAAGAGAGGAGACCGGAGTCCAAAAAGGACCAGCAGGCGAAGGACGAAGCGAAACCCAATCCCAAGGTGGTCGAGACCGGGAAGAAGCTCAAGGAGGACATCGATAAGCTGGTGGACGAGATCGAAGATGTGCTTGAGAAGAATGCGGAAGAGTTCGTAAAAAATTACGTGCAGAAGGGGGGCGAGTGAGCGCCCTCAATGCTTCTCCGGCCAGCGAGCTTCCAGAGCGAAATCCTTCGGGCTTCAGCGGAGGCCCGGCCTTGCCAGTGCGAGTTTCCCTGTTATCTCGTGGTCTTACCCGCATCTAATCCCTCCTTCACCCGCTACAGCAGGCTGTTGTTTCAGCATGACTGACGGGTACAGTCTTTTCAGATCTCGTCTTTTAAAAATTTCCTATTGACAGCAGTCGCGCCTCTCGAAGCTTTTCCTGAGCAGCCTTTCCAGATAGCGATCGGCCCTCGGTTTGACAAAGCCTACTCGAACGGATAAGATTTCTTCTTAATTCTCAGGCGGTTGTGCATATCCACAGGGAGGGCCGACAGGGGGAATCCGATGGCTGTGAAGCAATGGGTCTTCCGCGACGTGAACCAGGAACAGCGGCTGGCCCTGGCACAGGCGCTTTCTATCTCGCCGATTACGGCCTCGATTCTGCTGGCCCGCGGCGTTGCGACTGAGGCGCAGGCCCGCCATTGGCTCTCGCCGCACCAGGCGTCCCTCCATGACCCGTTCCTGCTGCCCGATATGGAACGGGCCGTTGATCGGCTCCATCGCGCGGTGGCCACGGGGGAGAGTGTGTGCTTTTACGGGGATTATGACGTCGACGGCATGTCTGCCACCAGCCTGTACCTCACGTTCTTCAACAGCCTCGGGGGAAAGGTGGGACACTACATTCCCCACCGTCTCAAAGAAGGGTACGGGCTGAACGAGCCGGCGATCCGGCGGCTTGTTCGTGATGGTGTCAGGTTGCTGGTGACCTCGGACTGCGGAACCACCGCTCACCGCGAAGTTGCGACGGCGAACCGGCTGGGTCTGGACGTGATCATCACGGATCACCACCAGGTGGATGACCGCCTGCCGCCGGCCCTGGCGGTGCTGAACCCATGCCGGTCTGATTCTGCCTATCCGTTTCGAGGGCTTTGTTCCGGCGGGCTGGCCTACAAGGTGGCGGCTGCCTACCAGGCGAAATATGGAATGGGCGAGTTGGCTGTGGAGACGATGCTGGACCTGGTTGCTCTGTCGACGGTTGCCGATGTCGTGCCGTTGCAGGATGAGAACCGGTTCTTCGTGCGGGAGGGATTGGCCCAGATCACCAGGGGATCCCGATGCGGCCTCAGAGCGCTCAAACGGGTCGCAGGAATCGAACGGGACTGCCACACAGGGACGGTGGCGTTTCGGCTGGCTCCTCGGATCAATGCGGCCGGGCGGTTGGCGCATGCTGATGTCGGGGTGCGGCTGTTGACGACGGAGTCCGATGCGGAGGCCGGGGAACTGGCCGATCAACTGGAGCGCTTGAACCGGGAGCGGCAGAAGATCGAGGAAGAGACGACTGCAGACGCGCTGGCGATGGTCGAGGACTTGGACATGCCGGCCGCGCTGGTGGTGGCGGCGCGTCATTGGCATGTGGGAGTGATCGGGATCGTCGCCGCCAGGTTGGTGGAACGGTATCACCGGCCAGCCGTCGTGGTGGCGGTGAACGAGCAGGGGGTCGGCAAGGGGTCGGCCCGAAGTGTGCCCGGCTTTGACCTCTACCAGGCTCTTTCCCGTTGCCGTGACCTGCTGGAAGGGTTCGGCGGGCACCCCTGCGCGGCCGGTCTGACGATCCAAGAAGCGCGGCTGCCGGAGTTTCAGGATCGGTTTGCGGAGATTGCGGCGGGCTGGACCGGCGACCGATCGCCGCTGCCGCAGTTGCATGTGGATGCGGAAGTCGATTTGCGAGAGATCGATCAACAATTGGTCCTGGAGCTAAGTCTCCTCCATCCCTTCGGGGCGGGCAACCCGGAGCCGACGCTGGCGGTTAAAAACTTGTCCATCCTCAACCAGCGGGTGGTCGGTAATAGGCATCTCAAGTTGACGGTTCGGCACGGCAATTCCGGGCCGTTCGACAGCATCGGGTTTCGCATGGGGCCTTTGGCGGATCTGGGGCTCTCCGTTGAGCGCTCGGTGGATCTGGCCTTCGTCCCGGAGTTGAACCGCTGGAACGGCCTGGACCGGATCCAGTTGAGAATCAGGGATCTCAAGGCGAGCCAGAGCCTCTAGACCGGACCTGTTAGGCTGTTGAAAAACGTGCTGGTGCCAGAAAGGCGGTTAGAGAAAACAAGCCAGGAGCCCGCAGGATGGTCAAAAAGGCCGTCCAGCGAGGCCGCAACGAGTGAGAAGGCGAGGCGTACTCTTTGCCGTACGCTGAGCCTTTGAGCGAAGAGAGAACAAAGCGGGAGGCCTTTTTCAACATCCTGCTATGCCCAACGAAACGATCACAGACCTCGATCAGTTGATCAAGCGGGTCCGGAGCTACAACCCGGACGCGGACGTGGGCTTGGTCTGCCGGGCCTATGAATTTTCCGCCAAGGCGCATGAAGGTCAGATCCGGCGGTCCGGCGAACCCTACCTCCAGCACCCGCTGGCGGTGGCGGGCGTTCTGACATCGCTCCGGTCCGACGTGCCGGCCATCGTGGCGGGCTTGCTGCACGATACGCTGGAAGACACGCTGGCGACGCCGGATGTCCTGGAACGGGAGTTCGGGCAGGACATCGCCCGCTTGGTGGACGGGGTGACCAAGATCGGAAAGATCCAGTTCCGAAGCTATGAAGAAAAACAGGCCGAGAATTTCCGCAAGATGGTCCTGTCGATGGCGGATGACATCCGAGTCATCCTCATCAAGCTGGCCGACCGGCTCCACAACATGCGGACGTTGGACCACCTCCATGGAGTCAAGCGGCAGCAGATCGCTCAGGAGACTCTGGAAATCTACGCCCCGCTGGCGAATCGTCTCGGCATCGGCTGGCTGAAAAACGAACTGGAAGACCTGTGCCTCAAGTATCTGAAGCCGGACGTCTATGCCGCGTTGAAGTTGCGGGTCACCAAGAGGGACGAGGAGCGTCAGCTCTACATCAACGAAGTGATCAAGCTGGTCAGGCAGGCCCTGACCGAGTCGGGGCTCAAGGGCGAGGTGCAGGGGCGGCCCAAGCACCTGTACGGCATCTACCAGAAGATGGAGCGGCAGGCGATCTCGTTCGAGGAAGTCTATGACCTGACGGCGATCCGGATCATCACCGATACTAAGATGAATTGCTATGCGCTGCTGGGACTGATCCATTCACTGTGGCGGCCGGTGCCGGGTCGATTCAAGGACTACATCGCGATCCCCAAGTCCAACCTGTACCAGTCCCTTCACACCACGGTGGTGGGGCCCAAGGGCGAACACGTGGAGTTTCAGATCCGCACCGAAGAGATGCACCGGATCGCCGAGTACGGGATCGCCGCCCATTGGAAATACAAGGAGCAGGGACAGGTCGCGGACAAGGACGGCAAGACCTTCAGTTGGCTCCGGCAGTTCGTCGAGTGGCACCAGGACCTGACCGACAACCGGCAATTCATGGACTCGGTCAAGCTGGATCTGTTCCATGACGTGGTCTATGTCTTCACGCCCAAGGGCATGGTGAAAGAAATGCCGCTCGGCGCGACGCCCGTCGATTTTGCCTATGCCATTCACACCGAGATCGGGGACCACTGTGTCGGGGCAAAGGTCAACGGCAAGATCGTGCCCTTGAAGCACCAGCTCGCGAGCGGCGACATGGTGGAGATCCTCACGTCGCCCGCCCAGGTACCGCATAAGGATTGGCTCAAGTTCGTCCGGACTCCTCGGGCCAAGACCAAGATCAAACACTGGCTGAAGGTTGAGGAGCAGAAGCGCAGCGTGGAAATAGGCCGCCGTCTGCTGGAGCGGGAATTCCGGCGGCACGAGCTGCCCCCAGCGCAACTGTTCAAATCCGGGCGGCTGCTGGAGGTTGCCCGCGAATCCGGGTTTGAGACGACCGATGAGATGGCGGCGGCGGTGGGATACGGCCGCCTGTCGACCGCGCAAGTCATCAGCCGGCTGCTGCCTGCCCGCTCCGAAGGGGGGCAGGCGCCTGTCTCGGCGGAGCCGAAGTCCCCGCGGCCCCCCGTCGGGAAACCGGAGGAGAAGGGGGTCAAGGTCAAGGGCGGCCGGGACCTGCTCATGCAGCTCTCACGTTGCTGCAACCCGGTGCCGGGCGATCGGATCATGGGCTATATCACCAGGGGGCGCGGTCTCACGATCCATTCGGTAGGCTGTCCGAATCTGGACGCCCTCGATTACGACAAGGAACGGCTTGTGGAGGTGGAATGGGACCAGACGGACGCCGGGACGCATCCTGTGAAAGTATCGGTGCTGGCTGTCGACAAAACCGGCATGCTGGCGAATGTTTCGTCCGCCATTTCGGAATGCGAGGCCAACATCAGCCGAGCCGAGATCACGACCAGGGAAGACCGGAAGGCCGTGCTGGATTTCGTGGTCGAGATCGCCGATACCCAGCACCTGAGCCGGGTGCTCACGGCTATCGAGGGTGTGGAGGGGGTCATCACCGCCCGTCGCATTCGCGCATGGCAAGAGCGGGCGTGAAACGTGTCGATGACAAATAGAGCAAGCTGACAAGTTGCAAGTAGCCAAGTAACAAGTTTCGAACCCTTGCTACTTGGTCACTTGTATGCTTGCTACTTGCGCTGTGCTACTTGAGACTTGCCACTTGCTACTGACAACGGGATGCGAACGACGCTTCACGAGAGACGAGATGCACTTCACGCAGCGAAGCCGTTGATGCTTCACGGCGGAATTCGGAACTGGAGCTTGGCCCCCCGCTGCAACTTCAAGGCGTCGGCCACGCCGGCCGCGACTTCCAAAACATAGAGCGCGTCATTGTTAGGCTGATATTGCGTGCAACCGTCATCGGTCCTGCTGCAAGCCGGCACGTTGCGCTCCACGTGCACGATTTTCTTGTTTCCGTCCATCCAGATGATGTCCAGCGCGATCCTGGTGTTTTTCATCCAGAACGTCCACTGTTGCGGCTCCGGGAACGTGAACAGCATGCCGCGGTCCCTGGCCAGTGACTCGCGAAACATCAGTCCTCTGGCCCGTTTCTCCGTCGTATCGGCCACCTCAGCCAGGATTTTGCCTCCCTGCGGAGTCGTCACGGTCACCAGCCCTTCCTCCGGCGGTTGGCTGGCTGGCACTCCGGGCTCCACGAGCACGCTTGCCGACAAGGCTCCGGCGGCAATGAGGCTGGTCCACGCAAGCACCATCCGGGGCGGTTTCCGACTCGTTCGCGGAGTGTCTAATGGCATGGGCCGATCCTAACGAGCCCCCCTTCGCCTGTCAAGGCTAGTAAGGCGCGTGAGGAGTGAGGCGTAAGGGGTAAGGCGGCTTGCTTTCGTTTGACAAGCTCGAACGGTCACGTTAGGGTACCGTGAACCTCGTGAGGGCGAAGATGGACGCGATCTGGACCAAGCAGTATGCCCCCGGAGTGCCGCACCGGCTGTCGTATCCAGACTTCACCCTGTCGGATCTGCTGAGCCGAACCGCCGTCAAATTTCCAGACCGTCCCGCAATCCGATTCTATGGTCGTATCATCCGCTATCGCGAGCTGGATCTCCTCGCAAACCGGTTCGCCCAGGGGCTGGTCGGGTTGCAGGTCAGAAATGGGTCGGTCGTCGGTCTCATGCTGCCCAACCTGCCGCAGACCATCATCGGCTACTTCGGGAGTCTCAGAGCCGGGGCGTTGGTTACGCCGATCAACCCACTCTACGTAGAAAATGAAATCGAGCATCAGGTCACGGACTCCGGTTGTGAAGTGATCCTCGCGCTGCCGCAGTTTTTCCCCCGCATCCAACCGCTCCTTGTACGGACCTGCCTGAAGCACGTGATCCTGACGGGCGTGGAAGACTTCCTGCCCTGGCTCAAACGCCGGCTGTACCCGCTCAAAGCCATGCGGGAGGGAAAGAGGGAGGCTATCCCGTTCGGTCCCACGGTGCATCGGATGGGGGGGGTGATGAAAACGTCCGATGATCCTCCGGCAGTCCACGTCGGTCAAGACGACATTGCGTTGCTGCAGTACACGGGAGGCACGACAGGCGTTCCCAAGGGGGTGGTCCTCAGCCACCGCAATATGGTCGGCAACGCCTGGCAATGCCGCCATTGGATGCCGTCCCTGCACGAGGGAGAGGAGGTGTTTCTCGGCGTGCTCCCGTTTTTCCACGTCTACGGGATGAGCGCATGCCAGAACCTGGCCATCGCCGTGGGTGGTTCGCAGGTCTTGTTGCCTCGCTTTCAGGTGACGGAAGTGCTGGAAACGATCACGCGGGAACGGGTGACGGTCTTTCCCGGAATTCCGGCCATGTATCAGGCCATCAACAACCATCAGCACCTGGAGCGTCACGACCTCCGATCCATCAGGCTGTGCATCAGCGGAGCTGGACCGCTGCCTTCTTCCGTCCAGGAGCAGTTTGAGTCTCTCACGGGGGCGCGGTTGGTGGAGGGGTATGGATTGACAGAAGCCGCTCCCGTCACCCATGCCAACCCCATCGATGGAGGGGCTGGTTCTCGGCGCCAACGGAGCATCGGCCTACCCTTACCGGACACCGAAGCCAGGATCATGGACATGGAAACCGGCGAGCGTGAGCTTCCGATCGGCGAAGTAGGGGAACTGGCGGTCCGTGGCCCCCAGGTGATGCGTGGCTATTGGAAGCAGGAGGATGAGACCAAAAAAGTCCTGCGAAATGGCTGGCTCTTCACGGGCGATCTGGCCCGAATGGATGCCGACGGGTTTTTTTATATCGCGGATCGCAAGAAGGACATGATCAAGTCGGGCGGTGAGAATGTCTACCCGCGTGAAGTGGACGAGGTGCTGCTCCGGCATCCCAAGGTCAGGGATGCGGTGGTGGTGGGGATCCCTCAGGGGCTCCGCGGCGAGCTCATCAAGGCCTACGTCGTCTTGAAGGACGGGGAAGAGGCTACGGCGGCGGAGGTCCTCGAACATTGCCGTAAGGACCTGGCCAAGTTCAAGGTTCCCAAGCGGGTGGAGTTTAGGAAGGAATTGCCCAAAACGCTGGTGGGCAAGGTGCTCCGACGGGTCTTGCTTGAGGAGGAACTCAGAGCGCGTCAAGAAGAGAGGGAGTGCCAGGGTGACGATGAGGAATAGAAAGGATGAAGTGGAGAAGAGATCCGGCTGCTTGCAAACCGGCGGTGTCCTGTGACATGCTGAGCCCGGCGACATCGATGTGTAGTAAGGAGTGAGGGACGCGTGAAAGAAAAACGCATGGTTCATTACAAGAAAGGCGTGTTTATCTGCCCCCAATGCCGCCAGTCCTATGTTCAGGAAAAATGGATCGAGGAGTGGCGGATCCGCTGTCATAGGTGTGACTATCGGGGCACGCTGACCGATGTGTCTGTGGATGAGCGTATGGAGGAGGAGACCTTCAAACACTGAGGAAGTCCTTGTGTGCATTGCCCTGTCCGAGACCTGAAAAGCCCCCTCACAGATTCGTCGCTCCCCGTGCGCCTGTCCCCCGCGATTTGTTCCCACGCAAGTTCGTCGCGAACACCAGTCCCTGCGTGATCCCAACCCTTCTAACGTCAGAGGAGCGTATGAGGACAACCGTCGCTGTGCTGATCGCGCTTGTCTCGATTCTGCTGATCTCGCTCGCCCATGCCTCGCCTCTTGATCTCTCATCGGAGGTTAAGGTTCTGGTGACCTACTATTCCGCGACGGGGAATACAGAAAAACTGGCCCAGGGGGTGACGGACGGAGCAAAGAGCGTGCCCGGGACGGTGGTGACGCTCAAGCCGGTCTCCCAGGTGACAGCGGAGGACCTTTTTGCCGCCGACGCCGTGATCGTCGGGTCGCCGGTCTACTGGTCCAACATGGCCGGCGAGGTCAAAACCTTCTTCGACAACTGGCAGCTCAAGTTCGGCGTCTTTCCCGAGTTCAAGATGAAGAACAAGGTCGGGGCGGCCTTCGCCACCGGCGGGCAGGTCTCCAGCGGAAAGGAAGTGACGATGCTGACGATTTTGGCTGCCATGCTGGGAAACCAGATGATTGTGGTCAGCGGGGGAGGGGCGTTCGGGGCTTCGGCCACCACCGAGGGAAACAGTCCCGGTATTGATGGCCAGGAGCTGGCCGACGCCAAGGAGCTGGGCCTGAGGGTGGCCGAAGTGACGCGGATGGTCAAGCTCGGGATGAGGCGCTAGCTGTCCTTCTTGACCTGCTCGGTGAGGCGGTTCTTCGCAGAGTCAATGGCTTCGGTCGCTTTGCGAACTTCAGGTTATACGGCGGTCCGTTCCAACTCCTGCACCATACCCTTGATCGTATCAAAGCCCGATTGCCAGAAAGCCTCGGAGCGCATGTCGACGCCCACCTCGGTCAGGATGGTCTGGGGGCTTTTGGAGCCGCCGGCGGCCAGCAGGTCCAGGTATTTCGGGACGAAGGCGGGGCCCTGCTGTTTGTACATATGGTAGAGGGCCAACACTAACAGATTGCCGAAGCTGTAGGAGTAACAATAGAAGGGGCTCCCGAAGATGTGTGGAATCGTGAGCCATTCCCACCGGAACTCATCCGGCACTCTGACCGCCTTCCCGAACTGCACGCGCAAGTTGGCCAGGTACGTGGCGGCCAAATCCTTGACCGTGGCTCCGTTCGCGATCATCTCGTGGGCTTGTTTCTCAAACAGGGTGAAGTAGGTCTGTCGCAGCACGGTGGCGTAGAGATCGTCGAGTTGGGCGAGCAGCAAGCCCTGCTTCACGCCCTTGTCGGTCTCCTGCTCCATCAGCGCGTCGGACAGGATGCGCTCGCCGAACACCGAGGCGGTTTCGGCCAAGGGCAGCGTGGCATAAAAAGTGAACACGGTGTGATCGGCGGCCATCATCCCGTGGACCGCGTGACCCAACTCGTGAGCCAGGGTGGCTACGTCTCGAGCTTCGCCGGTGTAGTTCAGCAGCACGTAGGGGGTAAAGCCGGGCACCACGCTGTAGCAGTAGGCTCCGCTCAGTTTCCCCGGCACGGTTCGCGCATCGATGTGGTGCTCGTCGAAGACGCGGGCGGCCAGCTCGGCCAGCCTTGGTGAAAAGGCCCGGTACGCCTCCAGCACCATCCGGACTGCGTCGGGGTAGCGGTACCGTTTCCGCTCGGCGGGGTGCGGGGCATAGAGGTGATAGCGGTTCATCGGCTTGATCTTGCAGATGCGGGCTTTGAGGCGGAAGTATTCCTGAAAAACGGCGCTGTTCTGCTGGCACACAGAGAGAAGGGCCTCCACCGCCTGGTCCGGCACGTCGTTGCCCAGATTTCTTGCAGCAACGGGGGTGGGGAACTTCCGCAGGTCCATGTTCTCGCCTTTCCAGTCTTTGACCAGCGCTTGGTAGATCTCCCCGAGCAGATCATGATTGGCGGCGAAGACCCGGTACAACTCTTTGTAGGAAGCTTCCCGCAGACGCGGCGTTTTACTTCGGGCATAGGTCGAAAGCGCTTCACGCGTGAAGGTTCTCTTCTTGCCGCTCACCGTCAGCGTGAAGGCAAAGCCGTTGGTGAGCACGTCGTAGAGGGTGTTGATGGCGCTGCGACCGGTGACAGTCTTCAGATTGATGATCTTTTCCTCCGGCTCCGACAGGGTGTAGTTCTTGAAGCGGCGGATCGTTTCCAGGTGATACCGGAACCCTCCCGAGGCGTCGAGTAGGCGAGCCGCGTTGACTTCGTCCACCGATTGCCACCAGAGGTCGAAAAACAGCATGCGGTTCTGCAGGCCGGTCAACCGCTCTTCAACCTTGGCTTTGAAGGACCGAGCCTGCGGATCCTTGGTGTCTTCCGAGAACCAGAGATAGGCGTAAGCGCCTAACTTGGTTGAGGCAGCGGCGATTCGTTCCGCCAGACGCAGGCTCTCGGGGAAGGCCTGGCTCGGCATCTCATGGCTCAGCCGTTGGCGCCAAGCCTCGAACTGGGAAACCAGACCGTCCAGTTCCTTCATCATGACGTCAAAGTCATCGGTCGGATTCTTGAGCAAATGGCTGAGGTCCCAGCGCTCCAGCATCGTTCCTTTCCGAGAACTGCCGGCTGATGGCTTCACGCTTCGATATTTCATCAAGGTCCGTTTCATGGGGGAAAGCCTCCGGAACGCTGGGTCGGGCACCGTGTAATCATAACATCCGTAGCCCTGAGCCATAAAGATTTATTTCTTTATTATTATCAATTATTTACACATATTTTTTGATGAAATTTTCGCCCAAATTGTTGGTTCTGACCGGCCCGACAGAGAATAGGGATTGGTTGACAGGACCGGCGCGGATGTTAAAATTCCTCGTCCGTTTCACTCCCTGAGAGGGCTCGACCGTGACGGAGCAGGAGATCAATCGAGCGGTTCAGTACGTGACCGCCTCCACTTCCTACGACCGGGAGACGGTGGCGCAGATCATCAGGACCGGTCTGGCTGAATTAGAACACCTGGCAACGACATCCTCCGCTCATTTCGAGCGACCCGTGCTGCTTGAGTATGTTTGCCGCTGGACCATCCAACGGACCGGCCAGCCGGAGCCGTTGGTCCGTGAGGTGCTCGATTGTGCCGGTCGGTGGCTGGAGCAACTGTGCAAAACTGTCCTCCGTGACAATCCGGCCTTACTGAAGGAACCTGAGAGTTAGACGCCCAGCTCTCAGCAGGGAGGGCGCTGAGCCGTGGGGCACTTCCGTCGCAAGCGACTGTCCCGTTATGACTTGGCCCACAGGGCTGGGGCTCGCCAGATCCGGCGACCTGGTTGGGGTCAGTGGGTAGGAACGGCTGGCCGACTGGAAGCCTGCTCGAGTGAAATTGAAATCAGGTGGGCAGCGCTCAATCGATCCTGCCAGGACCGGGCAAGCCAGACTCGCCTGGCTCGGTTGATTGATCGGCTTGGCAGCACCGACCGGGGAACCTACGAGTCGGCACTCGCCGAGTTGGAGCTGGCGACCCTTTTGATGCGAGCCGGCTTTGCGGTCCGATTCCTTCCTGAGTCCCAGTCGAGAACAGCGGACCTGGAATGTTTCCTCGGCTCGGATCGGCTCAACGTGGAAGTCACGGCGCTGATTGGATCGCGAAAACGCCGATCCGCGGGATCAGGTTCGCCGCGACGACTTTGCCTGGAGGATGAAGAAGAGGAACCAGTGGGCGTCGAGCTGATGAACCGGCTCATGGCCAGGATTGCACAGAAGGCGCGACAACTGGCTGACTACTGCTCGCCGGTTCTCCTGGCTATCACCGTGCCCCGGAGCGATCCCCGGGCTGAGAAACTCCGCAAGAACCCGAGGGAGGTCCTGGACCTCAAGCGTTTGGCCGGCGCCGTAACCGTGCTGCTGCCGCTGCTGCCCCAGGTCAGCGCGGTCTTGCTCTCCTTCTGGGAGATTGACCCTACTCCGGCGAAGTCCGGAGTGAGGTTGGCCAACGTGCAGGTGGCGGAGCGGTCCGCGCGACAGTCCGCCTATCCACGGGTCCGGATGTTGATCGCCAACCCCGCGGCCTCGTCTCCTTTGAGCCATCGTCACGCTGAAGCTTTGACGGGGCTGTTGTAAGATCCTCTGACCGGCCCTGTTTTCTCCAAGCCCGTTCCTATCCAAGGCTTTGCTTGAGCAGCTCCAGGTTCTTGGTGACCATCGCATCGCCGTTCTTGGTGGACACGTCGATACCTCGGACACAGACCTGCCGGCACTGGTCGATCCGTCCCAGCTTGTGGAGCGATTGCGCGAGGGCATAGTAGGCCGCTGAGTAAGTCGGCTTGACTGTGATGCAACGTTCGAGCGCCTCGATCGCTTCCTCGAAAGTAGCGTCCTCCATGTAGGCTTTCCCCAGTCCGAACCAGGCCACGTCATCATTCGGGTCGATTGCCAACACCTTCTTCAACGGTTCGATCCTGGGATTTGCCATGGGCGCTCCATTGCATCAAGAGGTTCCGGTCGGACGTTCTGCGCTATCCGAACTATCCGAACTATCCGAACCAGGAGACCACTCTACTATGCTCATCGATTCATTGTCTACGGAGATTCGGCATGTTACGATGCGATCCAGCGGTGATCAGTTCTCAGTATTCAGTTGACAGAGAGCTCGTTGAAATAGCGGGCCCTCTTTCTTCTAAAGCTGACGGCTGATCACTGAAAACTGAGAACTCATCCATGGCGCGCACTGGTTTCTTGTATCACCCGGACTACCTGAAACATGACATGGGCAATGGGCACCCCGAGTCGCCCGACCGCCTTCGGGCCATTGTGTCCCGTCTGGAGGCACAGGGTCTTCTCGACCGTCTGACGAAGCTCGATCCCGTCGCAGCCTCCGACGACTGGATTACCCTTGTGCATGAGCCGACGTATGTGGCGCGCCTGAAAGCCAAGGCGCCGGTCAGCGGCCATGTGTCGCTGGACCCGGATACGTCCCTCTCACCCGGCTCTCTCCCCGCCGCCTACCTGGCTGCCGGAGGGGTGCTGGCGGCGGTCGATGCGATCATGGCCGGCCAAGTCCAGAATGCCTTCTGCGCTGTGCGCCCGCCGGGCCATCACGCGGAGCGGGACCGGGCGATGGGGTTCTGTCTCTTCAACAACGTGGCGATCGCCGCGCGGTATGTGCAGCGTCGTCATGGGCTTCCCCGCGTGCTGATTGTCGATTGGGATGTGCACCATGGGAATGGGACTCAACATACGTTCTACCAGGACCCCTCCGTGCTCTTTTTCAGCACCCATCAGTACCCCTATTATCCAGGCACAGGGCGGGCGACCGAGTGTGGAGAAGGGGAGGGAGCGGGATTGACCATCAATGTGCCCATGTCGTCGGGACAGGGAGACGAGGCCTATCGGGAAGTCTTCGAGCGGATTCTGATCCCTGCGGCCGATCGATTCAAACCGGATTTCGTGCTGATCTCGGCCGGGTTCGATGCCCATCGCGACGACCCCTTGGCCGGGATGGCCTTGACCGAGGAAGGCTACGGAGCCTTGAGCCGGATCGTGCTCGAACTGGCCGGTCGCCACTGTCGGGGCCGGGTCCTGTCTTGCCTCGAAGGAGGCTATAACCTGCAGGCCCTCTCGGCCTCCGTGGAGCGTCATCTGCGGGCGATGTTGGAGGCGTAAGACGCGTGAAGCCCTTCGACATGGCTCAGGGCGGGCGTGAAGCGTGAAGCGCACTGTGAAGATACTTCTCGGCGTGGCTGTCACCGCCGGCCTTGTGTATTTCTATTACACCGAGGTCAAGCCCGTGGTGATTTTCGGTCTCCGATCCGACTATGCCAGAGCCATTCCCTACCAGAAGATCCCGGAAGGAATTGACAGTCTGAAGGCCGAGTCCTGCGGGGCCTGCCACAAGGAAATTTATGAGGAATGGAAGACGAGCATCCATGCGCAGGCGTATGAGGACCCGTTCTTCCAAGCCTACTGGAAAAAAGACCACAACATCTGGGTCTGTCTGAACTGCCACACGCCGCTCGAAAACCAGCAGCCTACGCTGATCAAGGATATTCCCCGTGGGCGCGTGGAGAAGGCCGCACAGGAGCCCAACCCCCACTACGATCCCGCCTACCAGAAGGAAGCGATCACCTGCGCCGCCTGCCATGTACGGGACGGCGTGATTTTCGGACCGTTCGACGATTCCGTGGCACCGCACCCCACCAAGTTCGACCCGAATTTTCGCACGGCTCAGGTCTGCTACCGGTGCCATAATGTCGTGTCGGGGCCAGCCCAGTTCTACAACGTCGGGCCCTGCGGGACTTATGCGGAATATGAAGGCCGGTACTTCATGAAGGAAAAGGGGTTGATCTGCCAGAGTTGTCACATGCCCGAGGTCGAGCGGCCGGTGGCAGTGGGGGGGCCGATCCGGCAGGGGCGGCGGCACCTCTGGCGGGGAGGCCACGACCCGGACATGATCAAGCGGGCGGTGGCGATCCTGGTTCAGGCAGACCCGATGGTTCCCAAGCCGGGAGAGCGGGTCCGGTTCACGATGACCTTGATCAACGCCGGGGCCGGGCATAAGATTCCCACCGGCGACCCGGACCGCCACGTGACCGTGGAATTTCTGGTCCAGGACCGTGATGGGACGGTGTTGGATCGACAGACCGAAACCATGGGCCGTTGGATCCTGTGGCAACCGGTCGTCCTGGAGGTCTATGACAATCGCCTGCTGCCGTTGGCCAGCCGGGAATACCGGTTCGTCTACCGCCTGCCGGCCCAGTCTGCCGGGCTGACAATGAAAACGATCGTGCGGTATCATATCCTCACCGACGGCCAGCATGCGATGTTGCAGGAAAAGCACGGGCTGACAGCCAAGGACCCCTATGCCTTCACCGTGTATGAGCGGGAGTTTCCCCTCTCCGGCGAGCTGGCCACCGCGCTGGGCCAACAGAAGGTGGACCAGCAGGCCGCATGTCCGGCAGAGGGGGAAGCGATCAGGGCTGGATGAGTCACCAAGTGAGATCTACGTTAGCGTAGAAGGGAGGGTCATGATCCATCCTTTTTTGATTGATACCGAGACGCTGGAGCAGAACCTCGGTCGCCCCGATCTGGTGGTGATCGACGTCCGAGGCAAGGCGGCCTATGCGTTCGGCGGCCACATTCCCGGAGCTGTCCATGCCACGTGGCATGAGTTCAGCGACCCCTCTGCCACCGCCAAGGGGCTCCTGGACCCGGACCTCGGACGTATGGAGCAGAAAATCCAGACTCTGGGGGTCAGCAACAAGAGCGATGTCGTCATTTACTCCAACCCTTTTGATAACTGGGGGGACGAGGGGCGGATGTTCTGGATGCTCCAATATCTGGGGCATGAGAAACTCAAGATTCTGGACGGGGGCTGGGTCAAGTGGGTAGCGGAGAAGAGGCGGTTCGAGCATGGGACGGTCAGTCCCAAGCCCGGCCGGTTCAAGACCTCACCGAACGCTGACCTCATTGTCATGAAGGACGAGCTCAAGAAGCTGGTCAAGCGCCCCCATCCCGAAACCGTCCTTGTCGACGCGCGCAGCCTGGAGGAATATGCCGGCAAGGAGATCCAAGGGATTCCCCGGGCCGGGCACATCCCATCGGCGATCTCGGTGCCGTGGAACGGGTTTCTAAACCAGGACGCGACGGTCAAGGATCTCGACAGGATCAAGGCGAATTTGGAGGAAACCGGCCTGCACGAAAGCCACGAGGTGATCTGTTACTGTACCGGCGGGGTCCGGTCCGCCTGGCTGTATGTCGTCCTCAAAGTCGCCGGCTATCCGAAGGTCAGAAACTACCCCGGGTCCTGGTGGGAATGGAGCCGCGATTTTGCCGCGCCGGTCGAGACGGACGTGAAGTTGCTGCACAAGATCATCGGGCAGGAGGAGGCGAAGCCGTCTTGACAGTATAAAAATTCACGTGCTATCGTCACCGCAATGGTCAAGAGTCGATGTTCCCGGCACAGGGGCATCGGAGCGTGAGCGAACTCATTGGGATGAAAAGGAGGGGGAGAATGGGTAGAACAATCTTCCTAGGAGCATTGGTCCTCGGTCTTATGACGGCGCTCGTGAGCGTTCCGTTCCTTTCCTCCGTGGCGCTGGCTGACAAGAGCCATGCGGCCGAAGCGGTGGAGCATGCCAAAGAGGCTGTGAGTCACGGCAAGCAGGGCCATGCCGATGCCGTGGTCAAGCATGCGGAAGGGGCGCTGAAGCATGCGGAAGCGGCCCAGAAGGAGAAGGCCAACCCGCATCTGGCTGAGGGCATCAAGGCGCTCAAGGACGCGGTGGAGCACGGCAAGGCCGGCCATGCGGACGTGGCGACGAAGGCGGCTGAGAACGCCGTGATGCACTTGTCCGAAGTCAAGTAATTCTCTCTGGCATGAGGCGAGAGGCAAGGGGCGAGAGGCTCTCTCGCTCTTTGTCTCGTGCCCCTGCCGATTCCCCATAGCCCCTGGCCTCTAGCCCCTCGCCAGGTTTTTCTATGCTCGTCGGATTTTTTCAGTTCGATCCCGCCTTCGGCGAGGTCAAGCGCAACCTGGACCTTGTCACATCCAGGCTGGCCAAGGTTCGGTGCGACCTGATGGTGCTGCCGGAGCTGTTCGCCTCCGGCTACCAGTTTGTCTCCAAGGAGGAAGTCGAGTCCTTGGCCGAGCCGGTGCCCGATGGGGCGACCACCAAACGGCTGATCGAACTGGCGCGAGACCGAAACATGTCTATCGCGGCAGGCTTACCGGAGCGCGACGGCCGGCACTGTTACAATTCGGCTGTGCTGGTCGGCCCGGACGGGTTCATCGGGGTCTATCGGAAGGCGCACCTCTTTCTCGAAGAGACCCTCTACTTCACTCCCGGCGACAGGGGGTTCCAGGTCTGGAACCTCGGGCCGGCGACAGTGGGGCTGTTGGTGTGCTTCGACTGGTATTACCCGGAGGCGGCCAGGACCCTGGCTTTAAAGGGCGCCGATATCCTCTGCCACCCCTCCAATTTGGTGCTCCCTCACTGTCCCGATGCGATGGTCACGCGCTGTTTGGAGAATCGGGTGTTCGGGATCACCGCCAACCGGATCGGGTCGGAAGAGCGGGGAGGAAAACCTCGGCTCACCTATATCGGAAACAGCGAGATCGTGACGCCGCACGGCCGCATCCTCTACCGCGCGCTTCCCGATCGGGAAGATTTGACCATTCTGGACATCGATCCAACCGAAGCCCGCGCCAAGTCCCTCAATCCCTACAATGACCTCTTCCGTGATCGGCGGAAGGACCTGTACGAATTGTAGGCTCCAGCCATGCTGCTCCACCCATCTTGATCCGGCCCTGCGCAGAAGGTAGGATAGGACCATGGCCCAGGCACTCGGCAAAGGCATCTTTCTGATCGCCGCCCCATCCCTGCGGGACCCGAACTTCCGTCAGACCGTCGTGCTGCTCTGCGAACATGGGCCGGAGGGAGCCCTCGGCGTGGTCGTCAACCGTCCGACCGCCATGCTGGCATCCGAAGCTTTGCCGCAAGTGCCGGTGCTGGAGGGCCAACGACACGTGTTGTTCTCGGGCGGGCCCGTGCAGCCGAACCATGTGCTGATCCTCTATCGGCTGAGTCAGGAGGCAGCCGGCCAACACCATGTCTTCGACGGAGTCTACCTGGGCGGCGACATAGGCGCGCTGGAGCGGATCTTTGCCGGCCCTAGCCAAGGAGAGTTGTTCCGCGCCTACGTAGGCTACTCAGGCTGGGGGCCTGGCCAGCTTGAGAATGAAATGAAGACCGGCTCCTGGATCACCTTGCCGGCCGATCCCGCTGTGGTGTTCGAGAAGGACCCGGCCAGCATCTGGCCCGACATCCTCCGGTCCCTGGGCGGACCCTATCGGCTCTATGCCGACATGCCGATCGACCCGACCCAGAATTGAAAGAGCCTATGGCTTATAGCGTATAGCCGAGAGAGAAGAGCCAATAGCTTATAGCGTATGGCCAGACCTAGAAACCATCATCTGCTATAGGCCATAGGCTCCGACTTCGGGGCCATTAGCCAGCAACCATACGCCATTAGCTCCCTCCTGCCAGCGCTGCTTTTAAAAAACGGCCCGTGTGCGAGTCGGCCGCCAACGCGATCTGTTCCGGCCGGCCCTCTGCGACGATCCGTCCACCCTCCGCTCCCCCTTCCGGTCCCAAGTCGATGATCCAGTCGGCGGATTTGATGACGTCGAGGTTGTGCTCGACGACCACGACGCTGTTTCCCGCATCGACCAGCTTGCCGATCACCGCCAGCAGTTTTTTGATGTCCTCCAGGTGGAGCCCTGTCGTGGGCTCGTCCATGATGTAGAGTATGTCACCAGCGCCCTGCGACGGTCCTCGCTGGCGCATCAGCTCTCCCGCGATCTTCAAACGCTGGGCCTCTCCACCGGAGAGAGTTGTGGCCGGCTGGCCGAGCCGGAGGTAGCCGAGGCCGATGGAGGATAAGAGGCGCAGCTTCTCGCGTAGCCGGCTTGAGCCGGAGAAGGCATCGGAGAAGAGGGACTGTGCCTCGCTGACCGTCAAGCCGAGCACGTCGTGGATCGTCCGGTTCTTATACCGGACCGCCAGCACCTCCGGTCCGAAGCGGCGGCCGCGGCAGGCTTCGCAAGTGGCATAGATGTCCTCGAAGAAGTACATCTCCAGCTTTTCAAACCCGTTCCCCTGGCACCGCTCGCAGCGGCCTCCCGCCTGATTGAAGGAGAAATGAGCGGCGGTCAACCCTCTCGTTCTGGATTCCGGCTGGCAAGCGAACAACTTGCGGATGTCGTCGAAGGCCTTCAGGTACGTAACCGGATTGGAGCGCGGGGTCCGACCGATCGGCTGCTGGTCGATCAGCCGCACCCCGCGCAGGTGCTCCAGCCCTTTGATCGCGCGGAACCGGCCCATCGGCAGCGATTCAACCCGAAACGCACGGGCGACGGCGCGGTAAAGGGTGTCCTCCACCAGCGTGCTTTTGCCTGAGCCGGAGACCCCGGTCACGCAGACCAGCATGTGGAGGGGAATCCGGACGGTGAGGTTTTGCAAATTGTTCTCCCTGGCGCCGGCCAGTATCAGGGCCTTGCCGTTACCATGGCGGCGCGCGCGCGGCAGGGGGACCGTTTCCTCCCCACGCAGGTAGCGGGCCGTGAGCGGGCGACGATCGGCCAGAAACTCCCGGCGCGGCGCGGCGCAGACGACCTCGCCGCCCTTCTCGCCGGACCAGGGGCCCAACTCGACCACATAGTCGGCCGCCTGAATCATCTGCCGGTCATGCTCCACGACCACGACGGTGTTGCCGGCGTCAGCGAGGTCGCGGAGAATCGTAGCCAGAGTCGCCGTGTCACGGGCATGGAGGCCGATGGTCGGCTCGTCCAGCACGTAGAGGGTACCGACTAGGCTGGCGCCGAGCTGGTTGGCTAAGGCGATCCGCTGCGCTTCCCCGCCCGAGAGAGTTCTCGTCTGTCGGGAGAGCGTCAGATAGCCGAGGCCGACCCGCAGGAGAAAGCCCAGCTTCAGCCGCAGGTGGCGCAGAATGTCCTGGGCCACGCGGGCTTCAAAGTCCGAGAGCGACAGGCCCTCGATCCAGGCCGTCGCCTCCTGAATCGTCTGCTCGGACACCTGATGGATGTCCCGCCCGGCGACCTTTACGTGAAGCGCCTGGGGTTTGAGTCTCGTCCCGCCGCAGGTCTCGCAGGGAACGGGGCTGCGGTAGCGGCTTAGGAAAACCCGGACATGGAGTTTGTAGCGTTTCCCCTCCAGGTGCTCGAAAAATTGTTGGATCCCTTCCAGCTTTTTATCGCCCCGCCAGAGCAGGGCCCGCTCCCGGTCAGACAATTCGGCATAGGGGGTGGTGAGGCTGATCCCCCGTCGCTTCATGGCCAGGAGCATCTGCTTCTGCCACCAATCCGTGCCTGGCTTGGTCCAGGGCTCGATTGCCCCTTCCAGGAGGGAACGGGTCCGATCCGGCACGACCAGGTCTTCGTCGTAGCGAAGGATGTTTCCGAATCCCTTACAGGCAGGACAGGCGCCCAGGGGATGGTTGAAGGAAAAGAGCACCGGCCTGATCGGCTCGAAAGTCCGTCTGCAGCGCTGGCACTGAAAGTTCGTGCTGTAGGTCCGCGGGGGCTGTCCGATCACGTCTACGCGACAAACCCCTGCTCCTTCCTGGAAGGCGGATTCCACCGCCTCGATCAGACGCGGCCGGTTGTCCGGGCTGAGGCTCAACCGATCCAGGACCACATGGAGATCAGACTTCCCATCACCCCAGCCCTCTCCAGGGGGGGCCGTTGCTCTCCTCGTTGCAACGGGCCATGGGAGAGGCGTAGGTGAGGGGGGTCTCGGAATGACCATGCCGGGCTGGAGGTCCACGATCTCGTCTCCGCTTCGGACCCGCACGAACCCCCGTGTGAGAAGGGATGCAACGAGGGCTCGGTCATGGCCGGGTCCCTGGTCCTTGATCGGGAACAGGACCAGGGCGCGACCTCCGGCGAACCGGGCGAGCAGGTCGTCCGCAACCTGGTCCGGGTGGTAGCTCCGCGCTTCTTCCTTACAGTCAGGACAGGCAGGCCGGCCTACCTTGGCGAAGAGCAGCCGGAAGAGATCGGCGATCTCGGTGGCTGTGGCCACGGTGGAACGGGCGGTGCGGACCGGGTTCTTCTGCTCGATTGCGATGGCCGGACGGATGTTGACCAGCCGATCCACGTCGGGACGGTCCAGCCGTTCCAGAAACATGCGGGCGTAGGTCGAGAGCGATTCCACGTACCGCCACTGGCCTTCCGCATAGAGGGTATCGAAGGCCAGCGAGGACTTGCCGGAGCCGGACACGCCGGTAATCGCGGTGACTGCCTGGTGGGGAATCCGCAGGGAGATGTTCTTGAGGTTGTTCTGCCGCGCGCCTTCGATGAGGAGATCACCGGCCTGCCTGTTCTCGGTTCCAATCATGTTCCTACAAGAAGTCCGGCTATCTGGTTGCCAGCCGGATCAGCGCGACGACGGCCATGTAGAGGGTCAGCGCGCTGGCCATCGTCAGCCAGAAGCCTCACCCACATTATTCATGAGCGCTTCTGCTGCAATCGCCGATCCGCTGCTGCGACAAGCCTGGCCGCAAGGTTGGTGGCGGCCAGGCGGACGGGCTCGCCGCTCAGTCCCTCGACGTACTGTTCAAGTATGCCTTGGTCCTTCGCGGCTCCGCGCGCCCGCCTCGCTACGCGGCTCCGCGATTTCGCCACGAACCGTCATGAATAATGCGGGCTAAGCGGTTCAGCGTGAGAATAATGAAGCCCACATAGACGACCCAGGCGGGGGCCAGCCAGAGCAGGTGCGTGATGTACGGAGATGTTGCTCGGCTGACCGTCAGCCAATCGGCTTCCCGTGGGTGCGGAGGTACCCGAAGAAGTTGGTCGGGCGGGCCTCGGCCAGGCTGGCGGCGCCGAACAGATGGAACTCCACCCCGGCGTCTATCTGCTGTTCGAGCTGGACGGTCAGCGCGACCTTTTCCTCGAATCTCATTGTGTCGGCGGCGGGACTGAACGCGGCAATGTCAATGTCGCTGTCATCGCGCGCCGTGCCTTCCACATAGGAGCCGAACAGGTAGGCCTGGGTCACGGGAATCCGTGACTGCAGCAGCGACACGGCCTGCTTCGCGATGGCTTCTACTTCTGCAAGGTCGCGAGCCATTCCAGGAACTCCTTGGTCTGCGAAAGGTAGCGAGAGGCGATCTCTCTCGTGGCCTCCGTCGCCAGCAGGCTGACCTCCTCCGGGTAGCGAGTCCCAACATAGTATTTGGTCAACTCGCGGAGAAAAAGGTCTTGGTCTTCCGGCAGGGAAATCTTTGCCGCCTGAGCCAACTTGACGAGATCGTGCGTGCGCGGAGGGAACTCCCCTGTGCGATCGGTGAGCAGGGCCTTGAGGCGCTTTTCGATTGCCTGTTGACAGCAAAACAGCACGTACAGATAGCGCCCGGAGGCGAGCATCGCCTCCGCCGTTGCAAGATTGTAGGCAGCCAACTCGACCCATCGTTGAGCGTCAGGACCCATGCATTGCAGTATAGGCGCCCTGTGAAGGCAAATCAACGAAACACCGGCCAACAGGTCCCGAGGATGCGACGCGGATGGCCGCGTTCGAGGCTCAGCGGATCGCCAGCCGGATCAGCGCGACGGCGGCCATGTAGAGGGTCAGCGCGCTGGCCATCGTCAGCCAGAAGCCCAGGCGGTTCAGCGTGAGAATAATGAAGCCGACATAGACGATCCAGGCGGGGGCCAGCCAGAGCAGGTGCGTGGCATAGGTGTGAGCCGGTTGGCTGCCGCCGTTGAGATAGATCAGCACGATCGTGACTCCGGTGATCGCGGGAAACGTGCTGATAAATGCGGCGAGAAATCCCCGGCCCTGTGCTCCCACATAGGTGGACAAGCTCACCATCAGTCCTCCCAACACAAAATAGAGCGCAGACTTCATTAATTCGCTCATGCGGTCTCCGTTTCAAAGATTGCCATCAGCTATCAGCCATCAGCCGTCAGCTCCCGGCGAAAGCTTCCATGGCCTCCCGCACAATTTCGTTTCCCAGTCCAGTGTAGCGAGGCGAAAAGTGGAACACCACCAACTGGCGCACATCGGCTTTTCTTGCCAGAATTCCGGCCTGCCGCGCGGTCAGATGGTACCGCTCGCGCGCCTTCTCTGAATCTCGTTCCAGATACGGCGACTCGCAATAGAAAACGTCCGCGCCCCTGGCCAGCTCGACGATCTTGGCTTCGTTCTCTTCGTCGTAGCGCACGTCCACGACGTAGGCGAGTTTCTGCCCGCGGGTGATCGTGACGAACCGGTCGCGGATCTCGCCGAGCATGAACTCGCGCTCCTCCCGGCGATGCTCAAAGTAGAGCGTCGCCGTAAACCGGAAGCCATCCGGCCGTTCTTCCCAGAGGTGTTGTTTGACTTCTTTCAGCCAGGAGCCGACCGGCAGGCCTGCCGCATGCAACCGCTCCTTGTTCACGTTGACATGAAACTGCTCCTGGAGCGCATAGCCGAAGCAGGGGATGCGGTGGTTGAGCGAGACCGCCTGGACTGTAAACATGGGGTCCTTCAGCACCGGAAAGGGGACTGTCGGCGGCTGGTGAGAACAGGCCTGAGGAGGCGACTCCTCAGGCTGGAACCCCTCGCTGGCGCGAAAGAGGGCAAACCTGGTTTCCTGAGGGTGGAACTCGCGGACTTCCATCGTCAGTGGGTAGCCATCCACCAGGTTCCAGGTATAACCGCGCAATTTCCCGGTGACATTGGCGATCAGGCCGGGCGGACCGAACAATCTCAGGGTCTTGCCGCGACCGAGCGCGATCCGGAGGACCCGGTCGAAGCCGATGAAGTGATCCATGTGCTGGTGGGAGATGAACAGATCGCCGGCTCTCAGGAGCCGAGTTGGGCTCAAAGGCGTGTTGTCGCCCAGATCGAAGAGCAGCGCTCGTCTGGCCCATCGGATCTCCACGTACAGACCGGGATCGCCGAAAGGCTCGTTGACCAGATAGCTGGAAAAGGAGGGGTTCATGGAAGCAGTCTACAAGTCAGAAAGTCTATAAAGTTCGAAAGTCCAAGACGGCATCTCAAGTTTATCAAGCCCGAAAGTCCGAGAGTCGTCAAGCCCGGTGACTTTATGACCTTCGAACTTTTAGACTTGATGGACTCTATTCCAAGGTCGCCTTCAGAACCGAATACATGATGACGACTTCCACCGTATGGGCCACGATCGTGGCATAAAGGTTCCTGAGACGCAGCCACAGAATCCCCCATACCATACCATCCCAGACGGCGATCCAGTGCAGGTGCTTGAAGGTGGCCACCATGAAGGGGTCGAAGGAGAAGGCGAGGGAGGAGCCGGCTACAGCCATGGCGGAGCCGGCTCCGAAGGAGAGGCCGGGCGAAGACCGGAAGAGGGCCGTGAGCCGCCCGAGGAGGAACCCCCGGAAGTTCACTTCCACGAAGACGGCGATGAAGACGATCGCCCACGGCAGCATGAGGAACGTCGGCATGCGGGCATGGGGGGTCTCGCGTAGGAAGGTGATATCGCCGCCCAGCCAGGGCACGATCCAGAGAATGACCGACGCATTGAGCGAGCCCAGCGTCAGGCCGGTCGTCAAGCCCCAGCCCAGTCCCTGCCGGAATCGTGGTGGGTCGAGCCCAAGGCGGGTGACGATGCCGTGGTTGTGCTTGGCCCAGATGGCCAGACCCAGGTAAGCCAGGGCTTGGGGGAGGAACTGAAGCATGACCCGGTGTTGAAGGCCGGTGGGGAGGACGTAGTAGAGGAGAGTTGCCGCAACCGGGAGGAAGGCAAGCCAGGCAAGCCGCTCTGCGTCCTGGTCCTCCGCTCGCTCGGTCATCCGAGTCGGGACCCGGAGGTTACTCTCCTTCGCCAGAATGCCCTGCGCGGAAGCGCGGGGAGCTTCACTGGAGCTCGATGTGGTAGCGTTCGAGCGTCGTGCCTTTATTCCTGGCCAGGTTGGACAGGGACTTGTTGTAGTCCACGACCGACCGCAACTCGTTCCCCTGGGCGGTGGCCAGGTCGCGCTGGAAGTCCAGCACGAAGCGGGTGGTGCTCAGTCCCACGTTCAACCGTTCCCGCTCGGCCTGGAGCTGCTTTTCAGCCATGATGCGGGCGGACCTCGTCGTCTCGATCCGCTTGAAATCGGTCTGGACGCGCCGCACCGCCTCCCGGACCGCGACGATCACTTGCTGCCGGACGCTCTGCAACGAAGCCTGGGCATTCCTGACCTCGATCTGCCGCTTGTTATACTGGCTGATGGCCGAGCGGTTTCCCAACGGAATGCTCAGGACCAGCCCCGCGCCGTAATTGTAGAAGTCTCCCGATGCGCCTTTGGTGAACATGTCGCTCGCGTCTCGGCCCAGGCCGGACAGACCGGAGGTGCCCTGGAAGGAAAGGTTGGGCAGGAGCTGGTTCTTGGCGAACTTGACGTTGAGATCGCTGGTTTCGATGTTCCTGTTGGCCTGGAGGATCTCCGGGCGCCGCTCCATCGCCACATCGATGGCCTCTTGGAGGCTGATCGGCTCGAGAGTCTTGACCGGCTGGTCGACCGGAACGAGCCGCACGTCCTGGCGAAGCTCCTCTTCGGACGGGTTCAAGAGGCGGCGCAGTTGGTCTTCCTGGTCGCGGATCGCCTTCTCCGCAATCAAGACCTGCTCCACGCGGGACGCCACGGCAGCCTCGGCCTGGAGGACGTCCACGATCGCCATGACGCCGGCTTTGGCCTTGGCTTTGTTGGCGGCCAGGAGCTCTTCCGCGGCCTTCAGCGCCGCCTGGGCGACTTTCAGGTTTTCATTGACGAAGACCAATTCCCAGAAGGTCTGCTCAACCGTCGCGATCACCGTCAGCACCCGGTCGAAAAACACATGCTCCTCGACCTTGGCGTTGTTCTGGGCGACCTTGATGAAAGTCCGATTGATGTCCGTGCCGAAATTGCGCAGCAACGGCTGGGTGAGGGTGAGGGCCAGGCCGGATTGCCACCCCGGGTTGAACAGGAAGGTCTGCGGCCCAGCCACGAAGGTCCGCGAGGGGCTGTAGTTCAAGTCGTAGTTGGCGCCGGTGAGCAGGTTTTGCGTGAGGTCGGCTGTCACCGAGCCCGAGTTCTGATCGAATTTCTGGATCTTGGTGAGATCTGATCCCGTCAAGCCGAAGAGGGGCCGGTTCAACGGCGTGATAGAACGGTTATATTGGCCGTTGAGGCTCAAGGTCGGATCGAACTTGGCCTGCTCGAAGACGATGTCAGTCAGCCGGCTGTCTCTGGTCTGGCGGCTGACGGAAATATCCAGGTTGTTCTGAAGTGCGCGCAAGACGATGTCCGCCAAGGCGACGGCTTCCTTTCGAGCCGCCTGCGCCCCTTCCGGCAGATCAGCACCTGCGACGTAGGCCAGCGGGAGCAGGAGGGCAACCGCGAAGACTGCGCCCATCCATGGGAACGGCCGATGAGACCGACCTGGTATCAACATGACGATCCCCCTTGCTAAATCGCCTTGATGGGGCCATACTATACTGTAGTTGCCCTGGACTGTCACCGATTATCTAAAATGGCGCCGTACATGGTCAAGCGAGCGTTGCTCCTCTCAGCGGTCATCCTGGCCCTCCATGCTCCGGCTTGGGGCCAGACTGTTTCCGGTATTCGAGGCCTTAACGGCGGCGTGGCGCCCCTGTTCAACCTCACCGGGCCCGGCAACCTCTACGTGGACAACCAGGGCACGCAGGGCTATATGTACAACCCTGCCCCCAATTTCGAATCCTACAACTTCCGGGTGCCGGGCGGGCAGGCTTGGAGCGGGGCGATCATGACCCTGGGGCCTCAGTTGAGCATCGGCTTGGTTTCCGGAGGCAACCAATCGGGTTTTTCATCTTCATCAGGAACCGTTGTCCAGTCCTCGTCGGCAACGGTCTTTCCTCCTGCCCCCAAAATGCTTCCCCCCTTGCCGCGCATCCAGTCCGGCATCTTCGACCCTGAAGACATCCCATAAACAGACGTAAGGCGTGAAACGTTAGGCGTGAGGTGGAACTTCTCGCTCCTTATTGCGCCTAACGCCTCACCCCTCACGGTTCTTCAGCTTCCATTATGGAGCGTTTGCTAATTGCCAGCTCAGGGCCAGCACATAGCGGGCCGCGGCCTCCAGAATATCGGGCTTGACCGTCTCAGCCGTGTCGGTCGGTTGGTGAAAATGTGGGTGAGCCCCGCCGCTGACGACGGTCACGGTCGGAATGCCAGCCTCCTTGAAGGGGACGTGATCGCCGCCGGGGAAAAACCCGAAGACCTCGATCCGGTCCGCTAAATCCGCCCGGCGGCCTGCTTCCATGGCCGCTTCTTTGTGCAACCCGGTCACGCCCACCGTCAGCTTCCCGTTGCCGACGCCCGCGTGGTCCACGTTGATCATGGCAAGGGTCTGGCTCAGCGACCGGGCCGGACGATTGATATAAAACCGGGACCCCAGCAGCCCCTGCTCCTCGCCGCTGAACGAGATGAACAGGACCGACCGCTTCAGCGGGACCCCCGCCAGCACCCGCGCGACCTCCAGCAACACGGCGGTGCCGGAGGCATTGTCGTCCGCGCCGGGAAACAACACTCCGCCTTGCCGGCCGAAGTGGTCTCGATGGGCGCCGATCACGATCGTCTCCGGCGCCAGCCGGGGATCGGCACCGGGCTTCACGGCCAGGAAATTGTAGAGAGTGCCGGGAGCCTGCCGGCTCTCCCATAAGAGACGGGCATGGACCCCGGTGGAGCCGGATCGCGGCGTTCTGGTTCGGTTCAAGTGCTCTTGCGCCTCGCGGAGAGACCGTGGCGGCTGAGCGAACAGCCGTTCGGCCAGGGCCGGCGTGATCCACGCGCCGGGCAGAGGCCGCTCACCGCCCACGCCGCTGTAAGAGCCCATCGGCGCGGTGCCGAAGCCGCGCCGGGCTTCGTAGGCAGGGACGATCGGGCCAGTGACCAGGAGGAACGCGACAGCGCCTTTCTCACGGGCCGTCCGTTCTTTGTCCGCCGTGGCGACCGGATCGGGGTACCAATCCGGCTTGCCCCGAAGGAAGAGAACGATCCGGTTCCGCACGTCCAGGCCTTCATATTCGTCGAATCCCCTGGCCGGGTCGGAGATCCCGTAGCCCACGAAGACGACCGGCGCGATCACATTGACGGACGGGGAGTCGAGGATGGGGAGATAATCCGTTCCCAGTTGGGCGACAAGGGAGTCCAGGCCGACGTAGAGCTGGAGCAGGGCCTGGTCGGCGATCTGCGTGACCGTGACCGGCTCCGGCATGGCCCAGCCCTGGACCCCCAGGCGGGCCGACATAAACTGCGTGAGTTGCAGGCCCAAGGACTGAAACCGTTCGGCCACCATCAGCCCGGATCGGAAGTCATCCGCCGTGCCGGTCTGGCGTCCGTTAAACTCCTCGCTGCTCAGCCGCCGCACGTCCGCCAGCATCCGCTCGCCGGAGACGAGGGCCAGGGCCTTGGCCAGGCCGGGCTCGTCAGTGCCCGGCTCGGCGGTGCGGAGGAACAGTGGGCTTGCAAGGAAGAGCAGGCAGAGAAGGGCTAGGATGAGCCAGCAGGTGAGGGAGCGTCTCAAGAACATCGTGACCAAGCTCGTTGCATTGTTTGGGATGGCAGAGTACCATCTGGGCTACCCAGGAGCAATTGGGATGCACTTGCAGTACACTGGTCTGCCGGGGTAATGAATCACAGAGACAGGTAAGGAAGACGATGAGCGACGACGGACAATTTCCCGATATCTACACCAAATATCTGGAGGGCAAAGACAAAGGGAAAGGCTATGACTTCCAGCATTCTCCCGTCGGCAGTGCTCCGACGCCGACCGTGACCTTCGCCGAGAAGCTGCGTTGGTGGACCTGGGGCCGCTGGAAGCGGATGAAGAAAATCCGGGCGGAGCGGGACCGTCAACAACAGGACATCATCCAACTCAAGAAATCCAACCGGGAATGGCCGCAACAGTAAGGTCGCACGTCCAGCCGCTGTACTCAGTTCTTCAGCGAGATCAGGCCCCGCAGCCGGAAGTTGAACTCGATGTTCAGAATCTGATTCCAGACCGGCCCTGATGCAGCCAGCGGTCTCGCCCTCGTGCCGTCCTCCGGGCTGACGACCTTCCCGTACAGATAGAACCAGTTGACGATCGCATCGCTCTGGTGCTTGAGCACGATCCAGTACCGTTGGGCCTGCATGACCGTCTTCATCCCCTCGAAGGAGAAGACCACCCAGTCATAGCGGTTGGAGGGCGTGCGGATCGCGGCGGCCGGCACCGGCCGGCTCTTGGCCGCGAGCTTGCCCGGTCCATCCCCGCCGTCCTCGTAGAGCTCCACCCACAGCGCGCCGCTCTCCCCGCCGAACCGGTGCAGGGCCAGCGAGAAATCGGTGACCAGCACCGGCCGCTCCGGCTCCAGCGCCTGGGCATAGAGCATGTCGCCGGTGACGTACTCGGCGGTCTCCACCATGTAGTTCTGTTCCAGCGAGAACCGGTCACCGCCTTCCGCCTTGACCGGCTCGAACAGGCGAATCTCATGCGGAAACTCCAGATTCCCAAACGCCACCGGAAAGTCGAGTTGATCCAGGCGTAAAACAGGACGGGCAGGCGCAGGCGGCGGGGCCGGCGGCGTCACCTTGGGAGCAGGCGGAGGAGGCGGCGCTGGTCGTGACACAGGGGCAGCCAAGGCGGCTGCGTAGAGCAGCTTCTGCGGGGCCTGCTCCACCTTCTGCGCCTTGACCACATCCTGATCCTGCGTGAACTCGGCCTCCAGCCGCATGTCCAGAATCTTCGGCTCGGCCCCGCTCCGGCTCCGCCAGGTCAACAGGCCATCGGTATGGACGGCTTTGTTGTCCGGGCCCACCTCCATCCGGATGAACCGGGTTGAGACAAAGAGGTGATAGGCCTGGCTGTCATACATGAGCCAGCCCAGGTCGGGATAATAAATCTCCAGCCAGGCATGGCGCCCCGCCGCCCAGCGGCTGGTCCAGCGCCGCCGGCCGTTGTCCTCATCCACCTCCCAGGGCTTCTCCAACGTCCGTCCCCGGACCATTCGGGCCGGGATGCCCGCCGCGCGCAGCAGGGCGATGGCCAGGTGCGAGTAATTCTGACAGTTCCCCTTGCCTTCCCGCTTGGTCGTGAGGGCGTCGTAGCCGGCCGGGTCCAGTTGATAGTGGAGGTGGTCCACCACCCAGTGGAGAATCTGCGTGACCGCCGCTCCCTCCGTCTCGGCGCCCTTCACCAATTGCGCAGCGAGGGCCTGGATCTCCTTGTCATCCGATTGCGCCTGCTCCGACGGCTTCAGGTAGGGTGCGGCGTCGGCGGGAATGGCGGAAGGAGGCAGGGGATAGGGGGCGGTGCTGGCGACCGGCGCGAACTCCACGGAGGCCTTCACGTCGTACTCGCTCACGATCTTCACTTCGCCCGAGGGATTCTGCCAGGTCAATGCCAGAAACCGGTTGCCGTAGGGATCGGTTTTCTCCTGCACCGAGCTGGGAGGGGGCGTGGCCGTATAGCGAAAGTTGAGGACCGATTGCTTGGACGTCTTGGTGGCGACGGACGGCGGCGGGACCAGGTGATAATTGAACTGATTAATCAACGCCTGCCCGCCCGGCCCGCCCGGCATCCCCAGCACCGCCTGGTCCTTGATGTGAAACGACGACGATAAGGCTCCATCCAGGACCAACGTCCGGGCAGGGGCGGATGAAAACCAGAGGGTACCCAGCACAGCAAACACGAGCGCGATCCGAATCATGCGCATCCCTCGTTGTGCTCTCAATAAGCCCGGCCCACTTAAGAAGTGTGCGTTGGGGTTGGCTTCGGGGTACTTATACGGTGCAGTTTGCAGGATCTTCGCGGCGCGCTTTGGCTTAGAATATTCAGGCATGCCAATCTCGTGCGTGGTCGGGCAGAAGCAGTCTAGCCGAAATCACCAATCAAAGCCACTGTCTGGCTGGTGCTGAGTGATGGGTGATGGGTGATGGGTGATGAGTGGGGGGGGAGTGCTGGGTGATGAATGGCGGAAAACCAAGAGCTTATGGCGTATAGCGTATGGCGGGAAGAGAAGAGCATATGGCTTATGGCGTGTGGCAGGACTGGGAAGAAGCAAGAGCTGTCAGGCGATGGCGGCGTTTGCGCCCCCGACGTCCAGCGGCCAGGTCAACCTGCCGCCCGCCATGCCCGCCGCGCTCGATCCCGTTCTGGCCGCCGCCTGGGAGAAGAAATAGCCACGCTGGATTTTCCGCTGATCCCGCGCTACACTCGCCGCGTCCTATGACGCGCTACCGCCGCCTGCTCATTGCCTTCGTTATCCTGGTCGGCGTGAACTTCGCCCTCGCCACCGGGTACTGGGTCATCAATCAGGGCCGCACGAATCCGGATGGGTCCGAGATCGGGTACCTCCAGTGTCTGTACATGACGGTGATTTCCACGTTCACGGTAGGCTACGGAGAGTTCGTGCCGGTGACGACGCCGGCGGACCGCGTCTACACGATGCTGGTGATCGTGCTCGGCCTCGGCACGATGGGTTACGGGCTGAGCGAAATGACCGCCTTCATCGTGGGAGGGGAGCTACAGGAAATTTTCGGGAGGCGTAAGATGGAGAAAAACATCGCGGCCTTGCGGGACCACTTCCTCGTGTGCGGCATGGGCGACGTGGGACTGTACGTGATCGAGGAGTTGATCGCGACGAAACGCCCCTTCGTGACGATCGACGTGGACGAGGAGCAGCTCAAGAAGCTGGCCGCGACGAAACCGCTGCTGTACCTCGCGGGCGACCCCACGGATGAGGCGGTGCTGGAGAAGGCGGGGATCAAGGCGGCGGCCGGCGTGATGTGCGCGCTTGCCAACGATCGGGACAACCTGGTGGTGGCCATGACCTGCCGGCTGGCCAACCCCAAGCTCCGGATCGTGGCGCAGGCGCAGGATGTCAAGTTTTCGCAGCGGATCAAAAGCGCGGGGGCGGACGCGGTGGTCTCGCCGCAGTTCATCGGCGGCATGCGGTTGGTGAGCGAGATGGTGCGGCCGACGGTGGTGAGCTTCCTGGACCTGATGCTGCGCGACCTGGATAAGAACATGCGGATCGAGGACGTCCGGGTCGAGGCGGGAAGCCCGCTGGTCGGCCAGACCCTGCAGGACGAAAGCATCGCTCGGTCGGAGGTGTTGGTGATGGCCATTCAGGAGCCGGGCGCTTCCCGGTTCCAGTATGTGCCGGCGGCGGGGACCAGGCTGATGCGCGGGCATACGATGGTCGTGCTGGGAGACGTGGAGCATGTGGCGCGCCTGCGCGCCCTTGCCGCGCCGGCCAAGGGAGCCTGAGGAAAACAAGGCCTTGCGAATGGAAATCATGGCCGATGTTTAACTTTCACATAACATCTTAAGGTATTGATAAAATGAATTATTTATTGAGATCTAATTGCCTGGTAAATGTGGCCGGATCGCTGGCGGCGTTCATCCTGATCTGGGCCGTCGTGACTGAGGCGCCGCTCCTGGCCGAGCAGGCTTCCCCCGATCTCCGCCACTTCTGGCGGTTCGACCAGGATAAGTCGGGAGACGCGCCGGCCGGGTTCTCGGCCGTCATGCTTGGAGAGGGTCAGATGGGGACGTGGAAAGTTGAGGCCGATCCTCAGGCGCCGTCCGTGCCGAACCGGCTCACGTTGCATGCGTCCTGCCCTGGCGCCGGGAGTGCCGAGCAGCCGGGCTGTCTGCAGATGTTGCTGGTCAACGGGCTGACCTACGAGTATCCCGACCTGGCCGTGCGCGTGAAGATGGCCTCTGAAGGTCCTCGCGGTGGAGCCGGGCTTGTCTTTCGGGCCAAGGATGCGCGCAATTTCTATGCGGCCATCGTGGACCTGGCCGCCGATAGTCTGGAAGTGGTCCAGGTGGTGGAGGGGCAGGTCACCGTGATCGGCCGTGAGCCGGTGAAGCGCCGGAAGACGGAGTGGCATCTCCTGCGGGTGCAGCACAACACCATCCTCAGCAAGGACTTCCTGGAAATCTCCTTTGACGGGCAGATTGCCTTTACCCATTGGGACAAGAGGCTGGGGGCCGGACAGATCGGGCTGGTGACCAGTGGTGATGCCACGATCTGGTTCGACAACTTCGACGCGGTGCAGCTCTTCTCCCAGCGGCCCCTCTCGCCCCCCGCCGCCTACTGATTGCCTCAAGAGTTTGCGCGCGGCTTTGTTGCCTGAAGTCTGATGGCGTCAGAATTTTCCCATGCCCTGGTAGCCGTTGCCTTAGGCCGCACCTATGCCGAGGGAGCTCTGTCTCGGCGGTTCTGGGGCCTTGCCATCTTCTGTTCCATCTTCCCGGATGTAGATGTCTTCGGCTATGCGCTCGGCATTGATTATGGCCATTTCTGGGGTCATCGCGGCTTCACCCACTCCCTCTCCTTCGCCCTGTTGCTGAGCTTGATCGTTGTGCGGTGCGGGTTCCCTGAATTTGTGAAGTCCTCGCGGGGGTGGTGGGGATTGCTCGCGTACTTTTTCCTGGTGACCGCGTCGCATGGCTTTCTGGATGCCATGACTGACGGCGGCTTGGGCGTGGCCTTCTTCGCCCCGTTCGACGAGAGCCGCTACTTTCTCCCCTGGCGGCCCGTCAAAGTGTCGCCGATCGGACTGCCGGAGTTCCTCACGGCCAGCGGCGTAGAAGTCCTGGTTAGTGAGTTCCAGTGGATTTGGCTTCCGGTCGGCTTGCTCTTCGGCCTGGCCAGGATGTACCAGAGGCTGCGATCGCGCTAGCGTTCACCCTTGAATGCTTTATCGAGGGGGAGGGGAGGAGTACGTTGAGATCGCGGCGGTCTCGGTCTGTAAGACTCAGGAGAAGGCAGGAAATCGGGCAAGATGATTAGGAAAGCGGGAGCTTGACCTCAGCGCGCTCGCCGGTGACTTCATTCAGCATAACGAGCCGGTCACCGTCTTCCTGCCGAAGTTGGGCATTCGCATTGAGCAGCTCGATGCCGTAGACCGTGCCATCGGGAGCCAAATCAATATTGACTTCATCGCTTACACGGATAGTTTCGACCTCGGCCGACTTAGTATGGAGGCGGAGGTACGCGATATTGTGTCGGGGATCGTATGTGAGCTTCATGAGAGGCCTCCGATCGAACTCTATCGAAGTCAATAATAGCGCGTCATGACTGTAATCACAAGCCAGTCTCCGTTTTCCCGCACAGCGAATGCCGCTACTTCCTTTGTACTGTAGGAACGCCCGCGCCAGGTTGCTCCGAACGGGAAGGATTTTCGGAATCCTATCCGTCCGAACTTGGCTGAAAATTGCTCGCCGCTCTGGATTGTGACAACGATTTCTTCCTCGGTCGTGCCTCTCTCGACTAATCGTTCAAGTGCGTGGGGATGGAAACGGACCATCACACCACCGAGCATGTCACTGCGGTCTGTTTGCGTCAAGAGTTTTAGCCTGCCCGACCCTCCGTACTGTCAAGCAAAGCGCCCTGTGGTAAGATGACCGCGGAGATTTCACATGCCCGCGGTCAATCCCTTCAAGCTGGTTGCTCCGTTCAAGCCTTGCGGCGATCAGGGCCAGGCTATTGAGAAGCTGACGGCCGGAGTCCTTGCCGGCACAAAGCATCAGGTCTTGCTGGGGGTCACCGGCTCCGGCAAGACCTTTACGATGGCCAATCTGATCGAGCAGGTGCAGAAGCCCACGCTTGTTTTAGTCCACAACAAAACGCTGGCCGGGCAACTCTACCAGGAGTTCAAGGCCTTCTTCCCGCAGAACGCGGTGGAGTACTTCGTCTCCTACTACGACTACTACCAGCCGGAAGCCTACATTCCCCAGACCGACACGTACATTGCCAAGGATGCTTCGATCAACGACGCCATTGACCAGATGCGGCACTCAGCCACGAGGTCGCTGTTGGAGCGGAACGACGTGCTGATCGTCTCGTCGGTTTCCTGTATCTACGGCCTGGGCTCGCCGGAGGTCTACCACAACATGCTGCTCTATCTGGAAGAAGGGATGGAGATCCGGCGGGAGCAGATTCTGGCGAAGCTGGTGGAGATTCAGTATGCGCGCAACGACACGGATTTTCACCGGGGGACGTTCCGGGCGCGCGGGGATGTGATCGAGATTTTCCCGGCTTCCTCCGATGCGAACTCGGTGCGGATCGAGCTGTTCGGCGACCAGGTGGATGCGATCCACGAGATTGACCCGCTCACGGGCAAGTCGCTGCACCGGCTGCCCAAGGTGCCGATCTATCCGAGCACCCACTATCTGATCGCGCCGGACCGGTACGAGCGGGCTCTGAACGGAATCGAAGAGGAGTTGGACCAGCGCATCGCCTCTTTCAAGGCCAACAATCAGTTATTGGAGGCCCAGCGTATCGAGCAGCGGACGAAATTCGACCTGGAGATGATCCGGGCCATGGGCTACTGCCACGGCATCGAGAACTATTCCCGCCACCTGAGCGGGCGGGCGCCGGGCGAGCCTCCGCCGACGCTGCTGGATTATTTCCCGAAAGACTTTTTGATGATTATTGATGAGTCCCACGCGACGATCCCGCAGGTGCAGGGGATGCACGAAGGGGACCGGTCGCGCAAGAAAAGCCTGGTGGAGTACGGCTTCCGCCTGCCTTCGGCCTTCGACAACCGGCCGCTGACCTTCAAGGAGTTCGAGCGGGTCATCAACCAGGTGGTCTATGTCTCGGCCACGCCCGGCCCCTATGAGTTGGACCATGCCGGCTCGGCGCGGGTGGAACAAATCATCCGGCCCACCGGTCTGATGGACCCGGAGGTCGAAGTCCGGCCGGCGCGCGGGCAGGTGGATGACCTGCTGGTTCAGGTGCGGACCGAAGCGACCCGAGGGAACCGAGTGCTGGTAACGACCCTGACCAAGCGGATGGCGGAGGACCTGACCGAGTACTATCACGACCTGGACGTGAAGGTCCGGTACCTCCATTCGGACATCAAGACGCTGGAGCGGGCCGAGATCGTGCGGGACCTGAGACGCGGCGTCTTCGACGTGCTGGTCGGGATCAATCTGTTGCGGGAAGGCTTGGATATCCCGGAGGTGAGCCTGGTGGCGATCCTGGATGCGGACAAGGAAGGCTACCTGCGTTCCCACCGGTCCCTGATCCAGACCGCCGGCCGCGCAGCCCGACACAGCGAGGGCCGGGTGATCCTTTATGCCGATACAGTGACCGAGTCCATGAGGCTGGCGATGGAAGAGACGGCGCGCCGGCGCGGTCTGCAGGGCGAGTACAACCGAGCCCACGGGATCACGCCGGAGAGCGTGAAGAAGAGCATTCCGGAGCTGGAGTACAAGATGGCCGAGTTGGACTATGTGCAGTTGGATCTGGCGGCTGAGCCGGAGGCGGCCTACTCCTGCGCCGACGGGGCGGAAAAGCTGATTCAAAAGCTGGAAGCGGAGATGAAAGTGGCCGCCAAAGAATTGGCGTTCGAGCGGGCGGCCGAGCTGCGGGACCGGATTCGCGCCTTGCGCCTCAGAGAACTGGAAGCAGCCACGTAGCCGGTTATTGGTCAAGGGTCATTGGTCAACGGACAGAAAGGGGCATCTCCTGTGCCATTTACCAATGACCGATGACCATTGACGTCTTCAGGCTTGCTTGTAGAGGTAGATGCCGAGGAAGATGCCCAGAAACGTCAGCAGGTTCATCTTGAGGATAAACCCGACGGTGAACTTCACAAGGATCAAGTCGATGGTCAGCGGGGGAGTGATACCCGGCGTGATTGCCGTCGAGAAGAAACTTTGAATCATGCCGGCCGGGGCCATGACCCGCAGGATCTCGCCCAGGATTCCGCCGAGTAGTCCTCCTACCAGGATGAACAGGAGCAGGACCCAAGGCGATTTTTTCATGCAATCGGCTCCCGGCGTGAAACCGTAGGGTAAATTGCGAGGTACCATACAGAAAGGTTTCAGGGAAGTCAAGAAATACAAGTGCGTGATGGGTGAGGTGTAAGGAGTAAGGCGGAAAAGCCTAACTGTTTCGACTTTTTCCGGTCACTCACGCCTCACGATTCACGTCTCACACGCCTAAGCGGCCATTGACTTTTCACGCTCCGATTCGATAAAGTGCTCGATGCTCTTTTGTTAGATTTTTCCAGGGAGTAGAAACGTTTCGCCATGTTCCAGGCGCTCAGCCAAAAATTCGAGAAGATCCTCAAGAACCTCCGTGGGCACGGTGTTCTGACCGAGCAGAACATCGCGGAGGCGCTGAAAGAGGTCCGCCTGGCTCTGCTGGAAGCGGATGTCAATTTCAAGATCGTCAAGGGTTTCATCGACCGGGTCCGCGAGAAGGCGGTCGGGCGGGAGGTGCTGCAGAGCCTGACGCCGGGCCATCAGGTCGTGAAGCTGGTCTGGGAGGAGCTCCGCGACCTGATGGGTCGGGAGCAGGCGGGGCTCAGCCTCTCCTCAATCCCGCCCACGGTCATTATGATGGTGGGACTTCAGGGGGCCGGGAAGACGACCACCTGCGGGAAGCTCGCGAGGCTATTCAAGCAGCAGGGCCGCCGGGTCCTCCTGGTGGCGGCCGACCCGCGGCGGCCCGCGGCCGGCGACCAGTTGGCCAGCCTGGGGGCCAGTTTGGACGTGCCGGTTCACCGGATTGTGGCAGCCGCACCGGCTTCGCAGGGCCATGTCTCGTCAACGGAGGTCGTGCGGATCTGCACGGAGGGCGCGGAGCGAGGCCGGGATCAAGGCTTTGACGTGGTGATCCTGGACACGGGCGGACGCCTCCACATCGACGATCTCTTGATGGATGAGCTGGCGGAAGCTAAGCGGGCCGTCGGTCCGCAGGAAGTGCTGCTGGTCGCCGACGCCATGACCGGCCAGGATGCCGTCACCATGGCGGAACGATTCGACCAGCGCGTGGGCTTGACCGGCGTGATTCTTACAAAGGTGGAGGGGGATGCGCGCGGCGGCGCCGTGCTCTCGATCCGGGCGGCCACCGGCAAGCCGGTCAAGTTCCTGGGGGTCGGCGAAAAACCGGAGGCGCTGGAGGTCTTCCATCCGGACCGCATGGCCTCCCGGATTCTCGGCATGGGGGATGTCCTGTCGCTGATCGAGAAGGCGCAGGAAGCCTACTCACGCGAGCAGGCTGACACGATCCAGAAGACGCTCACGGCCAAAACCCTGACGTTTGAGGACTTCCGCGAGCAGATCGGGCAGGTGAATCGCATGGGGTCGATGAGTGAGCTTATGGGCATGCTCCCGGGGGGGCAGCGGTTGAAGGAGCTGGCCGGCGGGGGAGTGCCCGAGAAGGAGATCAAGCGCGTGGTGGCTATGATCGACTCCATGACCCCCCGCGAGCGGCGCGACCACACGGTCATCAACGGCAGCCGCAAAAAGCGCATCGCCCGCGGCAGCGGGACGAGCGTGCAAGACGTGAATCGACTGATCAAGCAGTTCCTGACTGCACGCAAGATGATGAAGGCCCTGACCGCCGGTGGGGGCAGACGACAATTGGCCGAGGCACTCCGGACGATGTGAAGAGTAGTGATCAGTATTCAGTATTCAGTTCTCAGTGGTCAGCCATCTCTTGATACGGATAACTGAAGACTGGTAACTCACAACTTTTTGTTAAGGAGGAACAGAAGTGGCGGTTCATTTGAGATTGACGAGAGCAGGCCGGCACAAGTTGCCCTTCTACCGGGTGGTTGCGGCGGATTCCCGCAAGCCGCGGGACGGACGTTACCTGGAGGTGCTGGGCACCTACGATTCGCTGAAGAATCCGCCCGTCGCAAAATTGAAGGAAGAGCGGGTGCTGGACTGGCTCAAGAAGGGGGCTCAGCCTTCAGTGACGGTGAGGACCGTGCTCCGGCGGGCCGGTCTGTGGAAGCAGTTCGAAGAAGGGAAGAAGGCGGCGAAGGCTTCTTAAGGGAAGCTCTCAGCAGTCAGCCATCAGCCTGCACAGAAGTCTCTTTGAATAAGCTGAAGGCTGAAAGCTGCTGGCTGAAAGCTTGTATGGTCCTGGTGAGCGACGAGCTTGATCTGATTGCGGTGGGGCAAATTGTCAAATCCTTCGGCATCAAGGGGGAGGTGCGGGTCCGCTCGCTCAGCGACGTGCCGGGCCGGTTCCAAGGGCTCATGCTCAAGCCGGTGACGCTCGTGGCCCCCTCGGGGCGGTCGATCGTGACGGTCGTCAATCGGGTGCGGGAAGATCGTGGCTGGTATGTGCTGGGCCTCGAGGCCCTCTCGACGCCGGAAGAGGCGGCGCAGTTTCGCGGAGGCTTCATCAAGATTCTGAGAGACCAGGCCCCGCCCCTGCCCGACGGGCAGTATTACGAGTTCGACCTGGTCGGGATGACCGTGTCGGATGAGGCCGGTCGGACGCTGGGAATCTTGGAAGAGGTTTTGGAGACCGAAGGCCACCCGGTGTTTGTGGTGAAGCAAGCAGGCCGGGAGCTGCTGATTCCCGGGATCAAAGACGCGGTGGCTTCGGTGGACGTAGCGGCCAAGACCCTGAGGGTGCGCACGGTGGTGATTGAAGGGCTGCTGGACGAGGAAAAGGCGTGAGCGCGATGCGCTGTGAAGTCCTCACCCTGTTTCCCGACATGGTCCTGCCGGTGCTGGGCCAGAGCATGCTCAAGCGGGCACAGGAGAAGGGCTTGCTCGAGGTCCGTGTCCGCAATTTGCGGGACTATACGCTGGATCGGCACCAGGTGGCGGATGACGCACCCTACGGCGGCGGGGCCGGCATGGTGATGAAAGCGGAGCCGATCTTCCGGGCGATTGACGCACTGCGTCAAGAATATGGTGGCGCGCTGCGCCAGGAGCATGGAGACGACCTCCGGCTGCTCCTGCCCTCCCCGCAGGGGCGGCCCTTTACGCAGGCTGTCGCGGAGGAGCTGCGGGACGAGCGGCGCCGACTGGTGTTTGTGTGCGGACATTATGAAGGGATCGACGAGCGGGTTCGGACCGGTCTGGCCCCGGAAGAGGTTTCAATCGGGGACTACGTGCTCACGGGGGGGGAGCTGCCGGCTCTGGTCATGATCGATGCGGCGGTGCGGCTGATCCCCGGCGTGGTCGGGGACCCGGAGTCGGTCCTGGCCGAATCGTTTGCGGACTCGCTGCTGGACTTTCCCCAGTATACGCGTCCCCCGGAGGTGCGGGGGCTGGCCGTGCCGGAGGTGCTGGTGTCGGGGAACCATGAGGCGATCCGGCGCTGGCGCCGGAAAGAGGCCTTGCGCAGTACCTATCTGAAACGGCCCGATCTGCTGCGGGACCGGCTGCTGAGCGAGGAGGATCGGCGGTTGCTGGACGAGATTCTGAACGAACATACGAATGTCTGTTGAGTGTGGGAGGAGATTCAACCAAAGAATCTCAGCCTACTGGTGGCAAAGTGCCTATCCGCTCACATCTGATCGAAGTGAGCGGTTCTAGCAAGCTTG
>Ga0194132_10000993_pt1 | contig 57594 bp, 48 predicted proteins | sample TA2KigOf80mmetaG_FD_148612 | JGI IMG/M metagenome (GOLD analysis project Ga0194132, IMG submission 148612) | Freshwater microbial communities from Lake Tanganyika, Tanzania - TA2015054 Kigoma Offshore 80m | ecosystem: Environmental > Aquatic > Freshwater > Lake | place: Tanzania: Lake... | reverse complement strand
GAGGTTGGGTCAATAGGTGTGTAAACAGCTCAGGCCGCGACCTTCCGCTGAGTAGGTAGGACGGGCTTTCCGTCCTCGAACTTCCTGCCCTCCAACACGTCCTTGAGCTGGTGGGGTGCGTTCAGCTTCCGGAACCGCCGCTCGGCGACCGTCAGGAGCTTCCAGATCAGGGCCGTTGCGCTGTCCACGCGCTTGAAGCGCTTCGCCGCCGTGGTGCGGAGCCGGACCGAAGCGAACGGGCTCTCGATCACGTTGGTCGTGCGCAGATGTTGCCAGTGCGCTTCCGGAAAGTCGTAGAACGTGACCATCCGCTCCCAGTCGTCCTCGAGCACCTCGACTGCCTTCGGGTACCACGGACCGAAGCGCTTCGCGAAGCCCTTCCTGGCCGCCAGCGCTTTTGCGCGCGTGGGCGCGTAGGCGACGGTCCGGAGCAACTCCTTGGCCTCGCGATGCTCTCGCTTCGGCAGCCGGTCCAGCACGTTCACGATCTTGTGATTCCAGCAGCGCTGCTCGGCCGCCTCCGGCCACACCTGGCTGGCCGCGGCCCAGATCGCCGGGTTGCCGTCCGCCACCAGTAGTCGCGGAGCGTCCACGCCCCGTGCCTTCAGATCACGGAACACGGCGGACCACGACTCGCTCGATTCCCGGTAGCCCGACGTGACCGCCAGGACCTCTTTCGTGCCGTCGCTCAGCGCCCCGATCACCACGAGCAGCGCCGCCTTGTCCCGCTCGAGCCCCGCCTTCACGTAGATCCCGTCCGCCCACATGTACACGACCTCGCGACCGTCCAGGGAGCGGAGGCTCCAGGCCTCGTGCTCCCGCTTCCAGTCCTCCCGCAGCCGCTGGATCGAGGTCTTCGACAGCGGCGCCCCGTCTCCCAGAAGCCCTCGCAGCGCCAGCTCGAAATCACCTTCGGCCAGCCCGTGCAGGTACAGCTCAGGGAGCAGCGCCCCCACCTCCTTCGTTCGCCGTGCAAACAGCGGCAGCACGCGGCTCTCGAAGCGCTCTTCCAGATCACGCACCCGCGGCCGGCGAACCACCACCGTCCCGATGCTCGTCGCTAACCGCTTCGGCTTCCCGTGCCCGTTCCGGTAGCCCTCGCCTGGGTCGACCCCCGCGCGCCGCTCCGACTTCCTGCGCCCCAGGAGCTCCGTCACTTCCTCCTCCAGCACCGCCTGGATCAGCTCCTGGACCTTGCCCCTCACGAACCCTTCGAGCGCCGTCCACTCGACCGTGGACTCACTCCCCGCTCCCGCCGTATCCTTCCTCATGAGGCGACGTGCCTTTCCCCCGGGCGCCAACCCGGGAGCCGTTGGTTAATGGTCAACGGAAAGGTACGTCGCCTCTCTTTTTACACACCTTCTGAACCTACCTCGACCGCCACACGGTACCGAGTGGACATGGGTGCCTACTGAAGAAGCGATAGAAGTTTGATCAGACCCTGCCATCGCAGCCGGCAATTCGGCGGTGGTGGCAGAGCCGACGGACGACCGCGTCACTCAACGCGACGATGGTCCACCGCAGACAGCTAGATCCGTTCGTAGACCCACGAAGGCGTGAACCTCACCAGCCAGCCGGACAGCACCGCGAACTTGCCACTCATCAGGAGGAGCCCCAACGCGAGCAGCAGCAGACCGGAGAGACGTTCGACCCATGGGATCCACACCCGAAATCGACGGAACGCCACGAGGAACCGATCGAGTGCGACCGCCGCAAGCAGAAAGGGCAGCGCCAGGCCGACGGAGTAGGCAAGCAGCAGTCCGGTTCCGGACCACACCGTCTCCCTGGCCGCGGCGAGTGTCATGATCCCGCCCAGCACGGGACCGATGCAGGGAGTCCAGCCCGCCCCGAAGGCGGCACCCACAGCGAGCGTGCCGAGCAGACCTTCGGGCTTGTCGCTCAGGTGAACCCGCCGCTCACGCATGAGCGCGTTGATTCGGAACACGCCCAGCAGGTGCAACCCGAGCACGGCGAGGAGGAGGCCGCCGGCGCGGGCGATCCACGTCTCGTAGGCGCGAACGAACTGGCCGAGGAAGGAGGCCGAGGCGCCGAGTAGCATGAACACCGCCGTGAACCCGCAGACGAACAGCGCCGCGTGCGTGAGGACGCGCCCCCGGCGGCTCCCGTCCTCCAGCTCGGCGAGATTCATTCCGGTCACGAACGAGAGATAGCTCGGGACCAGCGGCAGGACGCAGGGCGACAGGAACGAGAGCACCCCCGCGGCGAGTGCGATCGAGATACCCAGCGGGGTCTCCATGCAACTAACGTCCGAGCGCCGTTGCGATCGATTCGCGCGAGTCCGCCGCGTCCGGTTCGAACTGGCCGACCCAACGCCGCACGATCCTACCCTGCCGGTCGATCAAGAACGTCTCCGGCACCCCGATCGTGCGAAAGACGTCCTGGACCGACCCTGACGGATCCAGCGCGATCGGGAAGCCGATTCCGACCTCCTCGACGAAGCGCGCCACGTCCGCCTCCGCGCGCCGACCGTCGATCGAAACGCCGATGACGACCAACCCGCTGTCGGCGAGCGCCTCGTGGACCCGCTGCAGGGCCGGCATCTCCTCACGGCAGGGGACGCACCAGGTCGCCCATACGTTGAGCAGCACCGCGCGGCCTTGGAGCGCCCTCACCGACAGGGTATCGCCGGCCAGCATCGCCAAGGTGAAGGCCGGCGCCGGGTCACCGGAGGAGAGCGGGCGAAACTCCTCGGGCGGACGGCAGCCAGCCACCAGGACGAGCGCGAGCCCGAGCGCGCGGGAATTCAACGCAGCTCGCCGTGCCGGGCGACGACGCGGGAGCGGCCCACCTCACCCAGCCCGCGACCGCGTTCCGGGTCGGCGGCGTCCAAGACCGAGTCGGCCGCGACCTGCTCGTGGTGGTGGTGCTCGCCGACCTCCGACCAGGCGACCAGCACTCGGTCGCCCGCCACGCCGAGAACTGGGAAAGTGGCAGCGACGTCCTCAGCACTGATCAGTTGCGCGGCACCGAACGTGTCGCCGCCGTCAAGCGACGTGCGGAGAACCACTCGAGGAGTTGCCACCGTGCCGTCGTCCCACGCCACCAGCACCGCACCCCCGGTGCCGAGCGCGAGCTGCACGTGCGCCGGGCGCGAGCTCTGCGCGATCCCGAGCGGCCGGTACGCGGCAAACGTCCGGCCTCCGTCGTCCGAGCGCGCGTAGTGGACGCCGGCGATGCCATCCTTGCCGGTCCACCAGGAGATGTGAAGCCGCTGGAGGCTGTCCACCTGCATCGACGGGCCGGCGTGCGGACACCCTGGATACACCCACCCGTCGTCGTGCACGAGCACGGGCTCCGAGAACGTCCGTCCTCGATCGTCCGACCGCGCGACGACAATGTCCCGGACGTTTCCCGGCTTGACGACGCGCCACGCCACGTAGAGCGCTCCATCGCGGTCGGTAGCGATCGCCGTGCGGCAGCAGGGGCACGCCTCGGCCGAGGTCGTCCGCCGGTTGGCCTCCCACGTGGCCCCGCCGTCGGTGGAGCTGGTGATGAAGACCGTCGACGTTCCTTCGCGCGAGTCGAGCCACGTCGCGTAGATCGTGCCGTCCTGCGCCGTGTGGAGGGCGTGGAAGTTGTGGGATCCGAAGTCGCCGTCGTCGGTGACCGTGACGGCCTCGCTCCAGGTGGAGCCGCCGTCGACGGAGCGCACGAAGCGGAGGGCGGCGAGCGGGAACCGCCTGCCCGGAATCACCTTGCCCACCACATAGAGCGCGTTCAGCGATCCGTCCGGTCCATACGCGAGCTTGGGCGGGGCCTCTCCGTGCGCCTCGATGGGCCCGAGCGAGTCACGAATCTCGACCGGCGGGTTGGCGTCCACCGCGACGTAGAGCCGGCCGTCACTCCCGCCCCCGGGCGCGGAGACCCAGGCCACCGCTTCCTGCCCGCCGGGGGACATGGCGTACATCGGAGCCGTGCCGACTTCGGTCGTCGCGCTCATGACGCGCGCCTCGTCGAACGCGATGGCGCCACGGCCGGCCCCGGTCCGCGTCAGCGCGGCCCCCAGCGCCACCACCAGCACCACGCCGATGGCGGCCAGAGCCTGCGTCTTCCTAGTCATCGGATCCCCTCCTTCGGGTCTGCGGATGGCGCGCTGCCCTCGCCGGCCGCTGGGCCGGCGAGGGCGACGATCTCACGGGAGCCGGGTACGCGAGGCGACCTCGCGTCATGGCTCAATTCCATCGGAGCCCCAGGTAGAGCGTGCGCGGCATTCCCGGCGCGAACTCCTCGCCCCGCGCTGTGGTGAAGGACGACGACTCCGCGAACCGCTCGTCCGTCACGTTGACGAGCCGCCCGAAGGCGCTCACGCGAGCCAGGAGCGGTACGTTCAACCGCAGGTGGAACGTGTCGTGGCCGGGATACCGATGCGTGTTCTGGGGGTCCATCCAGTAGCTGCCCACCTTCGTCCATTCGGCCCCGAGCCGGAGACCTTCCACCGACGCGGGCGCGTAGCTCACCAGCACGTTGACGAGCGTCCGCGGAGCGGTCTCCACCTCGCTGCCGCCGAGGTCGGTCCCCGCGCGCGGCACCCATTCCTCGTACGTGTGACGCGCCCTCGAGAACGCGACGTCCGCGCGCAATCCACCGACCAGGTCCGCGCCCAACCCGACCTCCACCCCACGGTGCAGCGTTTCTCCCGCGTTCACGTTCTCCGTCGTGCCGTCGGGGTTCGTGAAGCGCAGGATGTCGTCGTACTTGGTCATGTGGTACGCGGTGGCGCTGTAGCTCACGCGGCCGCCCACCAGGCCCCGCGCACCGCCCTCGTAGCTGTCCACCTTGACGGGATCGAGCCCGACCGTGTTCACCGCCTGCCCCTGACGGAAGAGCTGGCCCTCGGAGGGCGCCCGGAAGCCGTGGGCGTAGTTGGCGAAGAATCCGAGGGCCTCGGCGACCTCGAGGGTCGCACCCAGCTTGGGGCTCAGATGTCCATAGACCACCGACGTGTCCTCCGGGCGGCGGTGGCGTCCGGTGGCGATCGGGTCCAGGTGCGTGTCGTAGGAGAATCCCATCCGGTCGTAGCGCAGGCCGCCGACGACACGCAGGCCAGGAACGGGCGAGGCCTCCACCTGGAGATAGGGAGACACGGCGTGGAAGGTGACGTCATAGTCGTAGACCGGAGCGACCTCCGTGTACGTCGTGAAGATCGAGCCGACGCGCGTCGCTTGGAGCTGGGTCTCCTCACGGAAGCCCGGAGAGTAGTCGACGTCGACGCCGGCGATCAGCCGCGCGCTCAGCGGCTGGAAGTCATGGCGGACCTTGGCAAGCAGTCCGAGCGAGCGGTGGCCGGTCGTGTAGACGGTCGGGTCGTAGGTCAGCGACCAGTTGGCCAGCAGCCCCATCTCGTTCCAGCGCGCGAACGGCGTCACGGTGAAGAGCGTCCGTGCCGTGAGATGGGCGTACTCCGTCGAGAGCCGAAGCGCCTTCACCGTGCGGAAGGAGATCGGCGTGTAGTTCACCTTCGGATTGTCGCGGTAGTCGTTGGCGCTGATGGCCGAAGAGCCCGCGGTGTTCTGATCGATGTTCGAGAACGTGGCGACCGTGCGAATGGTGCCATTGCCCAGCGGACGGTCCCACCGGATCGTCGCGCTCTGGCGATCGTAGTCGGTCGCGTCCCGCCACCCGTCGGTACGGGTCAGATTCAGGTCGGCTCTCAGTCCGTTGGGACCGAACGCGGAGCTTCCCGAGAGGAGGAGCCTCTGCCAGCCGAATGATCCCCCCTCGAGAGTGGCGTCCAGGCCTGGCTGCGCGCTCGGTGCACGCGTCCCCACGTTGATGATGCCACCCACCGCGTCGCTCCCGTACAGGGCCGACGCGGGCCCCTTGGTGACCTCGATGCGATCCGCCTGGGGGAGGTTGATCTCGTAGAGCGCGTTGTGGTTGAAGAAGCCGGTCGAGCGCGTGGGGATCCCGTCCTCGAGGTAGAGATACACGGGATTGGTCGTGAGCGGCTGCCGTATGGCCGTTTGGTGGCCTTCGCCGCCGGTCACGCTGATCCATGCCCCTGGGACCTGGCGCATGATTTCGCTGGGATGCGAAGCGCCGACCGCCCGGATCTCCGAACCTCGCAGCGCGCTCACGCTGGCTGGGGTCTCCGCGAGCCGCTGCGCCTCGCGACTGGCGCTCACGACGAGGCCCGCGAGCTCGATGGCCACCTCCCGCACCACCAGCTCGAGCCTGGTCTGCGCTCCGCCCCGCACCGACACCGCCTGCTCCGCCGAGGAGTAGCCGAGTCGGACCACACCCAACGTAACGGTGCCCTCGGGCACGTTCGCGAACCGGAACTCGCCCCGCACGTCCGTTATTGCCACGCGGCCGCCCGGAGCGAGGGTCACGGTCGCGCCGAAGACTGGCTCCCCGCCCTCAGAAGCGACGGTCCCGCTCACGGAGCCACCCTGCTGTCCGGCCGCATCGGTAGCTCCGATGCCGATTAGCGCCGTGATGGCGATCAGCGCCAGGACCCGCCGCGCCGAGGGAGCCAATTTGTGAGTGGACGCACCGCCCGGGGCGACCGGGTCGGCTGAAGCCGGGCGAGTCGCCTGGACTCCCCACCTCTCGAACATGAACATGGATTCTGGACACGGATCCTTGCGGATCCGCCCTCGCTCGACATGGGATCGCAGCGGCCGCCGCAGGATGCGACGACCGTGTCGGTCGGAGCACGCGCGCACGCGGCTCCGACCGAACGTTTCAGCGCGATGTCAGAGCGAGAGGGGAGGAGCGTTCGGGAAGTAGGGCGACCAGGTCCGATCGCCGTGACGAACGCGATCGGTCTCGGGGATGCGAGTCGCCGGCGTTGGCGTATCGCCGACCGGAACCAGCGTGGCGTCCGCCTGCGCCGAGAGGGGCGGAGAGCTCCCCAAGCCGCAGTTCCCCACGCAGGTGCACGGCCCGTGCTCCGGGTGCTGGCCCGAGCCGCCAGAATCGTCGCGCTCGGCCTGGTTCGCCTGCTGGCCGTGATGGTGCTGGTCGTGCCCCGTGGGCGAGTCGACGCCGGACACCGCGAGAACGTCGTGATGAGGGCACGGATCGACCGCCCATGCGTCCCCTGCGCTGGCGCCCAGAAAGGCGACCAGCGCGACCAGGGCAAACAAGGCGCGGGACGAACGTTCTCGGATCATCATACGACGATGGTAGGACTCGAAGGTCCGACGGCACTGTTGAAGATATTCTCTGGGGCTGCGCAACACCAGATGCGACGCCCCGTTGCTCACCCTGCGGTACCTCCTCGACTCTCGGGAAGGAGGTGGCCGGCGGAAGCGCCCGCCTCCGCCGGCCACCTTGTCAGAACGACAGTCCCACCGTGATCGGGATCGCCCTGTGGTCCTCGCCGCCATCGAGCCAGCGCACCTCGGCGAACGCGCCCACACCACCCAGATCGAAGCCGAGGCCGGCACCCACCTGGTACGCGAACGAGGTGCCCCTCTCCCCCTCGTGCGTGTGATCACCGTGCTCCTCGTCGGGGGCCTCGTGCTTGAGGGCGCCCACCCCCGCGAAGCCGTAAGGGCGCACGCTGCCGGTGCCGGAAACGGCCAGCCCAGCGAGCCCGCCCAGCCCCGTGAAGCTGCCGCCGTGCTCGTCCGGAATGCTCTGGTAGATCCCGTCGGCCCGCAGGCCGACCGGGCCCCCTGCCAGTGCCAGGCGGAGCGACGCCTGGAGGTTGTATCCCATCTCGCCCTCCTCGGCGATGTGTCCGCTCGGGAAGCTCGCTCCGCCGCCGAAGGCGATCCGCAGCGGCCGTTCCTGCGCGCTCGCGATTGCGGGCAGTGCGGTAAGGAGACAGAGCAGCCGAACCGTGTGTACCCATGTCCTTGTCATCATCGTCGTCATCCTCTTCGTAGTCATATGGTCAGAAATTGATTTGAGCGCGAAAACCGCACCGCGGTTCAGTGGTTGTGACTCTCCTCGTACATCCCGTTGTCGGTCACGCCCAGCAGCGCGATCCGGGAGGGCTGCCCGGGCACGGTGATCCGCTTCTGCACCACCCCGGTGGCGAGGTTCACCAGGACGACCTGGCCCTGCGTGGGGTTCGCCACCACCGCGAGGTCTTCGGCGACCGCGATCTGATGGGTGAGCGCACCCGTCGTGGGCAGAGCGGGCACCACGCCGGCGACGGAGCGCTGGAGCTGGCGCGTCGAGCCGTCGTAGATGTAGAGCACGCCGTCGGTCCCGAGCAGGACGATCTGGCCGTTGATCGGCTCCACCGCGCGCCAGTGATCGGTGACCCCGGCCGGCAGCGCGGGGAGGCGGCCGAGCGCTCCCGTCGTCGGGTTGATGGTGGCGAGCACCCGCTGCGCCGGCTGGCCCGGCTGGGCCGCGAACTGACCGAGGATGAAGGACGCGCCGCTGGTCGTGTACGCATTGCGGAGTCCGAGTCCCGCCATGTCTCCGCTCGGGGTGATCTTCTCGACGGTTGCGCCGGTGCCGCTGGCCCTGACCAGCAGGAACCCGTCGCTGCAGCCGAAGACGCCGCCCGCGCCCGCCGAATTGTTGCCGTGGAGCGACGGACAGGCGGTGCTCTGAGACAGGATCTGACCCGCCGCGTTTCGTACGGCAGCCCCGTTCGTTCCTCCGACCGCATTCGGCAGCGAGTGCGCGAAGTACGCCTGCCCCCCCCGCCACGATCGTGAAGGACCCACCGTGGTGCGGGGCCCCGGTGTTCGCTTCGAAGAAGATCCGGGGGGTGCCGGACGCCTTGTCGGACTCCCGCATCCAGCGGGCCATCCCGCTGCCGTCGAAGTACACCGAGACGTAGTCCTGATTGACGTTTTCGTGCGTGGGGAGGCCGTCGCTCAGAGTGAAGCCGAGCGGTCCGGTCGGCCCGGTATCCACGTGGTCGCCGTGACCCCAGATGCCGCCGTCGACGAAATGGACGCGATTCGCCGTGCGCTGCTGGAGCACGCCGAAGCGGCCGGTGTGCGTCCGGTAGACGACGCTCGCCGGGCCGTCGAGCGTGAAGGTCTGGATCGTCGAATCGTTGTGAAGACCGATCAGCCGCGCCGTCGCCGCGGTGGCGTCGGCCACCAGAACGCGCTGGAAGTTGATCGCGGGAACCAGATCGTGATCGTGGTCGTCGTCGGGCCCGGTCGAGTCCGAGCACGCAGACACGACGAGACCGGTGGCCGCCAGCGCGAAGGCGCGGCGGAGGTTACGCACTACTTTTTTCCTGGACATTCTCTAATGCTCGCTGTGGTTGGGGCCGGCGTGGGCGCCGGCCTTGTAGTCGATGGTGGAAGACCGGCCAGCCCGGCTCGAGCCGGGCGAGACACCATCAGCGAGGGGGACCGCGGGCACGAAGGTCGGCAGGGCGGAAGGGGTCGGTCGGATCGTCTGCGGCTGCCCCCATCGGCAGCGCGCGCGTCGGCTCCGCGCCGGGACGGAACGCCGGCCGACGTCCCGGGCAGCACCCCCGACGAGAGGACGCAGTGCACGCACTGGCTTCCGGGAACCGGCGCGCGTGCGCTCGCTTCGGATGCGTGCTGCATGGCGTGCGCTCGCTTCGGATGCGTGCTGCATGGCGTGCGCGAGCGGCAGCGAAAGCTGCACAAACAGCAGAAAAGCGACGCCCGGCGCCCGAGCCTTCGCGAACGCTCCCACCTTCACCCCAGCACCGGATACCGCGACAGCAGCCGGAGCCCCACCCCCGCCACGACGAGCGTCAAGCCCGTCAGCACCAGCAGCGGCGCCGCCACCCGCCGCGCGAGCGCGCCGGGCGGCTCCTCGACGAAGCGGAACTCGGGCACGGCCTCGAGGTCGGCCGAGGACAGGTGCGTGCCGGCGAGCACGTGCGGCACGAAGAACGCCTTCCACGCCTCGGCGAACTCCATCACCTGCCCCCGGAAGCGCCCGAAACGGGCGTCCCCGGTCCCGGCCGCGTCCAGGAGCGCGTCCTGCGCGAGCAGCGCGGGAGACAGGAACCGCCACCGGCCGATAAGGCGATGCTGCTCGGCGAGCCGCGCCTCGTAGCGCGACGCCACCTCGCTGAGCCGGCGATTCACCTCCTCGGTCGCCGCCCAGCTCCGGGCCGCGGCGTTCGCGGTGTCGAGCGCGAGGCCCTGGACCATCTCCGGATGGTCCTCGTAGTAGCGCGCCAGCAGCTCGGAGCGGCGGTTCACGGCGTCGTTGGAGGCGTCGCGCTGCGCGGTGATCATCTCCACGCGCGAGGGAAGCGGGTGGATCAGATGGGCGGCCACGTTCACCAGCGCCGGCACCACCACGACGAGCGCCAGCCACGCGCCGACCAGCACCGTGGCGTTCCACGCCGAGCCCCGGCCGAGGGCGTTGACCGCCACGGCGAGCGCGAACCAGAAGAGCGCGTAGAGCGTGACCGAGACCGTCCACAGCACGAGCGCCCCCGGGCGGTCGGTCTCCACGATCAACGCTCCCGCGAGCGTGAGCGCGACCGCGGCGCCCAGCACCACCAGCGCCCGCAGCGCCACCTTTCCCCCCACCACCGTGGCCAGCGGCACCGGCTGCGCGAGCGTGAGCGCGAGCGTCCCCTGCTCACGCTCCGCCGAGATCAGATTGTACGAGACGACGAGGATGAGCAGCGGCAGAACGAAGATCAGGACGAACGCGAGATCGAAGCGCCCTACCATCAGGTTCAATGGGTTCTCGATCTCGCCGTTCTGGACGAACGACTGGTCGTTGCTCGCGAGCGAGACCTGGTAGTAGAAGGGGAGCAGATCGCCCTGGCCCGCGGCCAGGGCGCCGAGCGGGCCCGGAGGCAGAGCGGCCAGGCGGGCCCCCCGCGCTCCGCCCAGCGTCGCGGGCGCGCGCGGGTCGCCTCCCGCGGGGGTCGCGGTTCCGTCCTCGAGCGCTCGGATCTGCGCCGCCAGCGCCTCCCGCCGCGTAAGGTCGTCGGCGGCCGCGCTCGCCAGCGTCGTCTCCTGTACGCGCAGCCACGCCACGCCGTTCGCCAGGGCGTAGACGAGTATGGCCCCGAACAGGAGCGCGACCGCCTGGAGCGTGCGATCCGCCGCGAGGGATCGCGCCTCGTGCCGCATGACGTGGCTGAGCATCGTTCGCATCTCAGTCCACAGGCGCGCGGCGCACGGCGCCGGCGGCGACCAGGAGCGACCCCAGCACCCAGAGCCCGAGCACGATCAGGCTCATCGTGCGGCTGCCGAGCACCGAGGCGAGCCGCGGTGCCTCGTACGTGAAGGCGGGCACGCTTTCCCAGAGCTCGGGCCCGGCCGCGTACGCGGCCACTCCCACCGACGAGAAGGCAAGGTCGTCGTTCATTGCCTTCACGAGGGAGCGCCGGTACGCCTCGGCCGCGGCCGCGAAGTGCCGGTGCTGCTCGACGTCGGTGCCGGCGAGACCCATCGAGAGCGCGCGCACGGCGAGCAGCGGGGACAGCGCGCCGATCGCCTCGTGCGTGCGACTCTGCCGGCCGAAGGCGTCCCACAGCGCGCCGTAGTGGCGGTCGAACACCACGTCCCCGTGCTCCTCCGACGCCTGGAGCCGGATCCCGGCGAAGTTGACCGGCAGGGCGTCCAGCGTCTCGACGCCGTATTGGTCCAGCACCTCCCGCTCGAGGCGGGCAACGTCCATCGGCTCGCTGAGCTCGGCCTGGATGGCTCGCGCGAACTCGAAGGCGGTGGGTGCGGGATCGAGCCGCTTGGACAGATCCACGGCGACGCGGGGCGCGATCAGGCCGTTGACGGCCCAGAACCCCAGCAGCACGAGGAGCGCGAGCCGCGACGAGGAGGCGCGCGCCGAGACCGCGAGCGAGACCGCGAGGAACACCCCGAAGTAGGCGAGATAGACGGCGACGAGCACGGCGCCGCGTCCGAAGGTGGGCGCCACGGCACCCGCGCTGCCGAGCAGGAGCGCGGCCGCGCCCAGCAGCGCGGCAGGGACGAGCAGGAGCGCCAGCGCGCCCGCGATACCGAGGGCCTTGCCCCACGCCACCTGAGTCCGGGACACGCCGAGCGCGAGCGTCTGGCGCAGCGTGCCCTGCTCCCGCTCCCCCGCGAACGCGCCGAACGCGAGCAGGACGACGAGCAGAGGCACGAGCAGCTGGAGCACGCCGGCCGCGGTCGCATTCCCGAAGCGCTGCGCAGCGGTGGCGTCCTGCGCGGGGCGCATCATGAAGTCGTTCTGCCGGTGCGCCTCCAGCCACACGGTGGTGCCCGCGAACTCGTCCACGCCCTGGTCCAGGAAGGACAGGGGGAGGCGCGGCTTGAAGGCGTAGATCCCGTAATGGGCGGCCGAGTGGGGGTTCTTCTCGCCCTGCCCGAGCCAGTGCGCGCGCGTAGCCGCGGCCGCGGCGGCGTGCTGGGCGCTCACGTCCCGGTAGCGCGTCCAGCCCGCTCCAGCCGAGACCAGCAGCAAACCCGCGACGATCGCCGCGGCCCAGCGGAAGCGGCCGTCGCGCACCAGCTCGGCCAGCTCCTTCCTCGCAATGTGCCCGATCATGGTGTTCTCCTCGCGTGGAAGGTCAGTCGCGCATGTGGTCGAGGTAGACGCGCTCCAGGTCCGCGTGACCCAGCTCCGCGGTGGTCATCTCCACCACCAGACGACCGTGGCGCATGATGCCCACCCGGGTCCCGTTCTCCTTGGCGCGGAAGAGATCGTGCGTGGCCATCAGGACCGCGACGCCACGCTGGCGCATGCCGTCGAGCAGCGCCGAGAACTCGTTCGAGGCCTTGGGGTCGAGGCCCGAGGTCGGCTCGTCGAGCAGCAGCGCCTCGGCACCCTTGGCGATCGCAATCGCGATCCCGACCCGCTGGCGCATTCCCTTCGAGTAGGTGCCGACCCGCCTCTCGGCGGCGACGGCGGGAAGGCCCGCCTCTCCCAGGATCCGCAGCAGGTCGGTCCGCGGCAGCGCGCCCTTGCCCGCGAGCGTGGCGAAGTACTCGAGATTCTCGACCCCGGTGAGGTTGCGGTACAGCATCACCTGCTCGGGGATGTACGCCAGGTGGTGTTTGGTCTCGAGCGGATGGGTAGCCACGTCGAGCCCCCCGACCCGCGCCGATCCCGAGGTGGGCGCGACGAAGCCGAGGAAGAGGTTGATCGTCGTCGTCTTCCCCGCCCCGTTCGGGCCCAGCAGGCAGTAGATCTCGCCCGGGTGGACGGACAGATCGAGTCCGTCCACGGCCGCGAGGTCGCCGTAGCGTCGGGTGAGGCCCGTGGCCTCGAGCACCGCCCCCTTCGGCTGTGCCGGAGCCGTCTCGGCGCGGAGCTCCGGACCCACGTTGGTGGCCGACATCAGCGGTGTCCGGCGCCCCGGAACGCGCCCGCGACGTGTTTGAAGAGTGGCTGGAGAGGGATCGGGGGCGCGCAGGTAAGCGCCAGTGCGTTGCGGAGCATGTTCATGTCCTCGTCGTGGGCGTGGATGCGGCCGTGCCTGTAGGCGGGATGCCACCACGGAACCGTCGAGCGCCCCGGCAGGGGTGCTCCACGGACGCGACGAGACGTGACCTAGGTGGTCACGACGCGACTACGATGTGGTGGCTTGGGTCAGGCGACCGGAGGAGCGCGCGAGCCGAGGGGGCTCGAGGAGACGAGGCTGGGAGCAGAGGTGACGTCCGCGGCGACCGGCAGCACCGCCGAGGTCGCGCACGCCGTGGGTACCCGGAGGGCCCCGACCGCGAGTCGTGGCGCCGCTGCATGGCGGCAGAGCTGGCAATCGGAGGCGTGGGGCCGAGGGCAGTTCTTGTCACCGTCCTGCGCGTGCAGGTGGACGCGGATCGGATCGACTTCGCCCTGGTGCCGCGCGTGCGCGAGCGGTCCTCCGGCCACCAGCGCGAACTGGAGCAGGAGGAGGACCGCGTTGAGCGTGCGGCCCCGCCAGGAGATCCGGGGGTGAAGCGTCACTGCTGCCTCGACTGCGGGTGCGACCGGAGAACCGCCCGCGACTAAAATCATGCGGAGTCGTGGGGCGCGCAAGACCGCGGCGCGCGCTTCGTGGGACGCGCTCGGCCGGAACTCAGGGTGGAGGGCGAGCGCTCGGCACGATCGGGAATCGCACGGGCGACTTGACGGCGGTGGGCTCATCCCGTCCCTACTCGTGCGTCCCTGCCGAATCAAAACGGCCGCCCGAAGGCGGCCGTTTCATCGCGCGAGAGGCTGCTATGGTTTCTGCTATGGTTTAGGTCCGTTTTGAGCCCGGATCGGCCTCCAACGATGTCGGCCTGATCCCGGCAATCTCGTTGAAATCACGCCATCTTCTCGGGATCGGGCCCGCCCCCCGCCTGAATGGGGTTCAGGGGGTCGCCGGTTCGAATCCGGCCGTCCCGATCGACGGCTCTACGGTCATCCGTAGGGCCGTTGTCGTTTCCGTCTATCGGGGCGGCCGGATCGCGGCCTTGCGAAGCGAGGGCGCGTCGACCGACCGCAGATTCGAGCCGAGCGACAGGAAAGTGCCTCGAAGTCCGTCTGCCTACTCGCGAGACCAGCGAGCGCCGCGAGCTGAATCCGGCCGTCCTGCCTACCTCACCGCCCCGCATCCCGCGACGGCACATAGATGGCGATCGCCTGAGTCTCCCGCTCGGTGGGGATGTCGAAGACCGCTCCAGCAATCCGCGCCCCGGTCCCGGGTTCATCGATCTCGCCGAGGATGATCGCGTTGGCCCCGAGCTTCCCTGCTTCTTCGCGAAGCTTGTCGATCATGTCGCTCTCGTCGGTGACGTCGACGTCGCCCCTCGCGATCAGAATGGCGAGCCGCGTGTGCTCGGGCACACTGTCGTTCGCGAGGTACACGTAGACCTGCTCGGTGGAGAACCGGCGCCCGGTGGGGTTGGGCGCAAGGATCGATTTGTTGACCGAGACGCAGGCTGCGAGGGCCAAGAGGCTCAGCCCAATCCATGGCCGCTGGGGCATCGTCCAACTCCGTCGGCGAATCCGTCAGCCTGGAAGTACATCGGTTCGAAGGCGACGGAGTGGGGCTCGCGGTGCTCGACGTGCATTGGTCGCTGATGCGGGAAGGCGAGCAGGTCGGCGGCCGGACAGTGCGCATCGAGTAGCCGGGCGCCGGGCCGACGCGCGCTGAGCAGGTGGCGGTGCTGAGCCGGATTCTGGGAACGCTCAGCGCCGAGATCGCCGCAGCGGTTCGCGGAGCCGCAGGCCCAAACGAAACGGGGGCGCCCCGAAGGGCGCCCCCGTCCGTCACGTGAGTGAATCCGTGCGGCTTACATGCCGCCGCCGGCTGCCACCGAGTACTTCGTCCACGGACCGCCCGCGTAGCGCAACGAGTTGGGGCCTTCACCCGCGAACACGTTGCCGTTGCGATCGACCGCGATGCCCTCGCCGGCCGCACCCTGGTACAGGCGCGGATTCACGGGCTGGCCCTGGTTGTTGAGGGTGGGCGAGCCATCGGCGAGCCGGTCCGTCATGAACGGCGGAATGAAGCCGATGATGTGGTCCTCGTCGACGCGGGCCATGCGCACGCCGTTGACCCACGCCGGGTGGCCGGTCGGGCTCGACTCGGAGTCGATGGCGTAGACCATGTCCTCGGGCGTAATGAACACGCCGGAGATGCGCCCGAACTGATACCGCGACTCGAGGTAGTTGCCTTCCTGGTCGAAGATCTCGATGCGGTGGTTGCCGCGGTCCGCGACCCAGAGGCGGCCGCGCGAGTCGAACGCCATCGAGTGCGGCGTCCGGAACTCACCGTGACGGAGACCGAGCTGGCCCCATTGCTTGATGAAGGTGCCGTCGGCCGAGAACTTCATGACGCGCGCCGTCTGGCCGTTGGCGAGCCCCTCCGCGATTGCCGCCTCGGTCGTCATGCCCTGACCGCTGTGGCCGTCGGAGACGAAGATGCTGCCGTCGGGCGCGACGATGACGTCGTTCGGCTCGAAGAAGTGCGCACCGTCGTTGCCGCTCTCGGCCGCGACGCCCAGCGACATGAGCAGCTCGCCGCTCGGGCTGAACTTGTGGACCTGATAGCCCTTGCCGCGCTGACGGTCGATGGCGAAGTCGGTGACCCAGACATTGCCCTGTGGGTCGACTCCGATGCCGTGGGGAATCACCATGACGCCGGCGCCGAAGTTGGCGAGGATCTCCCCGGTGTTCACGTCGATCTTGTAGATCGGCGGGTGTTCGGGGTTGGTAGCGCAGTTGGCCCCGCCGAATCCACCTTGCGCGCCTCCGGCCGGTGGCGCCACACCGAGCGCACCCTGACCGCAGCGCTCGTAGGTCCAGAGGTTGCCGTCGATCGGGTCGATATCCATGCCGGCGGACGTTCCCATCGGGCGGCCGGCCGGAGCCTGGCCCCAATTTGCCGTTACGGTGGGCGCGGGGTTCGGGAGTCCCTCACCCGTGATGGCGTTCCCCATCACCATGGTCATGGCCGACGACTCGGCCCCGCCGGAGCACCCGGCCACGGCGGCGGCGGAGACGGCAGTGAGAGTGAACATCAGTTTGCGTGACGATGACATGGCAGTTATTCCCCCCGTGTGAAGCCAGTTCAGTCGCTCGGCGTCGAGCCCCCGTGGGCGCGAACCGGTGGGGGAACATCGGGCGCGGAGGCCGTTCGCGCTAGACGCAGGCACCGCCCTGGGGCAGTCGGCGCGTGGATGGCCCTTCCCCAGGGGCCGCCTGCGCCCGAGCTTGCCGGACCACTCTCGTTTTCGGGGAGGCTGCCGAAATGACTTCTCGGGTCCCGGGCCTTCCAGCCACGACCTTCGCCCTCCTGGCCTGTGCCTGCATGTCCACCGACCGCGTGCCCGGCTCCGCCGGTGAGAATCCGTTCCTCGTGCCGAGCCCGCTTCCGCTCGGGATGCCCGAGTTCGACCGCATCGCCCCTGGGCACGTCGGCCCCGGACTCGAGCGTGGCATGGCGGAGGAGCTCGCCGAGGTCGAGCGCATCGCCTCCGACCCTGCGCCGCCGACCTTCGAGAATACGCTGGTGGCCCTCGAGCGTTCAGGCCGGCTGCTGCGGCGTGTCCAGTCCACATTCAACAACCTCACGTCGGCGCACACCAACGACTCGCTGGAGGCTCTGCGCACGGAGTTCGCGCCCAAGCTCTCCGCGCATCGTGACCGAATCCGGCTGAACGGTGCCCTGTTCGCGCGCATCGAGTCGATCCACGCTCGCATGGACGCGCTGGCCCTCACCGGCGAAGACCGACGATTGGTGGAGCGCTATCACACGGACTTCGTGCGCGCCGGCGCTCGCCTGTCCGACGCGGAGAAGGAGCGCTTGCGCTCCCTGAACTCGGAGCTGGCGGAGCTGTCGACGAAGTTCACGCAGAACGTGTTGAGCGAGGTCAACGACATGGCCGTCGTCGTCGACTCCATCGAGAAGCTGGACGGACTGTCGGAGGCCGAGATCGCGGCGGCGGCGCGGAGGGCCGACGAGCGGGGACTACCCGGTCAGTACGTCCTACCCCTGCTGAACACGAGCGGCCAACCCGTGCTCACTTCGCTGCAGAATCGAGAGCTGCGGCGGCGCATCCACGAGTCGTCGCTGGTACGTGGCGCCCGCGGAGGTCCGTACGACAATCGTGAGATCGTGAGCCGCACCATGAGGCTCCGCGCCGAGAGGGCTCGCCTCTTGGGCTACCCGAGTCACGCCGCTTGGGTGCTCGAGGACGAGACCGCCCTGACACCGGACGCGGTGAACGCGCGACTAGGCCAGCTGACGGGACCCGCGGTCGCGAACGCTGGACGCGAGGCGGAGAAGCTGCAGGCGATGATCGACGCCGAAGGAGGCGGGTTCCGCCTGGAGCCGTGGGACTGGGCCTACTACTCCGAGAAGCTGCGTCGTGCCGAGTACGCGTACGACGAGTCCGAGCTGCGACCGTACCTGGATTTGGACAACGTCTTGCAGAAAGGCGTCTTCTGGGCCGCCGGGCAGCTCTACGGGCTCACGTTCAGCGAACGCGCCGACCTCCCCGTCTATCAGGAGGACGTGCGCGTCTTCGAGGTGCACGACGCGAACGGTGAACTGATCGCGCTCTTCCTCGGTGACTTCTACGCGCGGCCGTCCAAGCGGGGTGGGGCGTGGGCGAGTGCGTACGTGCAACAGTCACGACTGCTCGGCGAGAAGGTCGTGGTCGCGAACCACCTGAACATCCCCGAGCCCATCGAGGGCGACCCCACGCTGCTCACGTTCGACGAAGTCACGACGCTCTTTCACGAGTTCGGGCACGCGCTGCACGCCATCTTCTCGAACGTCGAGTATCCGCGCTTCTCGGGTACGGCGGTACCGCGCGACTTCGTAGAGTTCCCGTCTCAAGTGAACGAGATGTGGGCGACGTGGCCGCAGGTGGTCGCGAACTACGCCGTGCACAACCAGACCGGCCAACCGATGCCCCGGGAGCTCGTCGACAAGGTGCTCGCCATCGAGACGTTCAATCAGGGTTTCATGACCACCGAGTACCTCGAGGCATCACTGGTGGATCAAGCGTTGCACCAGCTCGCGCCCGACGACGTCCCGAGCGCGGACGAGTTGATGGCATTCGAGGCTCGAGCGCTTCGAGCGGCCGGCGCGAGCGTGACTGCGGTTCCACCGCGCTATCACGTCACCTACTTCTCCCACATCTTCGGCGGATACGCAGCGGGCTATTATTCGTACATTTGGGCCGAGGTGTTGGACGCCGACGCGGTGGAGTGGTTCGAGGAGAACGGCGGCCTGCGGCGCGAGAATGGAGATCACTTTCGTCGGACCCTGCTGTCACGCGGCGGAAGCGTCGATCAGATGACGCTCTACCGTGACTTCCGCGGCCGCGACGCACGCGTCGAGCCGCTGCTGGAGCGTCGGGGGCTCGCCGTTCGTTGAGTGGTAGTGGTGTATCGATGCCCGTTCGCGTCTTCGTCTACGGCACGCTGCGGAAGGATGCGCGCGGCTCCGTGCAGAATGCGCTCACCCGCGACTGGATCTTCGAGGGATACGGGCGTGTTGCCGCCGAGCTCTTCGACTTCGGGGCCTACCCGGGCGCGGTGCCGCGAGCCGGCGTGAGCGTGCGCGGCGAGCTGTATCGGCTACCGGACCCGCGCGAGTCGCTCACGCTGCTCGATCACTACGAGGGGTGCGGGCCCGAGCACACACCTCCGTACGAGTTCGAGCGCGAGCTGGTCGAGGTGACCCTCGAAGACGGGGGATCTCGCGAGGCCTGGGTCTACTGGTACCGGCCCGAGCCCCGCGGGCGTAAGCTCGCATCGGGCGACTACGTCGAGCGCACCGGCCCTGGCGGCGTGACTCGCCAGTAGCTCGGGGCCCTCGCACTCAGGGCCAGAACACGATCAGCGCCGCGCCGACGGTGATGCCCACTGTGAAAAGGGTCGCCAGCGGTTTCGCCAGCGTGCGGCTTCCCAGGATGGCAACCAAACCGAACTTGAAGACCATGTTCGACATGGTCGCGACGAGGATCAGCCGCCAGCCCGTGTCGGCGTCCACGAGCTGGCGCGAAACGAGTTGGGAAGTCGACAGCGTGATGGCGTCGATGTCCGTGAGGCCCGAAATGGCCGCGGCTGCGAAGAGACCCGGACCGCCCAGGAGATCCTGCGCCGCGGCGACGGCGAAGAGCACCACGGCGTAGAGTGCGGCAAACAGAACCGCGGGTCGAAGCTCCGAGGGGTTGGTCGGCTGGAGCGGACTCTCCGTCGGGGAAGTACCGGCGCGCCAAACGATTCGGGCGCCGACGGTGAACAGCAGCAACATGATCGCCAGCGGTCCTGCCGCAACGGGGAGGAAGCTGGGTGCGACGGCGCCGATCTCGACGAGCACGCGCACGAACACCATTCCCGAAGCGATCCAGACGATCACCACGGCGGGCCGGCTGGCGGATTCGTTGGTCTTGGTCAGTCGCGAGTAGCTCATCGTGGTGGCAGTGCTCGAGACGATGCCGCCGAGCATGCCCAGCAACACGGTTCCGGCGCGGGCGCCCATCATGCGGAAGGCCCCGTAGCCCACCAGGTTGATCCCCACGATCAACACCACCGTCCACCAGATTTCCCGAGGGTTGAGCACGGCATAAGGGCCGTACGGGCGATTGGGGAGGATGGGGAGGACGATCAGCGAGACCACGACGAATTGCATCATCGCGCGTACGTCGCGGTCGGAGAGCCGGGCGACCCAGCCCTTGAGCTCGTCCCGCAGGTGTAGGAGCATCGCGAGCGTAGCGCCCAGCACGATCGCCGCCTCGAGCGGCCCGATGACCACGAGCGCGCCGATCAGGTAGGTGAGGACGATCGCAACCTCGGTGGTCTGGCCGGGGTCGATATCGCCCTTCTTCATCGACATCAAGTTCCCCATCACCGTGAGCGTCGTAATGGCGACGAGGCCGGCGACGATCAACCACGGGCCCGCGCTTCGTCCAATGAGCGCTGCGACGGCGCCGAAGACCGACACGAGTGCAAAGGTCCGAAGGCCGGCCAGAGGGGAGGCGACCCGCTCCTTCTGGAGGCCCACCAAGAGCCCGATGCCGAGGGCGATCAGCAGGTCCATGAAGGTGGTGCTCAGCATGCCGTCTCCGGAGGCGAAAAACCGCGCCCCAAAAGGGCTTTCAAGGGGTGGCGGACGCAACGGCTTCGCTGGGTTGACCTTCCGTCCGCGGGCCGTGTAACTTCCCTGTCTTCCTACTGCGGGGTGGAGCAGCCTGGTAGCTCGTCGGGCTCATAACCCGAAGGTCGCGGGTTCGAATCCCGCCCCCGCTATGGAGTGGAGCGCCGCCGCAGGGCGGCGCTTCCCATGTTCGGGTGGATCGAAGGATACGGAGGCGGATTGAAGAAGCTGCTGCTCTGGACGGTGTCGGATACGTGGAGTCCGCCGAGGCGGACGGGAGCGAGAGGCCGGTAGAGCCGGTCCTTCGCAGACTGATCCCGTCCGCGCCGCCGGTGGCTCGGACGGGTTTTTTGTCGGGGCCAGGTAGCTCAGTTGGTAGAGCACATGACTGAAAATCATGGTGTCGGCAGTTCGATTCTGCCCCTGGCCATGGTGGGAGTGGGTCCAGAGGTCCGTAGCTCAATTGGTAGAGCACCGGTCTCCAAAACCGGCGGTTGGGGGTTCGAGTCCCTCCGGGCCTGTTTCGGGAGGGGAAAGACCGGGGCCCCGGTCGTCTAACGGTTAGGACACCACTCTTTCAAGGTGGTAACCGGGGTTCGATTCCCCGTCGGGGCGTCGTACTTGTAGGTGGTATGGGGCTGTAGCTCAGCTGGTTAGAGTGCCGGTCTGTCACACCGGAGGTCGCGAGTTCGAGTCTCGTCAGCCCCGCTGGACGTTGTTTGAAAGATCGGAGTCAGGCGCCCGACCCATGCTAGCGCATGCGTGCCCCGGCCCTGGGCTTCGCGGGTCGTGTGAGGGGGCCGTAGCTCAGTTGGGAGAGCGCTTGAATGGCATTCAAGAGGTCAGGGGTTCGACTCCCCTCGGCTCCATCGTGAACGAGCAGGGCTCGGGTGGCGGAATTGGTAGACGCGCAGGATTCAGGATCCTGTGGGGGTGACCCTGTGAGGGTTCGAGTCCCTCCTCGAGCATGCTTCCCTGCATTGGGTACCCGCCCACGTGCTGAAATTGGTAGACAGGCTGGTTTGAGGGACCAGTGCCGGTGACGGCGTACAGGTTCGAGTCCTGTCGTGGGCATTCGCAGTGCCGAAGTTGCGCCCGTAGCTCAATTGGATAGAGCGTCTGGCTACGGACCAGAAGGTTGGGGGTTCGAGTCCCTCCGGGCGCATGGCCCTTTGTGGCCTTGGTAGTGGGGCGCGTAGCTCAGTTGGTTAGAGCGCCACGTTGACATCGTGGAGGTCAGAGGTTCGACTCCTCTCGCGCCCACTGCGCGTACCTTGCGCGATGGGCGCCATCGAGGCGCGAAATGGTTTCGTTGGGGCTGTAGCTCAGTTGGGAGAGCGCTGCAATCGCACTGCAGAGGTCAGGGGTTCGACTCCCCTCAGCTCCACTGACGAAGTAGGTCAGCGCCACCATAGCTCAGCCGGTAGAGCACATCATTCGTAATGATGGGGTCGTCGGTTCGATTCCGACTGGTGGCTCTTGCTGCCCCGTGGTGTAACTGGCAACACGTCTGACTCTGGCTCAGAAGACTCTAGGTTCGAGCCCTAGCGGGGCAATTTCTTGGAGGGATGGCCGAGAGGCTTAAGGCGGCGCCCTGCTAAGGCGTTGGGCCCACAAGGCCCGCGTGGGTTCGAATCCCACTCCCTCCGTCTACGGAAAGTCACCAGGTCTACGTGGGATGAGAACCCACTATGCGCTCGCGAAGCGAGCGCATAGTGGGTTCGAGCCGAGCGACAGACGTGAGAACGGTGGGCCTCAACATGTACTCGCGAGATCAGCGAGCGCAGCGAGCTGAATCCCACTCCTCCTCGATGCCACTCGCGAACCACCGAGTGCAGCGAGCTCCGTCCCACTCCCTCGTAGAGCGAATCGGCCCGCGTGATTTTCCGCGGAAAATCAGGGCCTGGGTTCGACGGGCGGCTGATCGATCGGAGTCGTGCGTGGACGGGTGGCCGAGTGGCTTAAGGCGCACGATTGGAAATCGTGTGGACTAACGTCCTCGTGGGTTCGAATCCCACCCCGTCCGTACTTGATAAGCGATCTCGGGAACGTGGGATGAGAACCCACGCGCTCTCGCAGAGAGCGCAGAGTGGGTTCGAGCCGAGCGACGGAGTCGCGAGGCCACGGGCGCGAAGCGCCGTGAATCCGTTGGTCGAAGTCGATTTGGCCCAGTAGTACCGGGGCGTGGCTCAGTCCGGTAGAGCGCTGCGTTCGGGACGCAGAGGTCCCCGGTTCGAATCCGGGCGCCCCGATGAGGAGGTCGAAGTCAGCTAGTGAACGGCGCCCGGGTTCGAACCGCAGGTTCGAGCCGAGGCGCAGGAGTGCAGACGGGGAGTCAGGAGGTCGACCGCCGAGACGATCGGAGTCGGCGAAGCCGACGGAGATCCATCCGGGCGCCCCGATGAGGCGTCGCCGCGAACACAGAGGTCAGTTTCAGCTGAAACTCACCGACCCGGTGCCGAGCCACCCCCACACGCCATGACCCGAGCTCGTGGAGCGCTGGCAGAACGGTAATGCACTCGCCTCGAAAGCGAGCGCCCGAAAGGGCTTGGGGGTTCGAATCCCTCGCGCTCCGTCCACCGCCCTCCAGGCCATTCGGCCTGGGGGGCTTGTTCGTTCAGTGTGCCGCGCGAGCCTTCTTCTACCGATACATCGCGATGTCGGCTTCTTGCACGAGGTGCGCGACGGTTTCGTGCTTCTGACGATCGTACGTCGCTGCGCCTACGCTGAACACGATGGGTGGCTTCTCCCCACTCTTCTCGAGTCGATCGAGCAGGATCGACAGCGGGCGTTGCACGTCGATGGCGGTCGCGCCGCTGAGCAGCACGCAGAACTCGTCGCCGCCGAACCGCGCCACGACGTCGGAGTCGCGGAACGTCGCACGCAGCTCGCGCGATAACCTCTGCAGGAGTCGATCGCCGGCGGCGTGTCCCAAGGTGTCGTTGACCTGCTTGAACCCGTTGAGGTCGAAGAGCATCAGGGTGGCCGGCTTATCGGCCCGTTGGCACACCGCGATGGTATGGGAAGCGATGGCATCGAAGCCTCTCCGATTGGTCAGACCGCTGAGCTCGTCGATGGTAGCGAGAGCCAGGGTCTTGAGCTCTTGCTCCGCCATTCCGGCCAGGTCGCGGAGCGCGTCCACGTCTCCGAGCTCGACCTCACGCGGCTCGTGATCGATCACGCACAGGGTACCGAGAGCGCTTCCGTCGGGGGCCTTTACAGGGCACCCGGCGTAGAAGCGGATCTCCGGGAAGCTGGTGACGAGCGGACTGTCACGAAACCGGTCGTCTGCAAGCGCATCGGGAACGACGAAGACCCCTTCGCCGAGGATGGCGTGCGCGCAGAACGAGTGGTCGCGGGGTGTCTCCGGGAAGTCGAGCCCAGGCCGAGACTTGAACCACTGACGGTTCTAGTCCACGAGGCTCATGAGCGCGATGGGTGTGTCGAACAGCCGCCGCGCCACGCGGGTCAGGCGATCGAACCTTTCTTCGGGGGGCGTGTCGAGAATGTCCAGCGCGTGGAGGGCTTTCAGGCGCTGGCCTTCATTTTCGGGCAAAGGAGCTGGGGGCACCCTTTCTCCGACTGCGGAAGTCGACGAGACCTTCCCAAGGTACACCGAGTCGGAAGGAGTGACAGAGTGTTGTGAATCAGCCCCCGGGAGGCTTGCCCGGACGTCCCGACCCGCCCTACGATCCGGCCGTCACGCCCTGAGAACGGCACTTCTCCGAGGATGTACCACATGCGCACCGCCATTCTGTCGACCCTGCTCCTGCTGGCCTTGTCCTCCTCTGCATCGGCCCAGCAGACCCGTCAGTACATCAACGGCCGTTCCGCGAGCCAAACGGGAGGGCTCCCCTTCTCGGGGGCTGTGTTGGTCGGCAACACGCTCTACCTGTCGGGCGTGCTGGGAGCCGGGGCGACTCCGGAGGAGGCTGCGCGCGCGGCCCTCGACAGCATCAAGGCGACACTGGAGGCCGCGGGCATGACGATGGACGATCTCGTCTCGGTGCAGATCTTCGCCGCCGACCTGGCGGACTATGCCGCCTTCAACACGACCTATCGGACCTATTTCACCCGCGAGTTCCCCGCACGCGCATTCCTCGGTTCCGGCCCGCTCCTGAACAATGCTCGCTTCGAGGTGCTCGGTATCGCCGTGAAGCGATGAGCTCGATGAGGCGATGACCTCGATGAGGCGATGAGCTCGATGAAGCGGTGAGCTCGAAGTAGACGGGCTCGGTCGCGGCCGTCATCTTCCGGCGCCCCGACCCCGCCTCCCCTCACGCCGTTGCAGCCGCACTCACAACGCTCGATTCTCGCGTTCTGGGGCCCGCTGGCCGCGACGTGGCTCATGATGGCGACGGAGGGCCCTCTCCTCGCTGCGGTCATCGCGCGCCTTCCGGACGCCACCTACAACCTCGCGGCGCACGGCGTGGCCTGGGCTTTGGCCATCCTCATCGAGGGTCCGGTCATGATGCTCATGAGCGCGGCCACGGCGCTCGCGCCGGACCGCGCGAGTTACCTGAAGCTCCGGGCGTTCTCGCGCACGCTCGAGGCCGCGACCACCGGCCTGCTGCTCTTGCTGCTCGTGCCCCCGGTCTACCACTGGGTGGCCAACGACCTGATGGGGCTGCCCGCGGCCGTGTCCGAGGTGACGTACGGCGCGCTCTGGTTCTTCATTCCGTGGCCCGCAGCGATCGGGTATCGGCGCTTCTTCCAGGGCGTGCTCATCCGCACCGGGCGGACTCATCTGGTCGCGTACGGCACGATTGTCCGGTTGCTGACGATGGCGAGCGTCGCACTCGTCGGCGCGTTCACGCTCGATCTCCCCGGCGCGTCCCTCGCTGCGTTCGCGCTCGCGAGCGGCGTCTGCGTGGAGGCGTTGGTGGCGCGCTGGATGGCGGGTCCGGCGGTACGCGCGTTGCTCGCGGGTGAGCTCGACGGTCCGGCGCCGAGCACCCTTCGCTACCGAGAGATCATCAGCTTCTATGCCCCCCTCGCGCTCACGTCGGTAATCGCTCTGTCGATCCACCCACTGCTGACGTTCTTCATGGGGCGCGGCGTGGCGCCGGTCGAGTCGCTGGCGGTCTTCCCCGTCGTGCAGGCGCTCTCGTTCGTCTTCCGTTCGTTCGGACTCGCGTATCAGGATGCCGCGATCGCGCTCATGGGCGATCGCTTCGTCCACCTGCCCGAGCTGCGACGCTTCGGTCGCACGCTCGGCCTCGCCACCTCCGGCGGGCTCGCGCTGGTGGCCCTCACTCCGCTGTCCCCGATCTACTTCCAGACCGTCTCGGGCCTCACCGAGGATCTGGCCGCGTACGCCCTGACGCCCGTGCTCTTCGTCGTTCTCATGCCGGCGCTCACGGTCCAGCTCTCCCTGCAGCGCGCGATTCTGGTCGAGGGGCGGCGGACGCGACCCATCACGGTGGCGAGCGCGATCGAGGTGGGCGCGATCGCAGCGTGCTTCCTCGCCCTCGGTTGGGGGGCGCTCCTTGTCGGCGTTACGGCGGCCTTCGTCGCGTTCCTGGTCGGAAGGATCGCGAGCAACGCGTACCTCGCGGTCGCGAGTCGAGCGACGCTTCGTGACGTGAGCGAGCCTCGCCCGTGACCTGAGCGGGGCCCGGGAGGCCTTCAGGGAGCGAGGCGCTGCAGTCCTTCGTAGTCGGGCTGTACGGGGAACCCGACGCACTCCTGGTCATCTGCCCCCGCATCGAAGACGGTGCGCATGGCCGCGGCGATTCCGGCGGCCCGCTCGCGCTCACACATCGCGATCAGGCCCGACCCCGCACCCGAAACGGTCACGGCCCATGCCCCAGCGTCGGTCGCGGCGGACATGGCTGCCGCAGCGCTGGGAATGAGGGGAAGCCGGTAAGGGACGTGCAGCTCGTCCTTCACGCCGATCCTGATGAGCTCGGGTCGGCCTTCCGCGAGGCCCCGGATGAGCGCCGCGAGACGACCGAGGGAAGCCGCCGCGACCTTGTGGGGCACTTTCTTGGGCAGCGCGCTGCGGGCGGACTCCGTGGTGAGGCGAAACGCGGGCGCGGCGTATGCGAATCCCACCGACTCCGAGAGGTTGAGCCGGATGACGACGGTGCCGTCGGCCGTGGTGGCGACCGCACGCAGGCCACCGTAGAGACAGGGCGCGGCGTTGTCGCCGTGCCCCTCGCGGTCGAGCGCCAGGTCGAACGCCCCTTGATCCTGCCGTGGCAACCCGAGCGCGGCGCGGGCGAGGTCGTATCCGGCGAGCATGGCAGCTGCAGACGAGCCGAGACCCCGCGCCACCGGAATCGACGAGCTGAGAATCATGATTCCAGCCGCCGAGCCACCCTGCAGGCGAACCTGGTCGCGGAACGTCGTGGCGACGAGATCCTCGCCGCTCAATCCGGCGAGCGTGCCGTGTCGCTGGATCTCGAGTCCCGATCCATCGGTCGGCTCGAAGGCCACTTCCAAGTAGCGGTCGAGCGCGAGGCCGATGGTGTCGTAGCCCGAGCCGAGATTCGACGTCGAGCAAGGCACGCGCACACGTGCCGCGACGAGTGGCCGAGTCATGGGGTCTCGAGTGCGGCGCCGAGCGCGCCGAGATCCGCGGCGATGTGCTGCATGTGCTCCTCGGCCGACATCACGGACGCGATGCCGGGGGGAAGGGGGACGGACCGGCCGATGGCCTTCTCGACGACGTCGGGGAACTTCGCGGGATGTGCGGTCGCGAGCACGACCGAGGGGCCTCGCCCTGGGTCGGCACAGCGTTGATGTGCGCGGACGCCCACGGCACCGTGCGGGTCGAGCATGTAGCCCGTGCGCGCGTAGACCTCGGCGATGGTAGCGCTCGTTTCGGCGTCCGTCACCGACACGCCGGACACTTCCCGCCGCAAGCGAGCCGGGTCGTCTCGATAGAGCCAGCGGATGCGCTCTATGTTGCTGGGGTCTCCGACGTCCATCGCGTTCGAGTAGGTGGGGATGGAGGCACGCGGCTCGAACTCACAGGCGCCCAGGAAGTCCGCGAACGCGCGGTTCACATTCATCGCCGCCACGAACCCGCGGTTCGGCATGCCGGCTCGGTGGGCGATGAGGCCGCCGCACAGGTTGCCGAGGTTGCCGGAGGGCACCACGAAACGGGCGCGCCGAGTCGACCACCCCAGCTGGATCGCCGCGTGGATGTAGTAGAACGTCTGCGGCAGGAGCCGGCCGATGTTGATCGAGTTCGCCGAGGTCAGGCGATGCCGCGCACGCAGGCGGGTGTCGCCGAATGCGGCCTTGGCCAGGCGCTGGCAGTCGTCGAACGTTCCAGCGACCGCGAGCGCGCGCACGTTCCCTCCCAGCGTCGTCATCTGGCGGCGTTGCCGGGCACTCACGCCATCCTTCGGGAAGAGCACGACGACGCGATAGCCGGCCAACCCGTGGAACGCGTGGGCGACCGCGCTGCCGGTGTCGCCGGAAGTCGCCACGAGCACCGTGCGCGTGTCGCCGCCGGTGTCGAGCTCCGACATGAGCCGGGCCATGAAGCGCGCGCCGACGTCCTTGAAGGCGTGTGTCGGGCCGTGGAAGAGCTCGAGTACGTATAGATCCGGTGCGAGCTCGACGAGCGGGAGCGGGAAGTCGAGCGCGGCTGCGGCCGAGCGCTCCAACACGTCGCCGTCGATGCCCGGAAGGAGGCGTGGAGCTGCCCAGCGCGCCGTGTCGGCCAGGCCGCTCGACTCGGCAGGAGCGTCACCGAGCGCCCCGATCGAGGTGGGCACGAAGAGCCCGCCGTCGGGCGCGAGCCCAGCGAAGAGGGCTTCGGCGAGGGAGACCGGGCTTCCGCCCCGCGTGCTGACGAACATGGTCATGGATTGCGGCGACTCTCGGGCGCTCAAACCAGGGCCGGGCGGGGGACCCCGACCCGATCGAGAACGGCGTGGAAGCGCGGATCTTCCCACATGCCTCGAAGGGAGGCGAACGAGGCCATCATGATGGCGGAGCCCAAGCGCCGATCGACCGCGCGGTGCAGGTACTCGATGGCGCGATCTCGATCTCCGAGACCCTCGTAGACGATGGCGAAGTCCCAGTCGAGCGTGACCTCCGGTTGGGCCAGTTGTCGGGCCTCCAAGAGTGCGAGCATGCGGCGCGCGTCGTCCGTCCGGCCGAGCTTGGCGTAGACGTGACCGCGATCCGCGGCCGAGGCGTACTCGAGGCCCGCCTTCAGCGGGAGCTGCTCCATCGCCGTGATGGCCGCCTCGTAGTCGCCGCGGAGGACGTGGATCCAGCCGAGCGTCTCGGTGGCCGCGCGGAAGAGTGGGTCGGCCGCGATGGTTCGCTCGATGAGATCCCGTGCCTCGTCCAGGTATCCGCCGTTGGCCAGGCATTGGGCGAGCCAGTTGTTGTACGTGCTGGAGAGGGGATCGAGTTGAATCGTGGTGTGCGCCTCCTCGAGCGCCTCTTCGAACTCGCCTATCGAGCTGAGATAGAGGCTGTAGACGTGATGAGCCTCGGGCGCACCCGGCGTGAGACTCAGCGCTTTTTGCAGGGAGCGGTATGCAGCGTCGAGGTTCCAGCGGTAGAAGAGCTCGACCATCGCCAGGGCCACGTGGGAGGGGCCGCCGTCTGGCTCGAGCGCCAACGCGCGGCGGGCAGCGGACTCCGCCGCGCCGAACGCGTCCTCCGCCCGCATGTGCCCAATCGCGCCGAGAAAGACGTAGGCGCTGGCCAGCCCAGTATAGGGGAGGGCGCACTCGGCGGACGCATGGTCAGGGTGGCTAGGCTCGACCGACATCTCGATCGAGCGCTCGAAGTGGCGGATGGCTCGTCGCGAGCTCTCTGGGGAGAAGCGCGCGAATGCGAAGCGTCCTTTCAGGTACTCGACGTGCGCTTCGGTGTCGTGCGAGTGGGGGGTGGCGACGGGCCTAGCAGTGCCGCCGGTGCGCACCGGGCCCAGGTGGTCGCTGAGCTGCTCCACGATCGCGGTCGCGATCTCCACCTGGACGGCGAACACGTCCTCCACGCTGCGGTCGTAGTTCTCCGCGAACAGATGGTATCCGTCGACCGCGGTGATGAGCTGAGCCGTCACGCGTACCCGATTTCCGGCTCTGCGCACCGACCCCTCGAGCACGTGGGTGACGCCGAGCTGCTCGGCGATCTGGCGCACGTCCTCCGCCCGCTTCTTGAAGGCGAACGAGGAAGTCCGGGCGGTGACCTTCAGGCCGTTGATGCGCGTCAGGGCGTTGATGATGTCTTCCGTGATGCCATCGCTGAAGAACTCGTTCTCCGGGTCGGCGCTCAAGTTGAGGAACGGCAGAACCGCGACGCTCTTCGCCGTGCCGATGCGACCCGCGGCCAGATCCGACTCGGAGGGCACCGCCAGTCCTTCGTTCACGAGGGCGAACACCTGCATCGGGTGCTGCACGTGCTTGAGGTTGAACGCGCCGAGCCCGCGGGTCCTGATGTCGGGATGGTTCTTCACTTCGTCGAATACCTTCCCGGAAATCAGGGCGCCGCCCGGGACGGACATCCCCTGGATGCGCGAGGCGACGTTCACCCCGTCCCCGAATACGCCCTCCTCGTCGTGGACGACGTCTCCCGTATGGGTGCCGATGCGCAGAGGAACCGGGGGTGCGCCCCGGAGGCTCTCCTGCACCTCGATGGCGCAGCGCACTGCCGCGATCGCGCTGACGAACACCGACAAGGTACCGTCACCGTAGTACTGGAGGATGCGTCCGCCGTGGGCCCGGATCCGCTCCTCGAGCACGCCCCGCTGCCGGTCGCGGTTCGCTTTCGCCTGACGCTCGTCTTGCTGCATCAGCGCGGTATAGCCGGCCATGTCGGTGAACATGATCGCTGTGAGCTGCCGAACCATTGCGATTCCGGGCGACGTGGCGGGCGTGACGAGCCCCCAAAAAAAAGCTGGCGCCCCGAAGGGCGCCAGCACTCTCCAACCTGTGGAGGTTGGGTTACCGCTACTTCCGCTTCGCTTTCTTCTTCGCGGGGCGCTTCTTCGCACCTGCGGCCTTCTTCCTTGCCTTCTTCTTCGCTGCCACGGGAGTACCTCCGAGCGATGAGGGTGCCACATAACAACAGCGAACGTGAACGGGTTGTATCTACTAAGCATCCGGGGGAATGCGCAATAGGGATGACGAAGAGAAATACCACATGTAGTGTATGCGACGGTGCCGTACACGGTCACTAGTGGTGGCCCAAAGTGAGCCCAATGAACCTGTCCCCGGAGCAGTTTCTCGTCGAATTGAGGCGGCGAAGGGCAACGCGCGTAAGGCGCGTGTCCTTCCGGATGAACCGCAGCACGGTCTGGTCCCTCACGCAAGGTGGCCGTGTGCTGAACCTCCATGCGGCGTACCGGACGGCCACTCCGGAGCTGCTGGATGCGTTCGCGGACCTGGTGGCAGAGGGCGGCTGGTGGACCGCAGCCAGGAGGCGACGCGCGGCCTCGGCGATCCGGGCATGGCCCCCTCTCTCCGAGGCGCTCCGGGACGCTCGCGCAGAACCCCGCAACCGCTCAGAATCGGCCTGCTGCGCCACTTTTCAGCAGTCTCGGTACCTCAGGACCCTCTATCGAGACCTCAACCGCACTCGCTTCGAGGGGCGGCTCCCGGATGACTTGCCGCTACGCCTGAGCAACCGGATGAAGCGCGCTTTGGGGCACATGGTTCCAGGGGAGGGCGGGGCGGGTGAGCGGTCTGTGCGAGAGATCGCGCTCAACGTCGATCTCATGTTGGAGGGGAACGACGAGGAGCTCGTCGATACGCTCCTGCACGAGATGGCACACGCCGCGGATTACTTGCTTACGGGTCACCGTGGACACGGCTCGTCGTGGCGCGCGTGGGCCCGTCGAGTCGGGTGTCGGCCCGTCCGGCTCAACGACCGGCCCATCCGGACGCGCCGGCGGCGGACAGCGGCGGTGACGCGCGTTCCGCCGCCGCCGCCGCCGCTGGCGGCGACGCTCGCTCGCTGACCGCCAACTGTTTCCGGGTCAGGCCGGCCAGAGCCAGCCGAACGCTCCGGCCGTCAGCAACGCGTACACCAACCCGTCGAACATCGACTTGAGTGTGCTCGTCCAACTCTGGCTGAACCAGATCGCGCGCTGCATGAGCGCCATCGAGTAGCACGCGAACGACACCGTGCCCGTGATGCGAAACACTTGTAGGTAGTCCGCGCCCGGGGTGAGCACTCGTCCCGCGAGATACCCCGACACGATGCCCACGAGCAGCGCGTAAGCGAACCACTGGGTGAGCTGCGGGCCCATGTTGAAGACCGCGCCAGGACGAAGGACGGTCATTATGACGACCGGACCCTTTTCGACCTTCTGCTTGTACGCGTCGGAACGCATGTTTTCCGGACTTCCCGAGTACGGCAGCATGTAATCGCCTGGCGGGACATTCAGCCCGCGCAGCACGTCCTGGGCCCGGTCTTCGTCGGGGAGCGGGCTGTAGTCGCTGCGGTGATACTTGATGAACATGTGGAGGATCGAGCTCACCACGAACACGAGCACCGCGGCGATCAGGATCGGCAGCCAGAGCGACGTGATCGGAATGACCATGGGGGCTACCTCCGGGAGAGGGTGACGCCGAAGGCGTCACCGTAGGTCGCGAGCGGACCGGAGGCAAGCCGCGACCTGGGGAGGGATGCGGAGCGTCCGTTCAGGTAGCGGTCGGCCCCGCGTACCGCTCCGGGCGATGGGACCACCGAAAGAATGCAGCCATCGCCACCCCGGTCAGGGCATTGGCGAGGAGCACGTTCACGACCCCGAGAGCCGCGACGATCCCGGGCATCAACGTGAGATCGCCGGCGATGATCGCCGCGGTGAGAATGCCGAACACGACCGAGCTGATCACGACCGGATGACCCTCGACCAGTCGCGACCTCCGGCAGAGGTACGAGATGCCCAACGACAACAGCGCGAACGTCGCCATGTGGACCATGGTGAAATACGCGGTCATGTCCAGCCGCACATCCGTGACGGTCAGCGGGCTCGCCTGCGTGAACAACACCACCCCCATCAGGGAAGGCGTGAACAGGGGCCGGGTCTTCCAGACGTCTGCGACCAGGAAGAAGAAGGCGACCGCCGATCCACCGATGCCGCCCCCGTAGAAGGCGTCGAAAACGAGGTCCTATGCGAGGCGGCCGTGGGGGGCGAGGGGCGGACTGCTGGAGCGTAGGGGGGCGGAGGTGGTATGGGACATAAGTCCTCCCGAGAACGTACTTACCGCCGCTTGATACCCCTCACCTCCGGATGTTCCTTGCCAGGCCGACGACCCGCTGGGCCGTGATGCCGAGCTGCTCGTAGAGCACTTCGGCCGGAGCCGAAGCGCCGAAGCGGTCGAGTCCGACGGCGGCGCCGTCCATCCCGATCCAGCGCTCCCAACCGAACGTCGTGGCAGCCTCGATCGAGACCCGTGCGGTCACGGCCGGCGGCAACACGGACGCGCGATACGCGGTGTCCTGGCGTGCGAAGAGATACCAGCTCGGGAGGCTGACGACGCGCGTCGGGATGCCGTCCTGCTCCAGTCGCTCCCGTGCGGCCAGCGCGATGGCCAGCTCGGTGCCGCTCGCGATCACGATCGCCTCCGGCTTCCCGCGCGACGCTTCGGCGAGCACGTAGCCGCCCCGCCTCAACCCGGCCGCCGGCGCGAGGGCCGCGGTGCGGTCGAGCAGCGGCACCTTCTGGCGACTCAACGCCAGGAACGTCGGACCATCCGTCCGCTCCATCGCCACACGCCACGCGACCTCGGTCTCCGCCGCGTCGCCCGGGCGCAGGTCGAGCAGGTTCGGAATCGCCCGGAGCGAGGCGAGCTGCTCGCTGGGCTGGTGCGTGGGGCCGTCCTCGCCGAGCCCGATCGAGTCGTGCGTGAACACGTAGACGACGGGCTGCTCCATGAGCGCGGCGAGCCGGATGGCCGGGCGCAGGTAGTCCGAGAAGATGAGGAAGGTGCCGCCGAACGGGCGCACGCCGCCGTGCAAGGACATGCCGTTCATGACGGCGCCCATCGCGTGCTCGCGGATGCCGTAGCGGACGTTCCGGCCTGCCGGGGTGGCTGCGAGCAGGTCGGGCGCGCCCTCGATGTCCGTCTTGTTGGAGCCGGCCAGGTCGGCGGAGCCGCCGACCAGGTTGGCGACGCCCGCTGCGATCCCCTGGATGACTTTGCCGGACCAATTGCGCGTTGCGTCCGCCGCCTTGGGTGCGGACAGGTCGGGCACCTTGGCGTCCCACCCCTCGGGGAGGTCGCCCGCCATCATGCGGAGGTACTCGGCCCCGAGCTCGGGATGCGCCGCCTGATACGCCGCGAACTCGGCGTGCCAAGTGCTTTCGAGCTTCTCGCCGCGGTCGATGCACTCCGCCCAGTGCTTCCGTGCCGAGGGATCGACGTAGAACGGCTCGAGCGACGGGTAGCCGATGTTCTTCTTGGTGGCCTCGATCTCCTTCGCGCCGAGCGGCGCGCCGTGCGCCCCCGCCGTGTTCGCCTTGCCCGGGCTCCCCCACGCGATAGTGGTGCGCAGGATGATGAACGTCGGCTTGGACGTCTCGCGCCTGGCCGCTGCGATCGCCGCGTCGATGGCCTCGAGGTCGTTGCCGTCATTCACGCGGAGCACCTGCCAGCCGTACGCCTCGAAGCGCTTGGCGTGGTCGACCGAGGTGGCGAGGTCCGTGCTCCCGTCGATGCTGATGCGGTTGTCGTCGAAGATCCAGACGAGCTTGCCGAGCTTCTGATGCCCCGCGAGCTCGGCGGCCTCGTGAGAGATCCCCTCCATCATGTCGCCGTCGGAGCAGAGCGCGTACGTGCAGTGGTCGACGATCTCGTGCCCAGGCCGGTTGAAGCGCGCTGCGAGCCAGCGCTCTGCCAGCGCCATCCCCACCGACATCGACACCCCCTGACCGAGCGGTCCGGTCGTGGTCTCCACGCCCGGCGCGTGCCCGTACTCCGGGTGACCGGCGGTGGGGGAGCCCCACTGCCGGAAGTTCTTGATGTCGTCCTCGGAGAGCTCGTAGCCGCTCAGGTGGAGCAGCGAGTAGAGGAGCATCGACGCGTGGCCGCACGAGAGCACAAAGCGGTCGCGGTCGAGCCACTCCGGGTCCTTGGGGTTGTGCCGTAGATGCCGCTGGAAGAGGACGTAGCCGACCGGGGCGAGCGCCATCGGCGTGCCGGGGTGTCCGGAGTTGGCCTTCTCGACGGCGTCCATGGAGAGTACGCGGACCGCGTCGACGGCCAGGCGCTGGAGATCGTTCACGCGACGACCACGAAGTTCACGAGGCGCTCCTTCACGTAGATGACCTTCTTCTCCTGCACGCCTTCCAGGTGTCGTGCGACGTTCTCGTCGGCGCGTGCCGCAGCGACGACGGCCGCTTCGGCGGCGCCTTTGGCGACGGAGATCGAGCCGCGCAGCTTGCCGTTCACCTGCACGGCGATGGTCACGCTCGTCTCGGCCGCTTTCGCCGGATCGTACGCGGGCCAGTTGGCGCCGTCGAAGATGCTCCCGCGATGCCCGAGGCGCTCCCAGAGCTCCTCCGCGATGTGCGGCGCGAAGGGCGCCAGCAGCGGCACCAGCGGCTCGACTTCGGCGCGCACGTACGCACGTCCACCGGCGCGGACCACATTCAGGCATTCCATGAGGGCCGCGATGGCCGTGTTGTACTGGAGTGAAGGGATCTGCTCGGTGACCTGGCGGATGGTCTGGTGCACCTTCCGCTCGACGGCCGCGTCGGCGGTGCCCTCTCCGGCCGAGACCACCGTGTCCCAGAGGCGGTGCAGGAACCCGTACGGCCCCTGGATGCCTTCCTGACGATAGTCGCCGCCCTCCTCGAAGGGCCCCAGAAACATCAAGTACGTGCGCAGTGTGTCCGCGCCGTACTCCTCGATGACCGGGTCGGGGACGATCACGTTCCCCTTGCTCTTCGACATCTTCGCGCCTTCGGAGATGATGAGCCCGTGCGCGCGGAAGACGTCGTACGGCTCCTCGAAGTCCAGGTGGCCGAGGTCGTGCAGCGCCATCGTGACGAAGCGCGAGTAGAGCAGGTGGAGCACCGCGTGCTCGTGCCCGCCGATGTACGAGTCGACCGGGAGCCACTTCTTCGTGATGGCAGCGTCGAAGGGCCGGTCGCGGAAGTCCGTGGACGGATAGCGCAGGAAGTACCAGCCCGAGTCCAGGAACGTGTCCGAGACGTCGGTCTCGCGACGCGCCGGCTTGCCGCACTTCGGGCACGTCGTCCTGTACCAGGACTCGACGCGCGCGAGCGGGCTCACGCCCGAGTCATCGGGCTGGAAGTCCTCCACGCGCGGGAGCACGACGGGGAGCTGATCGGCGGGCACCGCGACCGGCCCGCACGCATCACAATAGATGATGGGGATGGGCGGGCCCCAGTACCGCTGCCGCGAAATGCACCAGTCGTGCAGACGGTAGTTGACCTGCCCCTCGCCCCACCCCTGCTCGGCGGCCCACCGGGTGAGCACCCGCACGGAGTCCGTGACGTCCGTACCGTCGAAGCGCCCGCTGTTCACCAGCACGCCCGGGCCGACGTAGGCCTCGTCGAGCGACGTGGTCGCGTCCGCTCCCGGGCCTGCGACGACGCGCACGATCGGCAGCTCGAACTGCTGGGCGAAATCGAAGTCGCGCTGGTCGTGCCCCGGTACGGCCATGATCGCGCCGGTGCCGTACCCCATGAGCACGTAGTCCGCGATCCAAATGGGAATCGACTGACCCGTGGCGGGGTTGCGCACGTAGCCGCCGGTCGAGACACCCGTCTTGGTCTTGTCGACCTTCTGGCGCGCGACCAAGTCTTTCTGGCGGGCCTTGTCGCGGTAGGCGTAGACCGGCGGGGACAGCCCCGGGTTCGTCACCTTGTCGACGAGGGGGTGCTCCGGCGAGAGCACCATGTACGTCGCACCGAAAACCGTGTCCGGGCGGGTCGTGTAGACCTCGATGGTCGTGCCCGTCTCGCGGCCCTTCTCGTCGACGACGGGGAAGCGCAGGCGCGCGCCTTCACTGCGGCCGAGCCAGTTGACCTGCGCCTTCTTGGTCTTCTCCGACCAGTCGATGCGCGCCAGGTTGTCGAGCAGCCGCTCGGCGTACTTGGTGATCTTGAAGAACCACTGCGCGATGCGCCGCTGCTCGACCGCGGTGCCGCACCGCTCGCACTCCCCGGCGATCACCTGCTCGTTCGCGAGCACGGTCATGCACGAGGGGCACCAGTTGACCGGGGCTTCCTTGCGCTCGGCCAGGCCGGCCTCGAAGAGCTGGACGAAGACCCACTGCGTCCATTTGTAGTAGTCGGGGTCCGTGGTGTCGACCGCGTGGTTCCAGTCGAACATGCCGCCGATGCGCTTCAGCTGCCGCGTGAAGTTCGCGACGTTCGACGGGATCAGGTCCATCGGATGCTTGCCCACCTTCAGGGCGAAGTTCTCCGAGTGGATGCCGAAGGCGTCGAAGCCCATCGGCTCGAAGACCGTCTTGCCGCGCAGTCGGTGATAGCGGCCGTGCACGTCGGCACCGGTGAACGCGTAGATGTTCCCCACGTGGAGCCCCTCGGCCGAGGGGTAGGGGAACATCATCAGGTTGTAGTAGGGGTCCTTCGCGGCGCGCAGCTGCTCGAGCGTGAAGCGATTCGTGCCGCGCTCGTCCCAGAGACGCTGCCACTTGGCTTCCACGGCCGACGGGTCGTAACCGTCCTTCACTTCACTTGCCATGCTCGGCGGCGATTCCCCTGGGAGCGCGCCGGATTTCCGGCGGGTCGGCGCGAAAGACGGGCTAACCTAAGCGGGGGAGGATGGGCGCCCAAGGGCTCGCGGCGGGGGTGACTCCGGGTGGCTTTCGAGGGGTGCGACACCCCCGAGGCGTCCCCCTCCGCCGGTCAGCGGCGCACGTACATCCGGAGCCGCCACGGGGCCACGTCCGCGGCGTAGATCACGGTGCCGGCCGCGTTGGCCGCGATGCCCGAGGCGCCCGAGATGCGCGTGCGGTCCGCCAGGGCGAGGTCCGGGTCGGGGATGAAGTCCGTGACCGCTCCGGTGAGCGCGTTCCCGATGTAGATGCCCCTCCGCACGCCCGGGTTGTTCTGCGCGTTCGACTGCGAGTCCGTGGAGTAGAATGCGTTCGTCGAGCGCTCGAGGAAGATCCCGCTCGGGCGCCCGAACCCTGTCCACTGCTCGAGGAAGCGCCCGTTCGGGTCGAAGATCTGGATCCGATCGTTGCCCCGGTCCGCAATGAAGACGCGCCCACGCGCGTCGACCACGAGGTCGTGTGGGTTGTCGAACTGGCCCGGAGCCGAACCAGAGGTCCCCCACTCCAGGAGATAGCGACCGTCGGCCGAAAACTTGACGATGCGGTCGTTCGAGGCCTCACCGTCGGCGACGTAGACCTCGCCCGTGGGCGCGACCGCCACGCCGCTCGGGCGGTCGAACGTGTCCCGGCCCCGCCCGGTCACCCCGGGGGTGCCGAGCGTCATCAGCAGCTCGCCCGTGGGGCTCAGCTTCCGCACGACCGAGCCCATCTCCCCGGGGACTAGCGCCGCGTCCGTCACCCACATGTTTCCTTCGTGATCGACCGCGAAGCCGTGCGGCCTGCCGATCAGCCCGACGCCGTAGCTCCCCACGAAGGCTCCCGAAGCGTCGAACTCCAGGATCGGCGGATGTACCGCCCAACGTCCGAGACAGTCTGCGGTGAGGCCGTCCGAGTGGCCCGGCGCGACGCCCGGGTCTCCGAGCACCACCTTGAAGCAGCGGTGCAGCACGTACACGTGGTCGCGCGGGCCGACCCGAACCTGGATCATCTCGCCCCAGCGGCCGCCGTTCAGGTGGGGCGGCGGCGACGGGGCTGGGGCCTCCTGCCACCGCCCGGACTGGGCCGCGGCGTGGGAGGCCATGGCCGCCCCCACGAGGACGCCGACGAGCGCCCACGAACTCCAATGCGTGCGTTGCGAGCGGAGGATACGCGCCATCTGCGACCTCGTCAGTCCTGAATTCAGTCGGGTCACCGCGGCCGAGTAGCCCGAGGATACGGGGGGGCGACGAGGATGCGCCAGGCGCCCACCCTCGGTCGGGTCGCGGCCCGCCCGTTTGCGCGACGGACCGCTCGGCCCGATGATGCCGAGGCGTCCGCAGCATTCGTTGGAACCTCCAACGCCGAGGCCACCTTGCGCGCCACGATCCGCACCCTGTCGCTCGCGACCGCGCTCGCCGCCGCGGTCGGCAGAGTCCACGCCGCAGCCCAGCAGTTGCCGCCGGGGTACATCGACCCCGCCCCCGTGTTACGCGCCGCCGCGGAGGCCATCGGCACCGCGAACGTGCGCTGTCTGACCATCGCCGGAAGCGCGTATGCCGGCATGGTCGGCCAGGCCAGACTGAACGGCTACGAGGTCGACTGGCCCCGGGGCGAGCCGCTCACGAACTACGTGCGCACCATGAACTGGGATGCCGGAACGAGTGTCGAGGCGTTCGATCGGACGCCGGGCCGGAACCCTGCCAGTTGGAAGTACGGCCAAGGATGGCTCGGGGGCACGCCCCTCCAGCGGAGCTCGCGCCAGCGCTTCTATGTGAGCGGACGCTTCGGCTGGCACGTCGATGGAGGCGCTGGGCCGGTCGCGGCGAGCCCGGAGGAGGCGGAGAGGTGGCAGCTCGACCTATGGATGAACCCGCACGGGTTCTTGAAGGCCGCGGCTCTGCCGGGCGCGAATCCCGTGGCGACGTGGCGGTGGGAGCTCGGCGAGATGGGTCGCGACGGGCCCACGACCCGGCCCGAGCGCATGACCATCGTGTCGATCACCGTGCTCGGGAAGTACCGCGTGGACGCGACCATCAACGGCAGGAACCTGCTCCAGCGGATCCACACCTGGGTGCCGGATCCCGTGCTCGGCGACATGAACTACGAGCACGAGTTCACGGACGCGAGCTACGTGGACGTGGGCAACGGCGTGCGCTTCCCCACCGGGTGGCACCATCACGACGGGTGGGACGACAACTACCAAGCGCAGAGCGTGAACGCCGGGCACAACGGCTTCGGCGGCCAGATGGCGAATATCCGCCTCAACGACTGCGGAGAGCCCGTCGTCGTGCCCGAGTCGGTGCGCAACGCCGATCACTCCGTGCGGGTCACGACCGAGTCGCTCGCCGAGGGTGTCTGGCTGCTCGGCGGCGCGTCGCACAACAGCGTCGCGATCGAGTTCGAAGACTACGTGGCCGTGGTCGAGGCACCGCTGCACGAGCAGCGCAGTCTAGCCGTAATCGACGAGGTCGCGCGGCTGGCGCCCGACAAGCCCATCCGCTTTCTGGTGAACACCCACCAGCACCACGACCACATCGGTGGACTGCGCACGTACATGCACGTGGGCGCGACCATCGTCACCCACTGGAAGAACTACGACTTCTACACGCGGGACGTGCTGAATTACGCGCCACGCACCCTCGCCCCCGACATGGTGTCCCAGTGGCCGCCCACGGAGCTCGCGGAGGGATATCAGTACGAGGTGGTGCGGGAGAACTATTGGCTGAACGACGGCCGTCGCTCCTTGCACATCTCCTACGTGCATCCGCTGGACCACAGCGAGGGCATGTTGATCGCCTATCTGCCCTCCGAGCGCCTGCTCATCGAGGCGGACCTGTTCGATGCGGTGCCGGGGGAGCCGCGCCCCGCCGCGCCCACGCAGGCCCACCGGGCGCTCTACGAACAGGTCCGCCGGCTCGGCCTCGACGTGACGACGATCGTGCCCATCCACGGGCGTCCGGTTCCGTGGACGGACTTCGCGAGGCTGGTCGCGCCGTAGCGGGACAGCCCCGCATGGCGCCGCCTACCCCGGGTGAGCTTCGACCCTCGGGAGATAGGCGGCGCCGCGTCACCTCCCCCCGAGCCGGAACACGTACATCGCGTTGTGCCGCTCGCCCGGCGGGATGTGGATCTCCGGCGCCAAGAGGGTCGAGACGACCCACGGGCTCCCCCCGACCACGGTGGCCGGGACTGCCAGGTACTGCACGCCGTCCACCATATAGGTGATGGGACTCCCCTGGACCGCGGTGCCCAGGCGCGTCTGCCAGAGCTCTTCGCCCGTGCGCACGTCGTACGCGTGGATGTAACGGTCGTAGTCGCCGGCGAACGCGAGCCCGCCTGCCGTGGTCAGGATCGAGGTGAGGAAAGGAGCGCCCTGCTCGCGGGTCCAGACTTCTTCCAGGGTACGCGCGTCGTAGGCGCCGAGCTTCGCGATCATGCCATTCGTTTCGGGCATCTCCATCCACACGCGACTCGAGTTGTTCTGTCTGTGGACGATGTCCATGCAGGTCTGGCTGAGCGGCGCCACGATCAGGTTCGTGCCGGGGTGGTAGCTCATGTTGTGCCAGTTCTTCCCGCCCGCGGTCGACGGACAGACGGAGAGCCACTGCCCGATCTGGGCATCGCGGAGGTCGGGGCGGTACTGCACGGCGCCGGTCTCGTAGTCGAGGATGAGTTGGTTCTGGTAGACCATCTCCTTCAGGTCGAGGAACCTCCCCGTGCGTCGATCCAACACCCACAGGATGCCGTGCTTACCCGCCGTCACCAGCGCGGGCGGCCCGTTGCCGTCGATGAGGATCTGCTCCATCCCCTCGTCCATGTCCTGCGACTCGTTCGGCACGTGGGTCCGGTACCAGACGATCTCACCCGTGTTCTCGTTCAGCGCGATGGTCGAGCTGGCGTAGAGCACGGAGTCCGTCATCGCCGAGCCACGCGTAATGGCCGCCCACGGTTTCGTCTGCGCCACACCGTAGTAGACCAGCCCGAGCTGCGGATCGTAGCTGCCGAGGTTCCACACTTCGCCGCCGTTCCGCTCCTCGACCGGCTTGCCACCCCAGGTCTCGTCGCCGGGCTCACCCGGTTGCGCGATCGTGAATCGCTTCCACAGGAAGCGTCCCGTACGCGCATCGAGCGCCGTGATGAAGCAGGGCGCGTCGTTACACCCGTTGATGCCGTCGATGACCTTGCCGTTCGCGATGATCGGCCCGCTCGAGTTCTCGTGCTCATTGCCGGGCTCGGCGAGCGCCGTCTCCCAGCGCAGCACGCCGGTGCGCGCATCGAGAGCGATGATGTACGCGTCGGCCGTCGATACGATGATCAGGTCCTCCCAGATCGCGATCGTGCGGGACCGCCCGCGCCCGATCGGACCTTCCGGTCCGAATTTGCGCCTATACTCCCAGAGGAGCGTACCGGTCTTGGCGTCCAGGGCCTGCACCACGCTGCCCCAGTTCGGGAGGAACATGACCCCGTCGCGAACGAGCGGGGTGGGCTGCGTGCGGATCCCGTCCTCCATGCCCCACACCCATGTGAGCTCGAGTTGGTCGACGTTCTCGGTGTTGAGCTGATCCAGCGGGCTGTACCCCCACGAGCTGAGGTTCCAGCGCGGGTTGAGCCACTGCTCCGCGGGAGGACTCTGTAGCTCCGCGTCACTGACCGGCCGGAAGTCCTCGATGCGCGTGAACGTGCGCGTGATGCCGGTGGATGTCTCGTTGACGTCGCCGAAGTCCGGAGGCTCGTCGAGGCCCCACGGCGAGGGGATCGAGCTGGGACGCCCCGGGCGCGGCGGGACATCGTCGGTGATGAGCGCGACCGAAGTCAGGAGGCCGCCGTCCGAGTCGAAGCTCAGCGCGCTCGATCCGGGTGCGATCCCGTTCTGCCGCATGAGGTAGGCGGTCATCGCGAGGTACTCGTCCTCCGTCAGGGTGCTCTGTCCGCCTGGTGGCATGGTCGTGCGGATGAAGCCGGCCACCACCGCGGCCGGGCGCGCGCCCCGCGAGCTCAGGAAGCCGGGCCCCGAGAGTGCGGGCGCGTCGCCGTCGCCGCTGAGGTCTGCGCGGTGGCAGCGGGCGCACGCCCGCCGATAGACCTCTTCGCCCTGCTGCGCTTGCGCGGACGTGTACGAGGCCGTCGTCTGGGCCGCCGCGGCTTGCGGCAGCAAGAGGAGCAGCGCGCTCGACGCGCCGAGCGCCAGTCGTAGAATCGCGCGTGTCATCGTCGTCGTGACTCCTGTTCGGGCAGGGGCCGTCTCTTCACGCCGGAAATCCTACGACGGGGTCTCCCGCCCCGACAGACGGGGGGCTCTGGGTGCCCGCAGGCGACGCGGCTTCAACGGCCCGCGGGTCGTAACCGTCCCCCACTTCGTTTACCATTCTCGGCGGAAACGAGGCCACCACGGCGAGCGAGCGAATGTCGGAAGCCAAGTCCAAGAAGAAGATCTCCGGGGCGAGCCTCAAGCACGCTTTCCGTGAGATCATATGGCCGCGGCGCAAGCTGGTCGCGATCGGGCTGGTGTTGATCCTGATCAACCGGCTATCGGGCTTCGTGTTGCCCGTATCCGCCCGGTATCTCGACCGCGTGGTGGCTGGAGACATCGGCTTCTTGTGGACGCTGCTCTCGCTCGTCGCCGTCGCCGTCACCATCCAGGCGATCACGTCGTACACCCTCGTGCGACTGCTCTCGGTCGAGGCCCAGCACCTCATAGCGCAGCTGCGCATCCAAGTGCAGTACCACGTGCTGCGCCTTCCCGTCCGTGTCTTCGACAACACGAAGTCCGGCGTGCTCGTCACGCGCATCATGGAGGACGTGGAAGGGGTCAGGAACCTCGTCGGCACGGGCCTCGTGCAGCTCATCGGAGGCTCGATCACCGGTGTGCTCGCGTTCGTCTATCTGCTGACGATCAACCCGATCATGACCGCGCTCGCCCTCATACCGCTCGGCGGGTTCGCGCTGGTCTCCACGCGCGCGTTCAAGAAGCTGCGCCCGGCGTTTCGGGAGCGCGGTCGCATCCAGGCGGAGGTCACCGGACGTCTCACGGAATCGCTCGGGGGGATTCGCGTGGTGAAGGGGTTCCACGCGCTCGACAAGGAGTCGGATATCTTCTCGGCCGGCGCCATGCGCATCTACGAAAACGTGAAGGGCACGCTGACCACCACGAGCCTCGTCACCAGCCTCGGGACCCTCTTCATGGGCATGGCGTCCCTCATGATCATGGGCTACGGCGGATGGCAGATCGGGCAGGGGAATCTCACACTCGGAGAGCTCCTCTCCTTCGTGCTCTCGCTCGGCTTCCTCGTCGCGCCCGTGTTCCAGTTGGCGAACATCGGCACCCAGATGACCGAGGCGTTCGCCGGCCTCGACCGGACGGCCGAGCTCCTCTCGTGGCCCGCAGAGGACGATGATCCGCTCCGGACCCAAGCGATGCCTCAGATCCGTGGGCACCTCTCGTTCCAGGGCGTGCATTTCGCCTACGAGAAGGGAAAGCCCGTTCTGAAAGGGATCGATTTCGACGCTCCTCCCGGGACCGTGGTGGCGCTGGTCGGGAGCTCGGGCTCGGGAAAGTCCACGATCGCAGGCCTGGCAGCCGCGTTCATCGAACCCGACCAGGGGAAAGTGCTCGTCGACGGCGTCGACCTGCGCACGGTGAAGCTCGGCTCCTACCGCGAGCAGCTCGGCCTCGTCTTCCAGAGCGACTTCCTCTTCGACGGCACGATGCGCGAGAACCTGCGCTTCGCGCGTCCCGACGCCACCGATGCGGAGATCCAGGACGCCGCCGAAAAGGCTTACGTGACCGCGTTCTCCGACAAGTTCCCCGAAAAGCTCGACACCGTGATTGGCGAGCGAGGCGTGAAGCTCTCGGGCGGTCAGCGCCAGCGCGTCACGATCGCTCGCGCCCTGCTCGCGAACCCTCGCCTATTGCTTCTCGACGAGGCGACCTCGAGCCTCGACACGGAGAGCGAGGCGCTCATCCAGAAGAGCCTCGGGGACCTGCTCGAGGGCCGCACCACCATCGTCATCGCGCACCGGCTCACGACGATCCAGCGCGCCGACCTCATCCTGGTGATCGAGGACGGGCGCATCGTCGAGCGCGGCAAGCACGAGGAGCTCATCGCCGCGAAGGGTAGGTACCACGAGCTGTATACGGTGCAGGCGAGGATCTAGGAGCCGCCCTACCGCAGCACCTCGAACGCGAGCGTGTCGCGCGGGCCGTACCTGAAGACCGCGAAGTCGTTGTCGAACGACGCGACCTTCGTGATGCCGAGTCGCATCATGACCGCGAAGCTCGTGCGGTCGACCAGCGAGAAATCCTGGTCGGGGTACCGCTCCCCGATCTGCCAGGCAACCTCGAGGTCTCCGGGCGTTGCGCACTCGATGCGCGCGGCGCCGGCTCGGATGCGTTGCCAGAACGCGTCGGCGGCAGCGTGGTGGCTCCGGGCTCGCACGAGAAGCCACGTCTCGACGAGCACCGGGTCGGTGGTCACGAATGTTTCTGGAGCTCCGAGCACCGCGCGCGCACTGGCGTGGTCTCTATCGGTCGCGTCGACCGCCGCGTACCACGCCGACGTATCGACGAAGACGCTCACTTGCCGTGCAGCTTCCGCACCGCCTCGCCGACCATCTTGTCCTTGTCACGCGCGATGTTCGTACCGCCCGTGCTGATCATGCCGAAGATGGCGCTCACGTCGCCCGTGGCAGGCGGCGGTTCGAGGTCTGCAGTCACCAGCCGGCGCATGTACTCGGCCAAAGAGATGCGCTGCTCGCTGGCCTTCCGACGCGCGCGTCGGAGGAGCTCCCGGTCCAGGGAGATCTGCGTTCTGGTCATCATGCCGCCTACATTATGATGTAAGCCAGGCAGGCTCAATGGTGGGGCCCCCTGAGCGTGCCTCCGCTGAATGCCAGCGCGGCATGCACGGGATGATGGAGCACCGATTGGGGCGCCGGAAAATGCCGAAATCGGCCTACTGCCCGGCCGTCGACCCCGGCAGCAGCTCGAACGCGTCGTCGACGGTGCCGGACCGCTCCTTCAGGTCCGCCAGCACGGCGCGCAGATCGCCTCCGTGCTGGGTGAGCAGAGCGTCGAAATCGGTGAGCCGGTTGTAGTAGAACACGCGCCCCATGAGCGTCGCGTTGTTGATGGGCGTGTTGCGGAAGCCGGCGAACGTGAGGCCCTCGAGCTCGGGCACGACTTCGGCGTCGAAGCGCGCGAGCGCGGCGGCGATCACGCCTTCCCGGCGGGCGACCTTGTCCTCGAGGGTGAGCGACGGGTCGCGGTAGAGTCGCTCGAGGTCATCGATGAACTCGCCCAGGAAGACGCTGAAGCGCTGCTCGTCGCGCCAACGCGCCTGAGCCCGCGCGCACTTCACGGAGTCGGGGCCGCTCCCCTCGCGTGTGCAGAAGAACCGGATAGCTGCGACGCGTCCCACGAACTGAGCGAAGCTCTCGTTGAACCCGACCTGCCCAGGGATGAACAGGAACTGGTGCGAGAGCTCGTGCAGCACGGTCTCGACGACCTCGACCTCGTCGGCGACGAGCACGCTCGAGAGGATCGGGTCGTTGAACCAGCCGAGCGTGCTGAACGCGGCCGTGGGCCGCACGTACGTGTCGTAGCCCTCGGCCTGGAGGTCGGCCTCGGCCTCGAGGGCATCCTCCACGGAGAAGAACCCGCGGTAGGGCACACGACCTACGATGGGGAACCACCAGGTGACGGGGGCGATCTGGTCCTTGGGCGCGGCCTGCACCACGAGCGCGAGCGTGTCGCGGTCGAGCCGCGTGTACATGGTATAGGAGTCACCGACATCGATACCCAGCTCCTCGGCTGCGAACCGCCGCGCCTCGAGGACGTAGGCGAGCTTGCCGCGCGTGGCCGCATCGGTCGATGAGTCGGCGACCACCTCGGGAATCGGCCGGCGAGCACGCAGGATGCGAGCCTCCGCGATGCCCGCCTTCACCACGTACACGGGCGAGCACGCCACGCAGCTCGCCGCGAGGCTGACCGCGGCGAGCGCGAGAATCGCCTTTAGCCAGCGCCTCGGCTTCTTCGCGCCGCCGGGCGTCGGTCCGCTACTGGCCTCCACCGCCGATCGACCTCATGAGCGGGACGCCGCCCTCCGTGGGCACGTACACGACCGAGCCGGCAGGAAGGGTCGCGAGCTGCTCGATGTAGTGGAACGTGAGGTAGGCGGGGGTCAGCCCCTCCGAGATGATGCGCTGCGCCTCGGCGATGCCCTTGGCCTCTTCGACGGCCTGGAGCGCGCGCTCCTGGATGATCTCGGTCTGGAAGCGCTCGGAGGCTACCTGCTGCTCACGCTGCAGCTTCTCCTCGATCGACTCGCGCACACGCGCCGGCGCCTGCACGTCGCGCACGAACACGTCGAGCACCTGGATGCGGTCACCCGCCTTCGACTGGACGGCGGCGAGCATTTCGCTCGCGAGCTCCCGACGATTGGGGGAGAAGATGTCGTTGATGGATTTGGTCGCAACGGCATCACGTACGCCGTTCCTCACTGCGTTCAGGACGATGCTGCTCTTGATCTGCTCCTCGCTCCCCAGACGCTGATAGAGGTCGGGTGCGTTGGCCGGGTCGAGACGGAAGAGGATCGACACCTCGAGTGCCACGTTGAGCTGCTCGCTCGTCTGCGCCTCGATGTGCTCGATGCCGCCGCCGGGCGGGTAGGCCTGCTCGCGCACCGACATCTTCTCGATGCTCGCGAGCGGGTTGATCACGTGCACACCCTGCTCGAGCGGCGTGGTGCTGATGTTGCCGGGGAAGTGCTGCACGCCGACCTCGCCGACCGAGATCACGGCGAAGCCGTTCCCAGCAGGATCAGAATGCCGGCGCCCATGACACCGTAGCCGGCGAGCTTGGCCGCTCCCTCGGTTCCCGGCCTGCGTGCGAGTAGGCCGCCCGAGCGGATGGCGGCGCCGATGAGGATCGCGATGATCGCGAGGAAGATCGAACCCATGGTCTGCTCCGTTTAGCGACGTACTGCCCCCCTACGTACCAGTCGGCCGCGCCCGTCAATCTACCGACCCGTCCGCGCGGTACCTATGCTCCCGCCCGTGAGCACCGCTCCCTTCCTCTATCGGGCGTCGATGCAGGCGGCGCGTGCCGTAGCGCCGCTGCTCGGGGCGGGTGGCTCCAAGCTCGCGAGGGGCATTTCCGGGAGGCGGTACGCCCACGAGGCGCTGGCGCGGTGGGGGAAAACCGAGCGCGATCCCGCGCGCCCCACGGCGTGGTTCCACGCTCCGAGTGTGGGCGAGGCGCTCCAGGCGGGCGCGGTGATGCAGGCGCTCGCGGAGCGGAGGCCCGGCCTCCAGCACGTGTTCACGCATTTCTCTCCGTCCGCCGAGGGCATCGGCGCGCGGGTGGGTGCCCATGTGGCGGCGTACCTGCCTTGGGATGTACGAGACGCTGTGGGCGCCGCGCTGGACGGAGCTCGCCCCGCATTACTCGCGTTCACGAAGACCGAGGTCTGGCCGGTGCTCGTGGAAGGGGCCGTGCAGCGCCGCATTCCGGCCGTCATGATTGCCGCGACGGTGCCCGAGAACGCGGGCAGGCTGCGATGGCCGGCGCGCGACCTGTTGCGCTCGACGTGGGGCTCGCTCGCGCTGGCGTGCGCGTGCTCGGACGTGGACGCTGCGGGGCTGGTCACACTGGGTGTGCCGGCGGCGCACGTGCACGTGACCGGTGACCCCGGGGTCGACGCCGCCGCGGCGCGGGCGGCTCGTGTGGACCCGAAGTCCGCGACGCTGGCGCCGTTCCACGCGGCCCGTCGTCGCACTGTGGTTGCCGGCTCGACTTGGCCGGAGGACGAAGCGGAGCTGCTTCCTGCGCTGGAGGAAGCGCGGCGCAAGGTGCCGGACGTGCGCGTCATCGTCGCGCCGCACGAGCCGAGCACCGAGCGCGTCGCTGCGCTGCTGGCCCAGCTCCGCCGCACGGGTTGGAAGTCGAGCACGCTCGCGGAGGTCGAGGCGCGCACGTCAGCGAGCGACCTCGATGCCATGATCGTCGAGCGGGTCGGGGTGCTGGCGGAGCTCTACACGGTCGCCGACGTCGCCTTCGTCGGGGGCGGGTTCGGGCGGCGGGGGCTCCACTCGGTGCTCGAGCCTGCGGCTGCGCGGGTCCCGGTGGTCTTCGGGCCCCACCACGGGCGCTCTTCGGCGGCGGGTGCGCTGCTGGCGTCGGGCGGCGCTCGGAGCGCATCGAACGGAAGGGGGTTGGCCGAGGCAATATCGACGTGGCTGCTCGATCCCGACGCTCGTGGGCGAGCCGCGGAACATGCGTTTATCTATATTGATCGGCACCGAGGGGCTGCCGGCCGAACAGCAGAGCTCCTCGCTCCACTCGTCCCGACACCAACTACGGAATGACTCGAGCCGTGACCGTGCCTGTCATCACCGCGACGGAGCTCAAGGCCCGCCTGGACGCGGGCGACGTTCCGCTGTTGGTGGACGTCCGCGAGTACTACGAGGCCGACATCGCGGACCTGCCCGATCACGGGCAGGCGCGTATCCCGACGGGTGAGTTCCCCGAACGCTTTACGGAGCTGGACCAGAGCAAGGAGATCGTGCTGTATTGCCGGAGCGGGCGGCGGAGCGACTGGGCGGGGAAGATACTCCTGCAGAAGGGCTACCAGCGCGTGCTCAACCTCGAGGGCGGGGTACTCGCCTGGCGCAAAGAGGTCGATCCCGACCTCCCGGCCTACTGACTCCACACCGTCCGTGAAGCCGACCCTACCGCGCTCGCTTGCCCTCGCGCTGCCGATCCTGGCGGCGTGTGAGGGTGGGTCCGACGCCCTCTCGCACCAGGCAGCCGCGATGCTGGCCGAGGCGGCTGCGTCGGTGGGCGTCGCGGAGGTCGCCGCTCTCGTCCCGGGCCAGCGAACGGAAGTGTCAGCCGCGCCTGCGCGCGTATCCCCGATGGATGCGCCCACGGGGTCCGCGTCCAGCTCGCGCTTCCCACGTCCTCGTGCGGTGCGCGGACTCTACGTGAACGCGTGGGCGGCGGGCTCCGCGAACCGCATGCGCGCGCTGATGGACATCGCGCTGCGCACGGAGATCAACTCGTTGGTCATCGACATCAAAGACGCGAGCGGATTCGTCAGCCATCCAACGGAGGTCCCGCTCGCACACGAGATCGGGGCGACGCAGGACATCCGCATCCGCGATCTCGTGGCGCTGCTCACGCAGCTCGAGGAAGAGCGGATCTACCCTATTGCGCGCATTGTCATCGTGCAGGATCCCATCCTGGCGAAGTACCGGCCGGAGCTGGCGGTCACGGACACGGCGGGTGGGGTCTGGATCGACAGCAAAGGCATCGTCTGGCTGAACGCTTATGAGCGCGGCGTGTGGGATTATCAGATCGCCCTTGCGCGTGAGGTCGCGCAGCTCGGCTTCCCCGAAATCCAGTTCGACTACGTGCGCTTTCCCGACGCGCCCGAGGAGGACATGGCGCGGGCGGTCTTCGGCGGGTCGAACGGGCGGTCGAAGGCCGCCACCATCCGCGAGCAGCTCGAGTACGTGCGCAGGGGGCTCGCGGACCTGGACGTGCAGGTGACCGTGGACGTGTTCGGTGTGACGACGTCGGCGGACCGCGACGTCGGCATCGGGCAAGTGTGGGAGTCGATCATCGACCGGGTCGATGTGGCGCTGCCGATGGTGTACCCCAGCCACTACTGGCAGGGGAGCTTCGGCTACCAGACCCCGAACGCGTATCCGTACGAGATCGTACTGCGGGCGTTGCGCGACGCGCAGAACAAGTCCGCGCGCGTGCAGGGTGCGGGGTCGACGCGCCCCTGGTTGCAGGATTTCTCCCTCGGCCAACCTCCGTACGCGGCCGCCGAGGTGCGCGCGCAGATCCAGGCGACGTACGACGCGGGAATCGAGGAGTGGATCCTCTGGAACCCCGGAAGCCGATACACCGAAGCGGCTCTCGAGCCGGTTGCCGGCTTCGAGAACGAGCCGCTCATTCGCGTGGCCGGTATGCTGGCGCCCGTGTCACGGCGGCACGCAGTGCTCGACTCCGTCGCGGCGGCCGCGACTAAATTGGCGGACGACGAGTTGTAGGGGGGCGCCCCTCACTCCGCTGCCGGCGCGAACTGCAGCTCGTGCAGCCGCGCGTAGAGCCCTCCCGCCGCCAGCAGCTCCTCGTGCGTGCCCTGCTCGCGTACCTCGCCGTGATGCAGCACCACGATGCGGTCGGCGTTCTGCACGGTGGAGAGCCGGTGCGCGATGACGAGCGACGTGCGCCCCTCGAGTAGCTCGTCGGTGGCGGCCTCGATCTTGGCCTCGATCTCCGAGTCCACGGAGCTGGTCGCTTCGTCGAGGACCAAGATGGCGGGGTCGAACGCGAGCGCCCGCGCGAAGCTCACCAGCTGCCGCTCGCCCACCGAGAGTGTGGAACCGCGCTCGCCGAGGGGCTGGTCGTATCCCTGCGGAAGTCGGTCGATGAAGGGTGCCGCGCCGACCCGCTCTGCCGCGGTGCGCACGCGGTCGTCATCGATGACGCTCTCGCCGAGTCGGATGTTGTAGCCGACGTCCTGGCTGAACAGGAAGACGTCCTGGAGCACGAGGCCGATGCGGGAGCGCACGTCGTGGATGCGCGCTTCGTGGATGGGCACGCCGTCGAGCAGGATGCGCCCGCGCGAGGGGTCGTAGAACCGCATGAGCAGGTTGATGAGCGTCGTCTTGCCGGCGCCGGTGTGCCCGACGATGGCCACCTTCTCACCGGGCCGCACCTCCAGGTTCACGTCGCGGAGCACCCAGTCGGGCCCTCCGGCGGCGTCCGTACCATACGCGAACCAGACGTGGTCGAACTGGATGTGTCCCACGGGCGGCTCGGGGAGCGATCTCGGGCTCGGCGGATCGACGACCGCGATCTCGTGGTCGAGCAGCTTGAACACGCGCTCCGACGATGCCATCGCGCTCTGGAGGAGGTTGTACTTCTCGGAGAGGTCCTGGATGGGCTGGAAGAACCTGCGCGCATACTGGAGGAACGCGGCGATCACGCCGACGGTGATGGCGCCGTCGAGACTGCGGACGCCGCCGAACCAGACGATCAGCGCCAGCGCGAGCGCGGTGAAGAACTCCATGAGCGGGAAGAACAGCGCGTAGTACTTGATGGACCGCAGGTTCGCCTGGAGGTGCTCGTCGTTCAGCTGCGCGAGCTTGGCGGCCTCGGCGTCCTCACGGTTGAACAGCTGCACCACGCGGATCCCAGTGAAGCGCTCGTGCATGAACGCATTCACGCGAGCGATCCGCACGCGGATCTCGCGGTAGGCATCGCGAATCTTCGCGCGGAACACGAACACCGTGATGAACACGAGCGGCAGCACGCTGAACGTGACCAGCGCGAGCTGCCAGTTCATGCCGAGCATCGCGACGACGATGAACGCCAGCGTGAAGAGGTCGCCGAACACCGTCACCACGCCCGAGCTGAACAGCTCGTTCAGCGTCTCGACGTCGTTGGTGATGCGCGTCATGAGCCGGCCGATCGGCGTCCTGTCGTAGAACTTCAGATCGGCGCGCTGGAGCTTGTCGAAGATCTCCTTGCGCAGGTCGTACATGACGGACTGGCCGAGCCACGTCGTGACGAGCGCCTCAGCGTACTCGAGCGCGAAGCCGACCGCGACGGTTCCCAGAAACGCGAGCGCGAGTAGGGCGAGGAGGTCTGAATCGCGACTCGGGATGGCCTCGTCGATGACGCGCTGCGTGATCCAGGGCCCGATGACGTTGGCGCCCGCTGCGAGCAGGAGCACGAGCAGAGCGAGCGCGACCTGCTTCCAGTAGGGGCGGAGGTATCGCAGCAGCCTCCGCATGAGGCGCGCGTCGTACGCCTTGCCGAGCGCCTCCTCCTCCTGGAAGGCGACGTCGCCACTCATGCCCGTCGGCCCAGCTCCTCGAGCAGGGCGCTCACATCGACGCCGGCGGCGCGCAGCGCGACCAGAACGTGGTACACCAGGTCGGCGGCCTCTTCGGTGGCGCGCCCGGTGTCGCCCACCGCGAGCGCCGCGACCAGCTCCGCGCTCTCCTCTCCCAGCTTCTTGAGGCGGACGTTGGCGTCGCCGAGGAGCTTCACCGTGTAGCTGCCAGCGGGCAGGTCCTTCTGGCGAGCGGCCAGCGTCTCGTCCAGGCGGGCGAGCGCGGACACGGCCACGTCGGCGCCCTCGCCGAAGCAGGTGCGTTCACCGGTGTGACAGGTCGGCCCCGCGGGGGTCACCCGCGCGAGCACGGTGTCGGCGTCGCAGTCGGCGTGCAGCGACACGAGCTGGAGCGTGTTGCCGCTCGTCTCGCCCTTGCGCCAGAGCGCGCTGCGCCGGCGCGACCAGAAGTGCATCTGCCCAGTGGCGAGCGACTTCTCGAGCGCCTGACGGTTGGCGAACGCGACCATGAGGACTTCGCCCGTGGCGGCGTCCTGCGCGACGACCGGCACGAGTCGGTCGCCGAAGGCGAGTGCGTCGAGGTCGCCCGCGCTGTCGATGCGCCGGTTCGTCATGGGCGGCCTCCGGTCCTGGCGCGTGCGGTGGGCCGCGAGGCTGAAGGGGTCCCGGCGGGCCGCGAGGCCGATGCGGTCGGCCGCACGTTGATTCCCCACCCGTTCAGCGCCGACTTGAGCGCGCCCACGGTGGTTAGGCCGTCGTGCAGGATGCCCGCCACGAGCGCGGCGGACGCGTGGCCTTCGGCGAACGCGTCGCGCAGGTGCTCGGCCTGGCCCGCGCCACCGGAGGCGATGACCGGCACGGGCACCGAGTCCGCGACCTGCCGCGTGAACTCGAGGTCGTAGCCGGTCCGTGCGCCGTCCTGGTCGATCGAGGTGAGCAGGATCTCGCCAGCGCCGCGAGCCTCGCACTCGGCGGCCCACTCGATGGCGTCGAGCTCGGTGCGCTCGGTGCCGCCGTGCGTGTAGCAGCGCCAGCTACCGGCGTCGCGCTGCGCGTCGATGCTGGCGACGATGCACTGGCTCCCGAAGCGCTCGGCGCCGAGCGAGAGCAGCCCCGGGTCGCGGACGGCCGCCGTGTTCACGCTGATCTTGTCGGCGCCCGCGCGCAGGAGCGGTCCGATGTCCGCGGCCGAGCGCACGCCGCCTCCCACGGTGAGAGGCACGAAGAGGCGCTCCGCGGTGCGGCGCACGACGTCGAGCAGGGTGCCCCGCGCTTCCTTGGACGCCGACACGTCCAGGAAGACGACCTCGTCCGCGCCCTCGGCCTCGTAACGGGCCGCGAGCTCCACCGGGTCGCCGACGTCGCGCAGGTTCTGGAACTGGGTGCCTTTAACGACGCGCCCGTCCTTCACGTCCAGGCACACGATCACGCGCGGCCGAAGCATCAGCCGAGCCGCTCGATCTTCACGGAGCCCTTGGTGCTGAAGACCTGGTCGCCCTTCTGCAGGGCCTGCCTGAGCGCGAGGCCGGTCGCCTTGATGGCGGCCTCGACCTTGTGGTGCTTGTCGATGCCGCGGAGCACGCGCACGTGGAGCGTCGCGCCGAGGTTGGTCGCGAACGAGTGCAGGAAATGCGCGTAGAGCTTCGACGGGAGCCTGCCCACATAGTAGGGGCGCCCACCGATGTCGATGGCCGCCGAGGCGAGCGCCTCGTCCATGGGCACCTCCGCCCAGCCGTAGCGCGCGCACTTCTCGGGCACCTCGTCCTTCAGCGCGAGGCCGAGCACGATGGCGACGTCCTCGATGAGGTGGTGACGCAGGTCGCCGGTGGCCTCGAGCTGGATGTCGAGACCGGCGTAGCGCGCGAGCGTCTCGACCATGTGAGTCAGGAACTGGTCGCCGGTGCTCACCTTCGCCACACCGCTGCCGATGCGCACGTCGGCGACGATGCGCGTCTCCTTGGTCTCCCGCTTCAGCTTGCTCATCGGGTCTTCGCCGTGTTTGCGCCACCCCAGCGGGCAGCGACGTCACCTGCGTTCAACGTGTCCGTGTAGAGCGCCATGCCGAGCACCACGCCCGCCGCGCCCGCCCCGTCCAGATAGTCGAGCTCGTCCATCGTGGTCACGCCCCCGGAAGCCCACACCGAGTGAGGGCTCAGCTCGATGACCTCGCGGCATGCGTCGCGATCGATTCCCTGGAGTCGCCCCTCGCGCGCCACGTTGGTCGACAGGATCCCGGCCAGGGGGAGTGCCGCCAGGCCGGGCAGGTACGTCGAGATCTCGAGCGGGGACTCTTCTGTCCACCCGCGCCGGAGGATGCGCCCGTCTTTGGTGTCGAGCGCGACCATGACGCGCCCGGGATACGCGCGCGCGAGGCCCGCCAGCCAAGTGGGGTCGTCGAGCCCGCGGGTGCCGACCACGATGCGGTCCGCCCCTGCGTCGAGCAGGATTTCGGCGCGCTCGTCCGTGCGAATGCCTCCTCCGACCTGCGTATCCGCGGGCGTCGCCGAGATCAGGTCGAGGATGATGCCCAGGTTGTCGCCGATGCCCAACGCGGCATCCAGATCGACGACGTGCAGCGTGCCGAAGCCCACACCGTACCAGCGCTCGGCCGCCGCGATCGGGTTGGGGAGCGATACGGCCACCTCGTCGGGCTTGCCGCCCACGAGCTGCACGCAGCGGCCGCCCTTGAGGTCCACCGCCGGCGCCGCGATCACGAGGCCTCCCGTGCGAGTGCGACGAAGTTGGAGATGATGCGCCGTCCAGGTCCCGAGCTCTTCTCGGGGTGGAACTGGAGGCCCCACGTGCGCGCGCGCCGCGCGCCAGCGGCCGAGCGCACGCCGTCGTACTCCGACCAGGCGATCGCGTCGCTGGCATCGCTTGGAATGCAGACGTACGAGTTGGCGAAATACGCGACCAAGTCGGTCACACCCGCGAAGATCGGGTCGCCGCTCGTCTCCACGTCGTTCCACCCCATCTGGGGGACGATGCGCGCGTCGAGCAGCCGGACCTTCCCCGGCACGAGCCCGATGCCGTCGCCGGCCGCTTCTTCCGAATCCTCGAAGAGGAGTTGCATGCCGAGACAGATGCCGAGACAGGGGAGTCCAGCTGCGAGCGCCTCGCGCACGGGCGCACGGTTCTTCGGAAGCGCCGCGGCGGCCGGGCCGAACGCGCCCACGCCCGGGAGCACGAGCGCGTCCTTGGCGAGCGCCTCTTTCCAGTCCGTGGTCACGGTCACGCGTGCACCTGCTTCCTCGAGCGCCTTCCCGAGCGAGTGCAGGTTGCCCGCGCCGTAGTCGAAGAGCGCGACGTTCATGGTTCCGCTCCGGGGCGCGAACCTCCCGAGCGCGTCGTCGCCAGCAGTCGATCGACCGCGGCGAGGAAGCGCTCCAGCAGAGGCCACGGACCCACGGTGACGCGCAGCGCGTCCCCCAGGTCGGGGACGTCGACGAACGGTCGCACCTGGACTCCTTGCTCGCGGAGGGTGATGGCGTCCTGCTTGGCCGAGCCGGAGGGCGCCGCGAAGAGGATGAAGTTCGCGGAACTGTCGAGCAGGCGAAGCCCGCGGCGCTCGAGCTCCTCGCGCAGCCGGTCCCGGTTCGTCAGGCACTCCGCGACCGTGCGCTCGACCCACCCGCTCCCGTCGCGCACGGCGGCGGCGGCGGCCTCGGCGGTGAGGCGGGCCACCTTGAAGGGCCCGCGCGATTTCTCGACCTCGAGCGTCACCTCGGGGCGGGCGACGCCGAACCCGCAGCGGAGTCCCGCGAGCCCGTAGGCCTTGGAGCAGGTGCGCGCCACCAGGAGACGGGGCCGCTCGGTCGCCTGGCCAACGAAGGACTCGCGCGCGAAGTCCGCGTACGCTTCGTCGATCACCACCAGCGGACCACTCGCGCCGGCGAGGTCGAGCAGCCGCTCCACCCACTCGCGCGGCGCGAGCCCGCCGGTCGGGTTGTTCGGCCTGCACACGTACACGACGGACGGAGCGCACTCGAGCAGCGTCCGAGGGTCGGCGAGGGCCGTCCGCCACGGCACCGGAACGGGCGTCATGCCGTTCATGCGTGCGAGCTCTTCGGCCATGACGAACGTCGGAGCCGGGAACGCCACGCGGTCGCCCGGGCCCGCGGCGGCGCGAAATGCCGAGTCGAGCACGTCGTCCGAGCCGGCGCCGGTCGTGACACACTCGGGCGCGACGCCGAAGCGCTCGGCGACTGCTCGCCGCAGCGTGTCCGCGTACACCTCCGGATAGCAGCGCACGTCGTCAGGCGCCGCGGCGCGGATGCGCGCGAGCGCATCGGGGTTCGGGCCCCAGAGGTTCGTGTTGTCGGAGAGGTCGACCGCGGTGGGACGACGTCCCGGATCGTAGACCCTCAGCGACGCGTAGTCGGCGCGGGGGAAGGGACTCACGGCGCCCTCCGGGCGAGCGCGGCGGCGGCGTGCGCGGGGAGCCGCTCGGCTTGGGCGAGCCGCGCGACGGCGTCGGCCATGGCCGCGGCGCCCGCCGGCGTCACCTCCTGAATGGTGAACGAGCGCAGGTAGTTCATGGTCGAGAGCCCGGAGAAGCTCCGCGCCCGGCCCGTGGTGGGCAGCACGTGGTTGGCGCCCGTCATGTAGTCGCCGAACGCGACCGACGCGCTCGGTCCCACGAACGTGGTGCCAGCCGTGCGCACTCTGCGCGCATCGGCCGCGGCCGCCGCCGTCATGACGGACAGGTGCTCGGGAGCGTATCGGTTCGTGAAGTCGATCGCCTCGTCCAGCGCGGCGGCCACCAAGATGGCCCCGGACGTCGCGAATGCCCGCCGGCAGATGTCCGCGCGGGGCGCCTTGCCGAGCTCCTCGGCGAGTGAGGCTTCCGTCGCCTCCGCGACGCCCACCGACGTGGTCACCAACACGCACGCCGCGTCGGGGTCGTGCTCGGCCTGAGCCATCATCTCGAGCGCCACGAGCCGCGCGTCGGTGGCAGCGTCCGCGAGCACGAGGACCTCGGAGGGCCCGGCGGGCGAGTCGATCATCACGTCGCCCGCGACCTGACCCTTCGCCTCCGTGACCCAGCGGTTCCCCGGGCCGACGACCGCGTCCACCCGCGGCACGCTCTCCGTGCCGAACGCCATGGCCGCGACCGCGCCCGCGCCGCCCAGCGCGAACAGCCTGTCCGCACCGCCGATAGCGCACGCGGCCAGCACCTCGCGCGGCGGCGCGCCGACAGGTCCCGGCGGCGAGCAGACGATCACCTCGTTCACGCCGGCGGCCCTCGCCGGGACGACGCCCATGAGCACCGAGCTCGGATACGCCGCTCTGCCACCGGGAGCGTACACGCCGACGCGGGCCAGGGGCGTCCAGGTGCGGGTGATGCGCACGCCGGGCTCGACCTCGAGCGTCACGTCTCCGGGGAGCTGCGCCTCGTGAAAGCGGCGGATATTCGCTGCGGCGCGCTCGAGCGCAGCGCGCACGTCTACGTCGAGTGCAGCGACCGCGTCGTCCCAGGAGCGCCGCGGGACTTCGAGAGCGTCGAGCCGC
>Ga0194132_10000990_pt1 | contig 57674 bp, 56 predicted proteins | sample TA2KigOf80mmetaG_FD_148612 | JGI IMG/M metagenome (GOLD analysis project Ga0194132, IMG submission 148612) | Freshwater microbial communities from Lake Tanganyika, Tanzania - TA2015054 Kigoma Offshore 80m | ecosystem: Environmental > Aquatic > Freshwater > Lake | place: Tanzania: Lake... | reverse complement strand
GCCGACCTCCGCCGTCTTCTCACCCGCCTCCTGCTCCCGCAGGAGCCCGATGATCTGCTCTTCCGTGAACCTCGATCGCTTCATCCGTCCGGTCCCTCCTGGGTTGCCGGACTCCGGCTTCACATGGAGGAAGGCGCAGGGGGCTGGTCAGCATCAACCAGGATGAGCCAGAGCCTCCGCTAAAAGACCGCCCCGGCTGTCCCACTTATCCTGACGACGGACAGACGGCGAAGCCATCGAGATGGCGCTCGACCTCAGGGATCAGGATTAGCTGGAACCGCCATCGGTCGCGTCGGCCAAGACTTGGCGCAGGGCATCGAAGGGCAACCGCACGCAAGTGTGTCGGCTCGGGTGCCGGCGCGCTGGCATGAACATGGCGTAGGTATCGAAGGGGGGCGCGGGCGGCGGGCCGTCATGGCCCAACATGGCCACGACCTCGTCCTCGGCGCGGGCAAGCGTGCCGGGTTCGCGCGAGACGGCCGCGTCAGCCAGCAGGGCCGTCGAGGCCTGGCACAGGGCGCAACCGCGCGTGCGAAAGCCGACGGCGGCGATACGCCCGTCGCGCACGCACACGTCCATGGTGACGCGGTCGCCGCACAGCGGGTTGTCGACGGTGGAGCTGCCGTCGGGCCGATCGAGCCGGCGGTTCTCGGCGCCGCGCCGCGCCGCCTCGAGGATCGCCTGCTGGTAGAGGTCGTCGCTCATCGGAAGCGGCCGAGCGCGTCGTCGAGCCCGGTCAGGAACGCGTCGACGTCGCCGTCGTCGTTGTAGACCGCCAAGCTGGCCCGGGTCGTACCCGCCACGTCGAAGTGGTCCATCAGGGGCTGGGCGCAATGGTGCCCGCCGCGCAGGGCGACGCCGTGACTGTCGAGCACCTGGCACACGTCGTGGGGATGGATGCCGGCGGTGGCGAACGCGACGACGGGCATGCGCGCCTGCAAGCCCGCCGGCCCGATCAGCCGCGTGCGGGCGCGCTCGGCCAGACCCTCGATCAGGCGGCCGGTCAGGCGCGCCAGGTGGGCGTGGCACGCCTCGCGCGGTAGGGCCTCGATCCAGCGCGCTGCTGCCGCCATGCCGACCGCTTGCGCGATGGGTGGCGTGCCGGCCTCGAAGCGCTGCGGCGGGTCGGCGAAGGTCGTCCGTTCCAGGGTCACCGTGCGGATCATCTCGCCGCCGCCCATAAACGGGTCCATGGCGGCCAGCCGTTCGCGCCGCGCCCACAGGACACCCACGCCGTGCGGGCCGAACATCTTGTGGCAGGATAGGGCATAGAAATCGACGCCCAGGGCCGGGATGTCCCACGGCCCGTGGGCTGCGGCCTGGGCGCCGTCCAGCAGGACTGCCGCGTCGACCGCGCGCGCCGCCTCGACCACGCGCGCGACGTCGGTGACGGCACCGGTGACATTGGACACGTGGGTTACGGCGATCAGCCGGGTCCGCGCGCCGACGACTCGGCCCAGGTTGTCGAGGTCGAGCCGGCCCTCGCCGGTGATCGGCAGGACCCTCAGGACAACGCCGCGCCGGTCGCGCAGCATCTGCCACGGCACCAGGTTGGAGTGGTGTTCAAGCAGCGACACCACCACCTCGTCGCCGGGCGCGAGCCGGTTGCCGAAGGCGTGCGCCACCAGGTTGATCGCACCCGTCGTGCCGCCGGTGAAGACGATCTCGCCTTTATCGGCGGCACCAAGGAACCGGGCCATCGTGGCGCGCGCGTCCTCGAAGGCCTCGGTCGCGGCCTCGGCCAGACGATGCACGCCGCGATGGACGTTGGCCCGGTGGCTGGTCTCGTGGGCGACAATCACGTCGAGCACGGCGCGCGGCACCTGGGTCGTGGCGCCGTTGTCCAGATAGTGCAGGTCGCACTGCTCGAGGATCGGGAACTGACGGCGCAGAGCCGCCATGTCCAGTCCGCTCATGACGCAGCGCGTCCCAGCCGTGCCAGCGCGTCGGGTGTGTCGAAATCGGTCAACACCGCGTCGTCGCCACAGGCGACCTCGACGACCTTGTCCTCGTGCTTGCCGATCAGGTGGCGTGCGCCCACGTCGCCGGCAAGCCCCCGCATGGCGTCGAAGAACTGCCGATCCCACAGCACCGGATTACCACGCTTTCCTTGATAGACAGGAACAACGATCGATCGTCCCTCTATCGGATTTAACGCGAAAATCATCTTCTCGATGATGTCATGCGTCACAAGAGGCATATCACCCAGACAGACGATCGCCGCGGCCGTGTCGTCGGGCAGCGCCGCGATCCCGCGGGCCAGGGACGTGGCCAGGCCCTGGGCGTGATCCGGGTTGTGCACGAAGATCACCGCACGGCCCCCCAGGGCCTGGCGGACCGTCTGATCCTGATGTCCAGTCACCACGACGATCGGGTCGGCGCCGGCGCGCAAGGCGGCGTCCACGGCGTGCGCGACCATTGGTTTGCCGTCGACATCGACCAGCAGCTTGTTCACTGGCCCCATGCGCCGCGACTGGCCGGCGGCCAGCACGATGGCCGCGACACGCGGCCGACTGGCCGGGGCCGCGGCCGGCGAGGTCGCCGCCCGCGCAAGGCCCCGCTGGGCGGTCTCCATCAGGAGCCCGCCGGCGCCCATGCGCATGATATCGGCCCCGGTGACCTCGAGCCCGGCGACGATCCGTTGCAGGACCCAATCGAAGCCGTTGAGTTTGGGCGAACGGGCGCAGCCCGGCAGGCCGAGGATGGGCACGGCGCCGCGGCGCGCCAACAGCAGCAGGTTGCCCGGGTCGACCGGCATGCCCATGTGCACGATGATGCCGCCGAAGGCCTCGACCGCCGCCGGGATGACGTCGCGCCGGTCCGTGATCGCGGCGGCGCCGTAGGCCAGGATCAGATCGCAGCCGGCGGCTTCCAGCGCGGCGAACGCCTCGGCGATGGCGGGGGGCGCGTGATCGCAGCTCCGCTCGGCCGCGAGCCGGCATCCCAGGCCGTCGAGCCGGGCCTGCACGGCCGCGCGGGTGCCATCCAGGACCTTGGCCTTGGTACCGGGCAGCCGGGTCAGCACCAACCCGACGGCGCGCGGCGCGAACGACGCAACGGCGACCAGGGGACCAGCGGCGCTGTCCACGGCGGCTAGGGCGCGGTCCAGGGTCGCGCGGGGCAGGGCGAAGGGGATGATCTTGACGGTGGCGACCATCTGACCCGGCTCCGCCACCGCGTAGGGCGCCAGCGTCGCGACAGTCACTGCCTCGTCCACCAGGTTCAAGCGGTCAAGCCGTTCGGGGCCCACGCGAACCAGCCCGCGTGCCCCGGTGAACAGATTGCAGCGCCCCGTGAACGCTCTGCCGAGCTCGATCCCGGGGCCGGCGATGGCCCGGGCGATGGCCAGCGCCGCCGCATCCTCGCCCACGTCGTCGCCCTCCAGGCGGGCGACGACCACGGTCTCGATGCCCGCCGCCTTGAGTTCGGCTACATCGACGGCCGTGAGCACATGGCCCTTCTTGAGCACGCGACCCTTGGCGCCGACGGCGTGGGCGACGATGGCACCCTCGGTTTCGTCGATCGGTACAGCGCCGAACTTCATGCCGCCTCGCACGCGGCCTTGGCCAAGCGCCGGACCTGAGTGATCTGGGCCATGATCGAGAGCGCGATCTCGGCCGGCGACAGGGCGCCGATGTCGAGCCCGACGGGGCCATGAATGCGGGCCATCGCGCCCGCGTCGAAGCCCAGCGCGCCAAGCCGCTGCAACCGGTTGGCGTGGGTCCGCCGGCTGCCCAGCGCGCCGATGTAGAACGCCGGCGAGCGCAGGGCGACCGCCAAGGCCGGATCGTCGATCTTGGGATCGTGGGTCAGCGTGACCACGGCCGTACGCCGGTCGGGCGCCAACGTTTCCAGCGCATCGTCCGGCCAGTCGGTGGAGACCGTCACGTCGGGAAACCGCTGGGCGTCGGCGAAGGATCGCCGCGGATCGACCAACGTCACACCGTAGCCCGCCAGCACGGCCATACGCGCGAGCGGCTGCGCGATGTGCACCGCGCCGACCACGATCAGCCGCAGGGGCGGGCTGAACACATGGAGGAAGATCTCCTCGCCGCCGACCGTGACGGTGCGCGACACATCATCGTCAACCGCCCGTTCGATTTCGGCGACCACCGCCGTGTCCAGACCGGCCATAGCGGGCTCCCACACCACCTGGCGGCCGCCGGCGAGCCAGGTGGCGATGGCGACGGGTCGACCGGCGGCGCGCACCGCCTGCACGCGATCGAGATCGTCGCGCCTCATGTCAGGCGCTCCACGTAGACCCGGACCGTGCCGCCGCAGGCCAGCCCGACCTCCCAGGCCTGTTCGTTGCTGACGCCGAACTCAAGCGTGCGCTGCCGACCGTCGCCGATCGCCGCCAGGGCCTCGCGCACCACGGCACCCTCGATGCAGCCGCCGGAGACCGAGCCCACGAAGGCGCCCGTACCGTCCACGGCGAGCTGGCTGCCGACGGGGCGGGGGCTCGACCCCCACGTGCCGATGACCGTGGCCAACGCCACGTCGCGGCCCTCGCGCCGCCAAGCGGCCGCCCGGCCCAGCACGTCGTCATCCGGAATCCGCGTCAGCTTGCCTTCGCCCATCGCCGCAGCTCCTCGTTGCGCGACACTGCCGGCTGGGCCAGTGCATCGGCGAGCGCTTCGAGGCTCGCCAGGTTGTGCGCCGGCCGGAACTCGTCCACATGCGGCAGGATCGCCCGTATTCCCCAAGACTTGGGTTCGAATCCCTCGTAACGCAACAGGGGATTAAGCCAGATCAGCCGTCGGCAGGACTTGTGCAAGCGCTCCATCTCGGCGCCGACGTCGCTGGTGGCGTCGCGGTCGAGCCCGTCGCTTATGAACAGCACGACAGCACCCTGACCCAGGACCCGGCGCGACCAGCGCTGGTTGAACGCGTGCAGCGCGCCGCCGATCCGCGTGCCGCCCGACCAGTCCTCGACCGCGCCACCGACCTTGCCGAGCGCCACCTCCACGTCCTTGTAACGCAAGTGGCGGGTGACGTTGGTCAGCCGTGTGCCGAACAGGAAGGTGAACACGCGCTCGCGGTCGCTGGTCAAGGTGTGGGCGAAGTGCATCAGCATCTGCGCGTAGCGCGTCATCGAGCCGGAGATGTCGCACAGCAGCACAATGGCCGGCGGCCGGGGTCGCGCACGGCGCAGGCGCAGAGGGATGACGTCGCCGCCCAGACGCAGGCTGGCACGCAGGCTGGCGCGCAGGTCGGCACGGCCACGGCTGCGGTCGGGGCGGAAGCGACGGGTCGGCACGCTGGGAAGCGGCAGCCGCAGGCGTGCGATCGCCGTCTTGGCGCGGCGGATCTCCTCGGCGCTCATGGCCTCGAAGTCCTTGCGCGCCAGGATTTCGCAATCCGAGAAGGTCAGGGCCGCGTCCATTTCGACGCGGTCCTCGGGCGCCCGTTCGCCCTTGCCGGGCCCGGGCTTGCGGCCACCGGTCAAGGCCTCGCGCACGCGGCGCGTCAATTCGGCGCCGCCACCGGGCACCTGGGTCCGCACCGTGGGCAGCAGCAGCGACAGCATCTTCTCGAGCAACTGAGGATCGCGCCAGAACACGTGGAACGCCTGGTCGAACACTTCGTGCTGGTCGCGCCGGCTGACGAACACCGCGTGCAACGTCCAGTAGAAGTCCTCGCGAAAGCCAATGCCGGCGGCCTCGACGGCGCGGATCGCGTCGAGCACGTGGCCGGGGCCGACGGGCAAGCCGGCGGCGCGCAGCGCCCGGCCGAAGTGCATGATGTTCTCCGCCAGCCGGCCGGACGGAGCGTCGGTCATCGTGGCCCAGCCACGAACGCCCTTCGTGGGCCGCTTCGCGGCCACCTCAGGGCCGACGGTATGGGGGGGTCGTTGGCCCTACGGCGCCCGCACAGCGAACCTCCAAGGGTTGCCGGGACGACAACGCCGCTAGCCCGGAGGTGCCCACGAAGTGAGCCACGAAGGGCGGGGTTAGGATGGTAGTGGACGTCCACCCCGCCGACGCGACAGCGCGGAAAGGCGAGCGGCATCGCCGCCGATGAGGGCTTCCTTCTTGGCCCGGCTCCAGCCCTTGAGCTGCCTTTCCGCGACCTTGGCGTCGTCGCGTGAGTCAAAGGCGCGCGAGTAGGCGAGGTGCACAGGACGCCGACGCTGGGTCCAGCCGGGAACCTCGCCGCTGTCGTGCTGCCCGAGCCGCCATTCGAGATCATCGGTGCAGCCCACATAGTACGATCCATCACGACAGCGCAGGATGTAGACCCAGAATGTCACAGGTACCGATGACTGAGAATCGCCCTTTGCGGCCCGCTGTGCGGGCACCTCAGGGCTAGCGAACTGATCACGCGCCCGCCCTTCGTTGCCCGCGCAGCGGACGTCTCATGGCGAACGAGTACACAGTACCGTCCGCCCTGAGGTACCCACGAAGGGCGAGGTCCGGGCGCGCGGGCATCACACAGTCCGCGCCAGCGCCAGGTCGCTCTTGATGCGGCGCAGGATGGCTGCGGCCTCGGAGCCCTGGATGCGGGCGATGTCGTCCTGGTACTTGAGCAGGACGCCAAGCGTGTCGTCGATGGTCTCGGGGTCCAGCGCGATCTTGTCGAGCTGGACGAGCGCGGTGGCCCAATCGAGCGTCTCGGCGACGCCCGGCAGCTTGAACAGGTCCTGCTTGCGCAACTCCTGAATGAAGGCCACGACCTCCTCGGCGAGCCGTTCGGCGGCGCCGGGTACCTTGGCGCGCACGATGGCCAGCTCGCGCTCGGCCTTGGGGTAGTCGATCCAGGCGTAGAGGCAGCGCCGTTTCAGCGCATCGTGGATCTCGCGCGTGCGGTTCGACGTGATGACGACGATCGGCGGCTCCTTCGCCTTGATCGTGCCCAGTTCGGGCACGGTCACCTGCCAATCGGACAGAACTTCCAACAAATAGGCCTCGAACGGCTCGTCGGTGCGGTCGAGCTCGTCGATCAGCAGCACCGGTGGGCCCGCCAAGTCCGGTTCAAGCGCCTGCAGGATCGGCCGGCGGATCAGGAACGCGTCGGCGAAGATGTCGGCGGCCAGCGTCGCGCGGTCGGCGTCGTGGGCCGCCTCGGCCAGGCGTATCTCGATCATCTGGCGTGGGTAGTTCCACTCGTAGACCGCGTTGGCGACGTCGAGGCCGTCGTAGCATTGCAGCCGCAGCAGGCGCCGGCCGAGCCCGGCGGCGACGACCTTGGCGAGTTCGGTCTTGCCCACGCCCGCCTCGCCCTCGAGGAAGAGCGGGCGGCCCAGGCGCAGCGCCAGGAACAGCGACGTGGCCAAGCCGCGGTCGGCCACGTAGCCCTGAGCGGTCAGCAAGGTCGCGATGGCTTCGATGGAAGCGGGTAGGGGCATGAACGACGACCGCGATAGGGTTCCGGGCGCCCAGGGGCGGGCCGGAGCCCGCCCCCCCCCGGAACCAGCTGGACAGGCTTCTACGACGCGGCCGCGACGGCGCGCTTGGCCATCACGGTGACCAGGTGCGCGCGGTACTCCGCCGAGGCGTGCAGGTCGCTATTGAGACCACTGGCCGCGTGCTTGACGTTCGCGACCGCATCGGCCGTGAAGCCGCCGCTGAGCGCCTTCTCCATGGCCGCCTGGCGGAACGCGCAGGGGCCCGCCCCGGTGACCGCCACGCGCACGCCACCCTTGGTCTTGGCGACGAACACGCCGACGATGGCGTAGCGCGATGCCGGGTTGGCGAACTTGGCGTAGCCAGCCTTCTCGGGCACCGGGAAGCTCACCGACGTGATGAGTTCGCCATCCTCGAGCGCGGTCTCGAACAGGCCCTTAAAGTAGTCGTCGGCCTTGATCTCGCGCTTGTTGGTCTTGATCGTCGCGCCCAGGCCCAGGACCGCGGCGGGATAGTCGGCCGCCGGATCGCTGTTGGCCAGGCTGCCGCCGATGGTGCCGCGGTTGCGCACCTGCGGATCACCGATGCCGCCGGCCAGCTTGGCCAACGCGGGGATGGCCTTGGCGACCGCGGCGTTGGATGCCACCTCGCCGTGGGGCGTCATGGCGCCGATGGTCACCGTGCCGCCGTCGACCTTGATCCCCTTGAGCTCAGCGACGCCGGCCAGATCGACCAGGTCCGACGGGTGGGACAGTCGCAGCCTCATGCTGGGCAGCAGCGTGTGGCCACCCGCCAAGTAGCGGGCTTCGGAACCCTTGGCGAAGGCGCCCGCGGCGTCCTTGACCGAGGTGGGCTTGTGGTAGGCGAAGCTGTACATGGTCTCCCCCCTCAGTCGGCCGCCTTGCGGCTCGCGTTCTGGATCGCCTGCCACACCCGGTGGGGCGAGGCTGGCATGTCGAACTCCTTGACGCCCAAGGGCTTAAGCGCGTCGAGCAGGGCGTTGATGACCGCTGCGGCGGCACCGATCGTCCCGGCCTCGCCGCAGCCCTTCACGCCCAGCGGGTTGTGCGTGCACGGCACGACGTTCGTGCTGACCTCGAAGGAGGGCACGTCGTCGGCCTTGGGCATGCAGTAGTCCATGAACGAGCCGGTCAGGAGCTGGCCGCTCTGGGCGTCGTAAACGCAGTTCTCGGTCAAGGCCTGGCCGATGCCCTGAGTGATGCCGCCGTGCACCTGGCCTTCGACAATCATCGGGTTGATGATGTTGCCGAAGTCATCCACTGCTACGAAGCGCAGCACCTTGGTCGTTCCTGTCTCCGGATCGACCTCAACCTCCGCGATATGGCAGCCTGAGGGGAACGTGAAATTTTTCGGGTCGTAGAATGCCGATTCGTCGAGGCCCGGCTCGGTCGTCTCGTGCGGGAAGTTGTGCGGCACGTAGGCCGAGAGCGCGATCTCGCCGATCGCCTTCTGCTTGTCGGTGCCCGCGACGCGGAAGACGCCGTCCTTGAACTCGATGTCCGCCTCGGACGCCTCGAGCTGATGGGCCGCGATCTTCTTGCCCTTGGCGATCACCTTGTCGATCGCCTTGACCAGCGCCGAACCGCCGACGGCGAGCGAGCGCGAGCCGTAGGTGCCCATGCCGAACGGGATGCGGTCGGTGTCGCCGTGGACGATCTCGACGTTCTCGATGGGGATGCCGAGCTTGTCCGCCACGATCTGTGCGAACGTCGTTTCGTTCGATTGGCCGTGGGGATGGCTGCCGGTGAACACGGTCACCGAACCAGTTGGGTGGAAACGCACCTCGGCCGACTCATAAAGGCCGGCACGGCCGCCGAGCGCGCCCACCACGGCTGAGGGCGCGATGCCGCACGCCTCGATATAGTGGGAGATGCCGATACCGCGCAGCTGCCCACGCTTCTTCGACTCCTCGCGCCGCTTGGCGAAGCCGGCCCAATCGACCACCTTCGCCGCGTCGTTCAGGTTCTTGCCGAAATCGCCGCAGTCGTACTGCAACGCCACCGGCGTCTGGTACGGCATGGCCGAGGCGGGGATTACGTTCTTGCGCCGGAGCTCGACCGGATCGATCCCGAGCTGCCAGGCGGCACGCTCGACCACCCGCTCGAGCAGGTAGCACGCCTCGGGCCGCCCGGCGCCGCGGTAGGCGTCCACCGCCGAGGTGTTCGTGAACAGGGCCTTGGTCTCCACATAGACCGCCGGCGTCGTGTACACGCCCGCCAGCAGAGTGCCGTACAACCAGGTCGGGATCGCCGGGGCGAACGTCGAGAGATACGCGCCCATCGCCGCCTTGGTCGAGACCTTGAGCGCGGTGAACTTGTGGTCCTTGTCCAGTGCCAGCTCGACGTGGGTCGCGTGGTCCCGCCCGTGCGCGTCGCACAGGAACGATTCGGACCGCTCGGCCGTCCACTTCACCGGACGGCCGACCTTCTTGGCGGCCCAGGTCAGAACGGCTTCCTCGGCGTAGTGAAAGATCTTCGAGCCGAAGCCGCCGCCCACGTCGGGCGAGACGACGCGCAGCTTGTGCTCGGGGATGCCGAGCACGAAGGCGCCCATGAGCAGGCGGATGACGTGCGGGTTCTGGCTCGAGGTGTAGAGCGTGTAGCGATCGGTCGCGGCGTCGTACTCGCCGATCCCTGCGCGCGGCTCGATGGCGTTGGGCACCAGCCGGTTGTTGACCAGGTCCAGCTTGACCACGTGGGCGGCCTTCGCGAGCGCCGCGTCGACCGCCGCCTTGTCGCCCAGGTGCCAGTCGTAGCACAGGTTGCCGGGCGCCTGGTCGTGGACCTGCGGCGCGCCACCTTTGTCAGCCTCGGCGACGTTGACCACGGCCTTCAGCGGCTCGTAGCTCACGTCCACCAGCTCGGCCGCATCGCGCGCCTGGTTGCGCGTCTCGGCGATCACCACGGCGATGTGGTCACCGACGTAGCGCGCCTTGTCGGGGGCCAGCGGGATGTGCGGCGGCTCGTTCATGGGCGAGCCGTCCTTGCTGTGGATCTGCCAACCGGCCGGCAGGCCGTTGACCTTGTCGGCCAGCATGTTGGCCCCGGTCAGCACGGCGACGACGCCCGGCGCCTTCAGCGCCTTGGAAATGTCGACCTTCTTGATCGTGGCGTGGGCGTGCGGCGAGCGCACGAACACGGCGTGGGCCTGGCCGGGCCGGTTGATGTCGTCGGTGTAGGTGCTCTTGCCGACGAGGAACCGGGCGTCTTCCTTGCGGCGGACGCGCGCGCCGATGCCGTTCTCAGCCATGGCCCTATCTCCCCCCCATCGCCTTGGCGCCGGCGGCGATCGACTTCACGATGTTGTGGTAGCCGGTGCAGCGGCAGATGTTGCCTTCCAAATGGTGCCGGATCTCGGATTCGCTCGGGCTCGGGTTGTTCTTCACCAGATCGAGCGCGCTCATCACCATGCCGGGCGTGCAGAAACCGCACTGCAGGCCGTGGTTCTCACGGAAGGCTTCCTGCATCGGGTGCAGCTTGCCGTCCTTGGCGAGCCCTTCGATGGTCGTGACCGGAGCGCCCTGGGCCTGCACCGCGAGCACGGTGCACGACTTGACCGATTTGCCGTCCACATGGACGACACAGGCGCCGCACTGGCTAGTGTCGCAGCCGACGTGCGTACCGGTCAGCCCCAGATGATCGCGCAGATAGTGAACCAGCAGGGTCCGTTCCTCCACCGGAGCGGAGACAGCCTTGCCGTTCACCGTCATGGACACAGAGATCGCCATCGAAGTCCTCCCGTTAGGTACTAGCATCGCGGTGGCATCGCCTTGTCCCGGCGCGCACACCGCCACCCCTCGCGCGTACTTTCCAGCGGCGACCCGATCGGGTCAAGGGTGATCGTGCCGTGGCCTCAAGAGCCTGCCACGACCAGCAGAATCAGGGCGATGAGGACGACAAGGCCGGCGATCCACAGCCAGGGCGGCAGACCCTTGGTCGCGGGCACGGACGGTACCGGCGTCGGTTCCGCGGGCGGCGCTTCGACCACGGCAGCGGGTTGCGCCGAGGCGACCACCTCGGCGAAGCGGCCGAAGAAGTCATCCGCCAGCTTGCGCGCGGTGCCTTCCACCAGTCGAGAGCCGATCTGCGCCAGCTTGCCACCGACGTGGCCGTTCGCCTCGTAGCGCACGACGGTGGCGCTGTCGTCGGCCTCCAGGCGCACCTTGGCGCCGCCCTTGGCGAACCCGGCTGGGCCGCCCGTGCCTTCGCCGCTGATCGTGTAGCCGTTGGGCGGGTCGATATCACTCAGCGTCACGCGTCCGCCGAAGGTCGCCTTGACCGGTCCGAACTTGGCGACCACCCGTACCGTGAACGCGGTGTCGCTGTCCTTCGTAATGGACTCGCAGCCCGGAATGCACTTCGCCAGAATGTCCGGATCGTTGAGCGCGGCCCACACGGCTTGGCGTGGCGCCGGTATGCGGAACTCGCCGCTCAGATCCATCGCCGTCCTCCCGAAACAAGGAGGACCCTATCGTCCAGCGCGGCGGGTGACAACGACTGCAGGTTGCGGGTGGCGCGAAGAACGGTTAGGGATGTCTGGCCATGCCGATACGCGAGATGTACGCCTCGATCATGATCGCCGACCGGGTGACTCTGCCGGCAGCGGCGACGGTCGAAAATGGGATCGCGACCCCTGTGTCCGGCCGCTTTCACCACATGCCGGTCATCGATGAGCAGGGGCGCTTCGTCTGTCGCTCGGCGTCTCCCACGTGGCCAAGCTTCTGTCGCCCAAGGCCGTGACCATGCCGGGCGGCCTTGGGGACGTGTCCTTCGTGCACGATTCCCTGGTCGACATGCGGCAGAGGCTCGATGTGCTGAAGGGCAGGACCGTCGCCGAGATCGGCGATTGCGACATCAAGACCGTTCACCCCGACACGCCGCTCGTGCGCGGCCTGCAGCTTCTCGTCCAGGGTCGTTCCCTGGTGCCGGTGGTCGAGCGCGATGCCGGTCGTCTGGTCGGCGTCCTCGCCTTCTACGGCCTGCTCGCCCGCTTGCAGGGGTAGGGAATGCACGGCGAGGCGGGGACCTGGGTGCCTCAGGTCATCTTCGGCTGGGATGCCATGTGGGTGGCCACGGGTATCCTGCTTCTGACCTACGCCGTCATCATCACCGAGAAAATCAACCGAGCCATCGTCGCCCTGGTCGGCGCGGGCCTGATGGTTCAGGTGGGTGTGCTCGACCAGGCCGAAGCAATCCGCGGCATCGATTTCAACACTATCGCGCTGCTGGTCGGCATGATGGTGATCGTCGCCATCACCAAGAAATGCGGCGTGTTCCAGTGCGTCGCCATCTGGTCGGCCAAGGTGGTCAAGGCGAACCCGCGCGGCATCTTGATCATGCTGGCCGTGGTCACGGCGCTGTTGTCGGCGCTCCTGGACAACGTCACGACCGTGCTGCTGATCGCGCCGGTGACGCTGCTGATCACCGAAGAGCTGAAGATCAACCCTTACCCAATCCTGTTCGCCGAAATCCTCGCGTCCAATATCGGCGGCACGGCAACGCTGATCGGCGACCCTCCCAACATCATAATCGGATCGGCCACCGGTTTGACGTTCAACGACTTCGTGGTCAACCTGGGTCCGATCGTCGTGCCGGTGCTGGCGGTCACACTGGCCATCATCTACGCCATTTGGCGCAAGGAACTCGTGACCACGGTCGAGGCGCGCGAGCGTGTGATGCGCTTCGTGCCGGGCGAGGCGATCACCGACACCCGGTTGCTCAAGCAGTCCCTCTTCGTGCTGGCGTTGGTCATCGCCGGCTTCATCCTGGCCCATCCGCTGCACATGGAGCCGGGCACCATCGCCATGCTCGGTGCCGCCATCCTGCTGTTGCTCGACAATTTCTGGCGCAAGGCCGAGGACCAGTCGCATACGACCCACACGACCTTCGGCGAGGTGGAGTGGATCGTCATCTTCTTCTTCATCGGCCTGTTCATCGTCGTCCACGGCGTCAACGCCTCCGGCCTCCTCGCCTTGCTGGGCGGGGAACTCGTTGACGCGACCGGCGGCGATCTGGCGGTGACCGGCCTTGTGGTGCTGTGGGCATCGGCATTGCTGTCCGCGGTGATCGACAATATCCCGTTCGTTGCAACCATGATCCCGATCATCGAGTCCTTGGGTCCGATGTTCGGCGGCCCCGAGGCGCTGGAACCCTTGTGGTGGTCGCTTTCGCTTGGCGCTTGCCTGGGTGGCAACGGCTCTTTGATCGGTGCCAGCGCGAACCTGGCCGTCGCGGGTTTCGCCGAACGCGCGGGCTATCCCATCAAGTTCCTGCGCTTCATGTTGTTGGCCTTTCCCCTGATGCTGGTCAGCATCGCCATGTCCACCGTGTATGTGTATTTCGTCCTGATGCCCTAGCGCGCGACATCGAGGGTCGCCGTGTCACGATCTACCGTCTTCGACCACGCCGTCATGCGCCCGGTCTTGGCTTTGTTTGTCGTACTGGTCGCCTTCACCGCGCCGGCCGTGCGCGCCCAGGACGACACGGTGACGTTCGAACGCGACACCCTGGTGGTACGCACGGCAACGGGCGATCTGCCGTTCGAGGTCGAGCTGGCGACAACACCGCGTCAACGCGCGCGCGGCCTGATGGAACGCCGGGGCCTGGCGCCGCACGCCGGCATGCTGTTCGTGTTTGAGTCGCCGCGCCTGGCGTCCTTCTGGATGAGGAAAACCTACATCCCGCTCGATCTGCTGTTCATCGACGCCAAGGGTCGGATCGCGCGCATCGCGGCGAACGCGACGCCGGAATCCGAGACACCGATCCCGTCGGGCGAGGTGGTCCTGGGCGTTCTGGAGATCGCGGGCGGCCGCGCCGCCGAGGCGGGGATCGCGGTCGGCGACCGCGTGCTGCACCCTAGTTTCCGAGCCGGGCCCTGATCTGGGCGGCGGCGCTTGCGCCGCCTTGCTCGAGCTTCAGTTCGTCCCACAGGGCCTCGGCTTCGGCCACGGTGACGCGCCCGTAAAGCGACATCCAAAGCCGCGCCAGCTCCATGAAGGCGACCTTGTGCTCCTGCCACCAGCGGGCCAGCGACCAACCACCGGGACGCTGCGCTTGATCGGGGCTTCGCGCCCCGGCCCGTTGCATCACCGTCCCACAAGAGACACCCGAAGCAAGAAACCGAGGTGCCAATCCCGAGCAAACCTGGTCCGAAGAAACTGGGCAGGTCAATCCCACGTGGTCAGCACCGCGCGCTCGTACTCCTGGACGCGGAAGTAGGAGCTGGACGCCACCATCCGCAGGACCAGGCTGGCCAGGCCTTAGCCCACGAGCTTGAACAGTCCGGGACGCATGGAACGCCCTCCCATCGTCGGCGGTTCGCGGCAATGCGGTGGCACCAGCCTGGGCCAAACTTGCTGAGGGAAACTGAACGGACCCTGTGCGGCCGGTCACTGTCAGCAAACCTTCCCAGGCGTATAATGCCTCGTCTCTGACCCTGGAATCGCCATCCAGAGCATGGATGTTCGCGACAGCGACGGAGGCGCCCTGCGCCTGGCCGGCACTCTGGGCAATGAAGGCGACCAGGCCATCACCGCCGTGACCCTGCGAATCATCGTCGAGGACTGCGCTGGCGATCCCGAACTCGGCGACTGCGGGTTGGTCTACGAGGGCGATGTCGATGTCGACGTCGATGGCAAGGCCGGCCAGCGCACGTCGTTCACGGTCGATATCGACACCTCCGACGCGCCACCTCTCGGCGGTACGGGCCAAGTGAGCTACATGCTGCTCGCGGTCGAGACGGAGTAGGGACCGGCACGTGGCAGTGCACGGCCGCATCGGCGTTCCAACGCGACGGCGATCAGGAATGCGCCCAGCGCTTTCCGAGCCAGGTTGGCTGGCTCGACGATTGGCTGCAGGCCCAGGCTGGCCGGGGCCATGGCCAACGCGCCTAGGCGATCGCCGGCCGCGGCGTCAAGCGTGTCAGACAGGCCGGCCGAGGCCAGCTTTGGCATCGACGCCGCCGCCAACCGCCGGATCGAGCGACCCGTTAGCAGTGCCTCGGCCATGGCATCCCACAGCACCTTGTGGCCGGCGATGTTCAGGCGAAAATCGGCGGGACCGCGGCGCAGGGCCTCGTCGAGGATGCCGTCGTCGCCGGCCAACCGCGTCGCGGCGTCCAGAAAGGTCACGCGACGGTGGAGCGTCGCGAAGAACGTGAGCTTGCGAAACCGTTCGTGGGCGCGCACTTCGAAGGGCAGGGCGCCCAGCGGCGGCGGCATGACCGGCAGGAACTCGGTGTGGGCGTCCGCCGTGCGGTGGAGGAACTCGTCCATCATCGCTTCGTAGCGATCGAAGGCAGCGTCGACCGTGACGCGCCAGTCGCCCTGGCCGAGCACGGCGGGGCGCAGATCGTTGGTGCCGATCAGGACGATGACCAGGTCGGGCCGCAGCTGCGCGACGCCCCTCAGGTAGGCGCGCCGGACGTCACGGATCTCGAAGCCGCCGGCAGAGAAGTTGATGATCGAACCCGTTGCAACACCACGCGCCTTGAGCGTCTTCGCCCAATTGGGCACGCCAGCTACGTTTGAATCGCCGTCAACCACACCGCGCTCGAAGAGAACGGCCGCGAAGGAAGCGCCAGGAGCCATCGAGGCAATGACGCAGGCCATGAGGGCGGCCCACCAACGATTCACGTGGCGTCCTTTGCCGAGAGTCGAGAAAACAAACAAAAAAGAGCATTACTTGGTTGTATATTACTACCATTTCTCACCACACTAGCTGTGGAGCGGGTAGCCGAAATTCGGCGAAGCCGGGTCTTGGACCCCGCGAAGTCTCGCGCTCGGAGCCCGCGACGCGGCGTGGCGGAACCGGCCGGATTGTCTGGACGCGATGACGTGCCGAGCCTAAGAAACCTGAGGTCGGGGCGTAGCGCAGCCCGGTAGCGCATCTGCTTTGGGAGCAGAGGGTCCCCAGTTCGAATCTGGGCGCCCCGACCAAGGATTGACGGCAATGTGGAACCGAGCTGCCGGTCACACGGCTGCGTGCACGAGGCTGCCGAGGCTCAGCCCTTCGCCGGTTTCTGCGCGGTCGCGCCGCCGGCCTGTTTCCAACCGGTGAAGCCGTCGGAGATGTGCGCGACTCGGGCGAGCCCCATATCCTGGGCCGTCTTGGTCGACAGCGCCGAGCGCCAGCCGCTCTGGCAGTAGAAGACGAAGCGCTTGGGCTCCTGGAAGACCGCCTTCGCGTAAGGGCTCTCGGGGTCGATCCAGAACTCCAGCATGCCGCGCGGGCAGTGGAAGGCGCCTGGGATCACGCCCTCACGCTCGAGTTCGCGGATGTCCCGCAGGTCTACGAAGACCACGTCCTTCTGGTCCAGCAACGCGCGCGCGTCCGCCGCCGGGATGCACTCGATCGCGGCGTTCGCCGCGCGCACCATGTCCTTCACGTGCTTCATCGGTCGTCCTTTCGCGGGGTCTCCGAACGTGCCGTCAACCGTGCGCGGCCACGATCTCACGCAGCTTGGCGTTCACGACCTCGGGCTTGTGGCCGAACATCGAGCAGTGCCCCAAGCCCTCGAGCAGATGGAAGGTGCCGTTGCCCGCGGCCGCGGCGACACGGCGGCCGCGCGCGGGCGGCGTCTGCATGTCCTGCGAGAAGCCGATCACGTGCAGCGGCACGGTGCAGCGAGGCAGGCGCTCCATGGCGCTGTATTCGACGCACGCCTGCCACTGGGCGGCGAGCATGGCGCCGTCGCGGTCCTTGTAGGCGGCCTCGACCACCGGCTTCACCTTGGCCCACAGCGCGTCGTCGCCCAGCACTTCGGATGGGTACATGAGCAGGGCGTAGTGAGCGATGGCGAAGTCGTTGGGCAGCGTGGCGCCCGAGCGGGCGAAGCGGATCTCGGCATCCTCCCACTCCAAGAGGTAGCCGCCCTTGGTGCCCGATGTCCCCATGGCGATGGCCAGGCGCACCAGCTCGGGATGCTCGCAGATCATCTCCTGGACGATCAGTGCGCCCATGCTCAGCCCGATCAGGATGACCGGTGGCTTGGCGACGGCGCGGATCAGCGCGGCGCAATCGTCGGCGAAGGCGGGGATCGGCCAAGGCGGGGCAGGGCGGCACTTGGTACGGCCGGCGCCGCGCGGGTCGTAGCTGATGTTGCGGTACTCGGGAAACGCCGCCATCTGCTCGGCCCAGTCTTCGCCCTTCTGGTCGCCACCCGGAATCCAGACGATGTCCGGGCCTGCGCCTTGCGTGACGTAGTGAATCGTGACGTCGGCGGTTTCGACGGTGCCGTGGTTCATGGGCTTCCCCCTCGCTCCGACGATTGTTCCAATCGCGGTGCCCGGGCGCAAAGCGCGCTGTTGACGGGTCGGTGGGTCGAGGCGCCGATCGAGGCCTACGGCAGGTCATTGCCCATGCGTGGAGGCGCCCATCCACGGTCGCCCGCGAGGTGGTGGCGAACCACCCCGCGGGCGACGCGATGAGGCCGAACGGACGTCTGACGCCCTTTACCCGCCGATCTCGCCGCCATCCTCGCGGGTGATGACGACGACCGAAGGCCGCGCCGGCATGCCGTCCCGGAAGTCCGGCCAGAGCGTCGTGAGTTTTTCGATGGTCTCGGAGTCCTCCGCCGGATGCTGAATGGCGAGGAACAGCGTCTTGCCATCCGGCGTGAACATGGGGCCGCTCACCTCGGCGCCGATGGGTGCCGCGAACAGCGCCCTTGGCAACCCGCGCAGCGGCCCGCTGGTCTCGAGCGCGAACAGGCCGTCGGCCAGGTCGAAGTCGTTCTGCCCATCGGTCGCCACCCACAGGCGGCCCTTGTTGTCGAAGGCGATGTTGTCCGGCGTCACGAACCAGCCATCGGCCGTGGTGTCGGCGTGGAAGCTGGCACCCTGCTCCTGCTTTGCCGGATCGCCGCACAGCACCAGGATGTCCCACTTGAAGGTATCGGCCGCGTGGTCGGCGTCCTTGCCTTCGCCCGGCGGGATCAGCTCCACGATGTGGCCCCACCGGTTCTCGGGCCGCGCATTGACCGGGTTGAGATCCTCGGGCGTGCGCTTCTTGTTCTTGGTCATGACCGCATAGACGCGACCCGTCACCGGGTTGACCTCGAAGTCCTCGGGCCGGTCCATCGGCGTGGCACCGATCACGTCCGCGGCCTGGCGCGTCTTAATCAGCACCTCGCCCTGGTCCGCAAAGCCGTTCTCGGCGGTGAGCCCGTTCTGACCGTGCACGAGCGGCAGCCAGCTAAGCGAGCCGTCGGCTTCGAAGCGCGCGACCGAAAGCGTGCCCTTGTCCAAGAGGTCGCGGTTGGCGGCGCGATCATCAGGGTCGTAGGTGCCCTCCGACACGAAACGGTAGAGGTATTCGAAGTAGTCGTCGTCGCCGCGATAGACGATGACGCGGCCATCCTTGTTAAGCGCGGTGTTGGCGCCCTCGCAGCCGCCGCGGCCGAGCGCGGTGCGCTTCACCGGCACCCAGGTCGGATCGTAGGGGTCGACCTCGACCACCCATTGCCAGCGGTTGAGCTCGTTCGGCTCCTTCTCCACGTTGAAGCGGTCATGGTGCCGCGCAGCGCCATACCAGTCCTCGTTCCACATGCCGCTGCGGTTCAGATGCTCGGTGATGGCGGTCTTCTCCGCCTCGCCGCCGAAGAAGGAGTAGGCCCATTCCTCGCTCGACAGCGCCGTGCCCCAGGGCGTGCGGCCGCCGCTGCAGTTCGTCGCGGTGCCGATGGCGTTGACACCCGTCTGGTCGGCAGAGGTCTTCATCAGCGCGTGGCCCGCCGCCGGGCCGGTGATGATCATCGGCGTCAGCGCGCTGATGCGGCGCGCGTACTCCGAGCTTTCGACCACGTGCCACTGGCCGTCCTTCTTCTCCACCTCGATGACCGAATGGCCGACCGAGGCGAGCGAAACGTCGGTGTGCTCCTTGGAGATGGTCTTGCTCACATCGGCATCCGCGGCGACATAGCCCGGGAACATCACGTGAGGGTTGGGATACTCATGATGGATGAACAGCAGCCCATGATCGGAATTGTCCGAGCCGATGGGCAGCGGGAAATAGGCGATGTAGTCGCAGTTGTAGCCGAACTGCTTGCTCTGTGTGTCCACGGTCTGATTCATCGGGTCGAAATCCGACGCGTCGGCCGTCACCTTGTCGCCCCAGCGGATCAGGATGTCCGCCTTGTGGCCGGGCGCCACGTGATGCGTCTCATCGTAGATGCGCTTCAATTCTTCGAAGGAGAATTTCGCCCCTTCGGTCGCGGCGTGAGCCTGGTTCCCGAACACCGAGCCGACGAAGCCGGCACCCACCGGCAGCGACGCGGCCTTGGCCCCGCCCTGCATCATGGCGCGGCGCGACACGCGCTCGACCAGCAGATCGCGGAACGGTTTGGCCGTGGATTTCGGCGAGGTCGGCTTCGCGCGACGGTTGCCGGATCCTGGGTTGTGCATGGTTGCCACCTCCCTGCAAATAAGCTTTGCCTCGATGGATACAGTATACTCGTGGTGGCGAGCGTGCGACAAGAGCGTGGCAACCGGCGGACCGACGAGCTTGTCATCGATGTTCCGCCCGGTTGCCAGGTCATGCTCGGCTCGTGTGCGCCGGGCGGCGGAGCGCGCGAGCGGTGGAGCGAGACTTTGGCGGGCTGTGGGATGCCGGCAGTCTCGTCCCTATGGCCTTCGCTCGAGCTTAGCGCCGCCGCGCGGTCGTGCTAACAAGACCCACGGCGCGGGGCGCGCCGGGGCGAAGGCGGAGGGGCGTATGGCAGGCGAAGCGAACGGTCGCACCCAGGTCTGCGCGTGGACGCTGCCGGCACGCTACTACACCGATCCCGCGATCTTCGAGCGCGAGAAGGAGCGGATTTTCCTGCGCTCGTGGCTCTATGTCGGGCACGAGAGCCAGGTGGCCGAGCCCGGCGCCTTCCTGACCTACGACATCTACGATCAGGGCGTCGCGATCGTCCGCGGGCACGATGGCACCCTGCGCGCGTTCCACAATGTCTGCCAGCACCGCGCGCACCGCTTGCTCGAGGGGCAGGGGCGCCTTCCTGTCATCACGTGCCCGTATCACGCCTGGGCCTATGGGCTGGACGGCGCGCTGCGCACCGCGCGCGGCTCCGAGCACGTGCCGGGGTTCGACGCGCGCGCCTTCGGCCTGAAGCCCGTGCGCGTCGAGACCTTCCTCGGCCTCGTGATGATCAACGTCGACGAGCATGCCAGCCCGTTCGCCGAGCAGGCGGTGGGCTTGGCCGATCAGGTGCGCGCGCGGGCACCGTGGCTCGACGATCTGGTGCTCCGCGACGCCGGCTTCCGTACCGGCGAGGAGGTCGCGTGCAACTGGAAGGTCCTGCTGGACAACTGCACCGAGTGCTACCACTGCGCGCCCACCCACCCGGCGTTCGTCGATCTGGTGGACATCGAGACGTACACGATCACGACCCACGCGCTGCACACGATGCACACCGCGGTCTGCTCGAAGCCCGCGACGAACAAGGCCTACGCCTACGGCGCCGACGACGCGGTCCAGAGCTTCGCGTTCTGGCACGTATGGCCGAACATCACGCTGGGCGTCATGCCGGGCACCGAGAACTTCCTCGTCTTCGCCATGGATCCCGTGGCGCCCGGCCGCTGCCGCACCCGAGGCCAGCACTTTCACCGGCCCGGCGCGCCGGTGCCTTCGGACCTGGCGCGCGAGGCCTACGGCGACGGCGTGCTGTGGCCCGAGGACAAGGGCATCGTGGAATCGGTGCAGCGAGGCCTCGCCTCGCGCGGCTACGATCGCGGCCGCTTCATCGTCAACGACGACCGCCACGACCTGAGCGAACACGCCGCGGCGTTCTTCCAGGAGAAGATCTGCGCGGCGCTCGAGGACTGAACCGACCCCCCGGCACCGCGCGGTCGGGTCGGGCTACTGCACGGCCTCCAGCGTCATGGCGCCGAGGCCGGCGGCGACGTTGAGACCTTCGTTGCCCTCGATGCTGAGCGGTTGCAGCGCGATTGACTGGCTGCCACCGCCGATCAGGGCGTTGGCGCCGAGGCCGTAGCCCACGGTCACGCCCGCCTTACCACCGGCGTATTCGCCGGCCAGGGCGCCGGGTGCCACGTCGGCCGACGGCGCGACGACGCCCCACACGATCACCGCCGAGCTCACGTAGCCGATGTCGACGCCGAACTTGGAGATCGTGCCCTTGTAGTGCTCGTCGCCGCCGGCGGCGGGCGCGTAGGTGCACGTCATGTCGCGCGTCGACCCGAAGATGAAGCTGACGCCGCCTTCCACGTTGCACGTGAGAAAGCCGGCCTTGACGCCTTCATCGGCCTGGGCCGCTCCGGCGAACAGGCCGAAGGGCGCAGGCAAGGGCGACGGCAAGCCGCGCACGCATGGTCGTGTCTCCTTGTTTGTCCGTGAATGTCCAGCCGTAGGCCATGGCCGCCCCCGGCGCAAGGTCGCGCCAAGGGGCGGATCGAACGCGCTGCGCGCCTCGGTCTCGGCTACGCCGCGCTGACCGAACCGGCCATGGTGTCACCAGCATAGCGCGCCGCGCCCCTAGCCTGGAACGGCATGCCGTCCGTTCCGTAGTAGCGGCGGACCGCGGGGTGCACGGGCCTTGGCGGGCGCGCCTGGAGCCACAGGCGCAGCAGATGCCGGTGGCGGCCCTGGTCGGGGTGGTCGACGAACGACGTGCGCGCATGCAGGCACGTGTAGTTGTTGAACAGGATGGCCTCGCCCGCCTCCAGCCGGAAGCGGAGCTGAACGTCGTCGCGCCGCGCCACCGCGTCCATGGCGTCAAGCGCCGCCTTATCTTCGTCCGGCGTGCCGCCGGCCTCGTCAAACGCCTTGTTGATGAAATGGCGCAGGTAGACGGTGCTCCAGGTGCCCTCCTGCTCCGAGAAGACCGGGATCGGGTACGACGTGATCGGCGGCTCGCCCTCGGGTTCCTCGCCGTTCCAGTGATAGTGGAACCCGCGGTTGAGCACGCGCAGTTGATCGGGCGCTTCGGCCAGCAGCACGTTGTGCATATGCAGCGCGCACGACAGCAGGCTCTCGCCTCCTTCGATGCCGGGCCGCAGGCACAGCAGCCCGACCACGTCATCGGAGTCCGTGTGCGGGTCGAGTTCGCGGGCCGAGCGGTAGCCGCGCGCGTGTTCGTTGCCGCGCGACGCGTCCAGCACGTGGCCGATGCGGTCGCCCATCAGGCTTTGCGACACGGCCCGACCCAGATGCGCGCCCAGGCCCCAGTACATGGCCATGACGGTGTCGAGGTCGCGATCGACAGGAAAACCACGCAGCAGCAAGAAGCCACGCCCGTGGAGCACGGTGTCGCGCACGCGGGCGACATCCTCGGCGATGGCGGAAAGGTCGAAGGCGTCTGGGCCGATGTCCTCCATCCGGCGCCCACGCACGGCGGCCGCGGCCTTCTCCAGCGCCGCGACGTGGCGGGCGCCGAGATCGAAGGCGAACGAATCCTTGGTGGGATAGTCGCGCGCCATCCAGGCGGCGGCATGGCGGATCGGCGTACCGGGCATGGCGTCCTCGAAGGGCCGGTTGCGATGCCGAGGCTAGAGCATCGCGCAGCACTCGCCAAGCGGCCGAGGATCGTGTCAGTGTAGCCGCCCTCTGTATACGAGGAGACAGACATGAAGGTCGGTGGCAACCGCGTGCGTCAGCATAACCCGCACGTTCAACGCCTGCGCGTTCCGAACATCACCGAGATCGACCTGCCGGCCCTGCGCCGCAACCGGCTCGCGCGCCTGCAGGCCGAGATGAAGCGGCACGGCATCCCGATCTGCCTGTTCTACAACCCAGGCAATATTCGCTACGCGACGGGCGTCGATGTGATGGGCGTGTGGACCGCCACCACGCTGGCCCGCTACTGCCTGGTCGCCACCCAAGGCGAGCCGATCCTGTTCGAGTACATGAACTCCATGCACGTCGCCCAGAAATTGGTGCGTGACGTGCGGCCGGCGCTCGGCTGGCAGTACGGTTCCACGACCGGCCTGGCGGCGGCCAAGCGGTGGGCGGCGGGCGTCAAGTCGGCCATGGCGGAACTGGGCTGCAAGGGCGCGCCGCTCGCCGTCGACAAGCTGGACGGCTTCGGCTTCATGGCGCTGCAGGACGCGGGCATCAAGGTGACCGACCCGAGCCCGGCGACCGTGGATTCGCGCGAGGTCAAGACGCCCGAGGAAGTGCAGCTCATGATCCTGAACGGCGCCATCGCCGACAGCATCCTGGCCGATTTCGAAGCGGCGATCGTGCCCGGCATCAAGGAGTACGAGCTTCTGGCCGTGGCCAACGAGGCGCTGTTCCGCAATCACGGCGAATTCATGTTCACGCGCCTGATCGCCTCGGGCCCCAACACCAACCCGTGGATGAGCGAGGCGCACGACAAGATCGTGCAGCCGGGCGATCTGGTCGGTATCGACACCGACGCCAACGGCTACGAGGGCTATGTGCTGGACGTCAGCCGCACGTTTCTGTGCGGCGACGAAGGCACGCCCGAGCAGAAGGAGGCATACCGCATCGCCTACGACTGCGTGAACGGCATGCGCGAGCTGATGAAGCCAGACATGACCTTCGCCGAGTTCGCCCACGCCGCGCCCAAGCTGCCCACGGCGTATGTCAACGGCCGCTATGGCGCCATGGCGCACCAGGCCGGGCTCGAGGACGAGGGGCCGGGCATCCCGTACCCGGGCGACAAGCGCAAGGGCTTCGAGGTCAAGATCCCCGACCGGCCGATCCGCGAAAACATGATCTTCTGCCTGGAATGCTACGCGGGCAAGGACGGCGGGCTGTTCGGCGTGAAGCTCGAGGACCAGGTGCTGGTCACCAAGAAGGGTGCGATCTCGCTGAACACCTACCCGTTCGACAAGAAGCTGCTGTAGCCGCCAGGAGTCAGCCGCCGCGTTCGGCCGCCACGGCGGCGGCGAACGCGGCCATGCTCTCGAAACGGGCGGCGATGCGCGCCGGGTCGAAGCCGGCCGACAGCGGCTTGGTCGCGCCTTGGCCGCCAGCGGCGGCGCGCCGGTCGATCCACACGGTCGTCAGGCCCATGGCGATAGCCGGCGCATGGTCGTGGTAGAGGCTCTGGGCAACGTGCAGCATGTCCGAGGGCAGGGCGCCGAAATCGCGACGCACCCGGTCGAGCAGCGCTTCGAAGTTGTGCCGCGACGGCTTGTACGCGCCGACATCCTGGGCCGTGACGATCGCGTCCATGGGCTCGATCGAAGACGACAGGATCGACGTCGGCCAGCTCGCGCCGCTCCGCACTGCGTGCCGGGGCTCATGAGCCCACGCCGGATCACCTCAGAAACCGTGCTCGAGGCACAGGCTGCCCCGCTGATTGGCGAGCGTCGAGTACCACGTCAAGCCCGGGTACTCGCTGAACGCCGTGTAGTACCCGAAGTCCGAGCCGAGGTGGGCTGCAGGGTCGTCAAACAGCTCGTGCAACGGTATGCCTCCGCCAAGCGTGTCGACGTCCCGCGCACCGAGCTCCCGTTCGAGGGCGACGGTCGTTCGCGAGGAGTGCAGCGAGACCTTGATCACGGCGTTGGCCGGCATGCCGCCGTAAATCTCGGGGGCGTCGTGCGCGATCAAGGTCGAGCTCAGGTCGGGTCGTGCGGCGCACACGCCCCACCAGAGGCGCTTGGGGGGTTGAGCGCGCGTGAGGACCCCGAGCGAGCACTCGAACGGCACGGCAGCTCCCGCTGCGTTGCCCGCGATCGCCGTCACGATGCGGCTCGGCAGCTTGCCGTCGGTTCGCCGGAAGCGCAGGACACCTTCCTTGCACGGTAGGGTCACGACCTCACCGGTGACGAAGGCCGTGGTCGTGGATCCGTCCGTCACCTCGTAGCGCCCGGAGTCGGTATCCGGATAGATGATGACGGTCTTGTCCGAAATTCCCGCATCTGGAATGTACATGTACCCGCACGCCCGCGGATCTTCGATCACGTCCGTACGATGACTCGCGTAGTTGAAGTTGGAGTGGGTGACCTGCATGTCGGATCCGTCGACGGCTTCGTTGCCGACGAGCATGCGGGTGAATCCCTCGCCGAGCTGGAAGCTCAAGTTGGCTTGACCCGGGGCACCGCTCAGCAGGCTTGCGAGGTGCGGCAGGTGCTCGGAGGGAATCACTTTCACCGTTTGGTACGGAGCGAGCGCGGGAAGGTCGAGCTCGGCCTGCTGTCGGCCGGACTGTCCGCTGACTCGAAGGACGATGCGCTGTGGAGGCATCTGCTTGGGGCCGTTGTGGAAGATGCCGAACGAGCGAACTCCAGGTCGATCGCGGAGCGTCCAACACGACTCCTCACCCACGCAGATGCAGCGCCCATCCTCGACCTCGTGTCGCGAATAGGCTCGAGCGTAGCTATGAACCATCGTGACTCCGGATGTGGTCTCGTAGATCGCCATGATCGCCGAGTACGGGATCACGAGGTTCTCGGTACAGAACGACTCGACTTCCAGGCTTCCCTCGAAAGTGGCCGCGTCGACGCTCGGGCTGTAGTTGAGCACAGTGGCGTCGCCGAAACGGAGGCGTTCTCGCCGCACTAGCTTGCCCGCCATCGTTCGCAGAGAGGCGACGATGGCCACTTCGAGGTTCCGCTTGCTCTTCCAGTAGTTCATGAATGCGATCGTGGTGCGGAACCCAGGCCCGGTGCGGTAGTAGAAGATGGCTGAGGATCGAAGCGCGTCACCGAAGTTGGCGGTGAAGTTGTCTTTCTGATTGATGAAGATTGGTTGCATCGGCCTTACTCGCTTCTTGGACTACGTGACGGGCGGACAAGACATCTGAGGTGGACCCCATTCGTGGAACCCTGGCGATCGACGGCGGCGCGCTCGCCCTCGAACCGCGCGACACGCGCACGTGGGTGCCGTAGGTGTCGAATGTCAGGATCTTGAAGTCGGTGAAGCGCACGATGGTTCCTCAGAGTGTGGGGGTGTCGGTCATGGCCACGCGGAAGCGCGCCGCGTCGTCGAACTCCGCGAAGGCGAACGCCTGCGGGGTACCACGCCACCGACCCGCGCACTGGCCGTGGCACCAGCGCTCGGCGCGTGTGAACACGCCCAGCACGCCCTTCTTGGTGCGACTGGCATAGACCAGTGGCACCACGGTCCAGCCGATGCACTCGGGGTGCTGATCGAGGAACGCTGCGCTACGCGAGTCGGGGTGTTCGCCGGGCACGGTTGCTACTCGCCAAGGCCATTCCGCCGTTACATTAGGCGAGCGCCCAGGTTCGTGGAAATGGCTGCGCTTCGTCCTAGGGCTACAGCCGATCGAAGCGAATCTCGGGGACCTCGAGCCGGTCGTTGAGCCGTAGACATTCCCGTCGGTCCATCATCTGCCGCTGCATCTCGAGGCGCAGGGCGTCCCCGGGTTCGTTGACCTGGTCCTCCAGGTCCACGCGGCCGACCGTACGCGCCTCTGCCTTCAAGCCACTGACCAGACCGTCGACCCGCGTGACCTGATAGCGATACCACCGATTGAGATTCGTCAGGGATGACACTGGGCCCCTCCAGGCATCAGGGTTGTGCGGCTGTGTTCGCCGTTAATCGTTAAGCAAACATCGTGCCGCGATTTCGGCTGTCTGAGAACGTCGGCGGGATACTCCCCCACTGAAGCGGCCGTCTGGTTCGGCCGCGGCGGCGCAAGATGGGACCGCCTGTAGCCTTCACTGGTCATGACCGGAATGAAGGCTGGGGGAATGTACGGGATGGATCTTTATCGTCGTGTACGGCTTGCGTGCCATGGGGAGGGGTTGAGCCAGCGGGATGTGGCCCGACGGTTCGGGGTTGACCGCCAGACGGTCGCGAAGATGCTGTTGTTCCCGGTTCCGCCTGGCTACTGGCGCCGTGGTCCACCGCCACGACCGAAACTGGATGCGTTCGTCGGGATCATCCAAGGGGATCCTGGAAGAGGACAGGACCGCGCATCACAAGCAGCGGCACACGGCGAAACGGACCAAGCCTGGGCCGACATCGTCGCCGATGCGGCGCGGCTGAACGAGCCCTGGCAGCGCGCTCGATCGCTCGCCTCGCTCGCGGCGAGCGCGGTCAGAATGTCGGAACCGGCGCCATAGCGGACGTGGGCGCCGCTGCCCAGCGCCTAGAACAACTCGAGATCGATGTCGAAGTCGTAGAACGGCTCGACGCTGCGGTTCCAGAAGCCCATGACGCCGCGCCGCATGCCGCCACCGCCGTAAGCGACCTTGATCGGCTGGCCATTGCGATAAGCCTCGAGGCGCGAAATCGCCTCCTCGTCGCCGCCTTCGGCGGCCTGGACCCAGTAGGCCTCGGCCTTGACGCGGTCGGGCTCGACCTTGTCGCCCCAATAGTACATGTCGCCCAGGACACGGGCGGCCCTGGCGTTTCCTTCGCCGGCCGCGCCCTCGATCGAGGACAGCGACGTCGGGTTATAGTCGGGAAGAGTATCGCCCAGGCCGAAGCGGCTCGATTCCTGAACGGCGCAGCCGGCCGAAACGACGGCCACGGTGGCGACCGCAAGCAACGAACGAACCATCTCAAGCACCCCCGCGCCCGACCCATCATTCCAAGGATGATAAATGAGTCCGGGGCGGGGGCAAGCTGAGCCCCTATGCTTGCACCGAGGCAAGAACACCGGCTAAGACGACGGGCCGACGATGAAATGGCGCCGGAGTCGACCGTGACCGCCCGCATCTTTCAACCTGCCAAGACCGCCATGCAGTCGGGTCGCGCCAGGACCCGTGGCTGGGTGCTCGAGTTTCCCCGCGCGACCCGTCGCGACGTCGATCCACTGATGGGTTGGACCGGCTCGACCGACATGCTGGCCGATGAGGTATGCCTGACCTTCGACAGCCGCGAGGAGGCGATCGCCTATGCCGAGCGCCATGGTCTGGTTTACGACGTGATCGAGCCGCAAGCGCGCCGGATCCAGCCGAAGTCCTACGCCGCCAATTTCCGCTGGGACCGCATCGGTTGAACCCGGCCGGGGCCGGCGTGCCCCCCGAGGCGCCGCCTGGCCCGGGCTGGCGTGCGATCCTGGGATCGGTCGCCGCAGTCCTTCTCTGCTGCTTCGCGTTTCAATTGGCCCAGGGCGTGCTAAGCCCGGTCATCACCGTTCAACTCGTCGGGCACCAGACCGCGACCGGCCTTATTGGGATCGTCTCGTCGATCTACTTCGTCGGGTTCATCGCCGGCACGTTGCACAGCCAGCGAGTGATCGACCGCGTGGGGCACATCCGGGCGCTGGGTGTCTTCGCTGTGGTGGCGGCCGACGCGGCGTTGCTGTTCGCGCTCTTCGATCCGCCGTGGACATGGCTGCTGTGGCGCGCGGCGCTCGGCTACGCGCTGGCGGGCATCTTCGTCGTGGTCGAGAGCTGGCTGAACGACAAGGCGGCCACGTCCACGCGCGGGACCGTTTTCGGTCTCTATCAGGTGGTCAGCTGGGGCACCGGGATCGTGGCGCCCCTGGGCATGAACCTGGCCGACCCCATGGGCCCGGTGCTTTTGATCGTCGCGGCGATCGCTTTCGCGACCGCGCTGGTCCCGGTGGCGCTGACCCGTGTCGGCAACCCCGAGGTCGGTCAGCGGTCGCGGTTCGGGCTGCGCCGGCTGATCGCCATCTCGCCGCTCGGTGTCGCGACCTGCTTCGCGTCCGGCCTGGTCAACAGCGCGTTCTTCGGCCTGATGCCGGTCTACACCGATGCTGTCGGAATCGGCACCGAGAACCTCTCCCTGATCCTGGCCGTCGCGACGATCGCGGGCACCGTCATGGCCGTCCCTGTCGGTATGCTCGCCGATCGTTTCGGCCGGCGCCCCGTCCTGCTCGCCGGCTTAGCGATCGCGGGCGCCGCCAGCGTCGCTGCGCTGCGCATGGACACGGGCGGCCTGGTGGTCATGGCGATCGTCGCGTTCGTCTTCACGCTGGGGGCGGGTCAGGCCTACACGCTCGGCGTGGCGCAGACCAACGACTATGTGACGGGACGCGATTTTGTCGCCGCCAGCGGCGGTCTCTTGTGCGCGTGGGCGGTAGGCGCCAGCATCGGCGCGGCGATCGGTGCCCAGGCCATGACGCTGGCGGGTGCTGACGGCCTGTTCTTTTACGAGTTGATCATCCTCGTGGCGCTGGGTCTGTTCACCGTCTATCGAATGATACGTCGCCCCGGCCGCCCCGGCGCCGCTGGTCCCAAGGGGGCCGCCTGAACCATGCCCGACGAGGACGCGTCGCGCGGCCCTTGGTTCCGGTCCCGTGACGACATGGCGAAAGCCCGGGCCAAGTTGCCCACGGATCTTCGTCGCATCCTGTCGTTCTGGTTCGGTGACCCCGAAGCCTCGGACTATGGCTTGCCGCGCGAATGCTGGTGGGAGAAGGACCCGGTGTTCGATGGTGCGCTGTGCGCGCGCTTCGAGCGCTGCACGAAGACGTGCTGGTCGGCCGTTACAACGCCTGCCTTGACGATCCCGATGGCGCGCTCGCGGTCATCGTCGCGCTCGACCAGTTCCCACGGAACATGTACCGGGGCGACGCGCGCATGTACCGCGCGGACCAGCGTGCGCGCGCCGCGGCCCGCCGGGCGGTGGGGCGGGATCACTACGGACAGTTGGCTGGCGGTGGAGCGCTGGTTCGTCTTCCTGCCCTCCGAGCACAGCGAGGACCTGGCGGATCAGGACGAATCGGTGCGGCTCTTCGGCGAACTGGGCTGGCATGAGCCGACCAGGCTGGCGATCGAATCCGCCGATCGCCATAGGGAGATCGTTCAGCTGTTCGGCCGCTTTCCGCACCGCACCGCGATCCTGGGTCGCGCCACCACGGCGGAGCGAGCCGGGGGTGGGTCGCGGCCGCTCCGTGTGGCGCTCACGCGGGGAATCCATCGGCATCGTCGTCGTCGCCGGGCCGGTCGTCCCGGCGTCGGGCCCGGCCGTGGTGCTGACCCCGGCCGTGGCCCTGGGTTTGGCACGGCTCTACGACCTGTCGGCCGATGGGCTGCGCGCCTGGGGCGTCGGGCGCTTCGTCGTGGCGGGCGGTGCGTTGTTCCTGTTCAGCGCGGCGCTCTACCGCGTGTTGCCCGACGCGCGGCCGCGGCTGCGCACCACGCTGCCGCGAGCGGCGCTGGTGGTCGCGCTGTTCCTCGTCGGTTCGGGGCTCTTCTCGGTCTACGTCTCGCGCGTCGCCGACTACGCGGCGCTCTACGGTGGCCTCGGCGTCGTCGTCGTGACGCTGACGTTCTTCTACGCGATCGGCGCGGCGTTCATCCTTGGCGGATTGCTGAACGCGGCCATGCGCACCGATCAGGCGCGGATGCGCGCCAGATAGAGCGTCATGCTGACAACCAGGGCGACACCGAGCCACACCGCTGGCGCCGGATAGTCGCCCCACAGCACGTAACCGAACACGGTTGCCCACACCAGGCCGGTGTAATCGAAGGGCGCGACGCGCGAGGCCGGAGCCACGCGGTATGCTTGCATGACACAATAGTGGGCAGTGCCGTTGACCAGCCCGAGAACGACCAGCAGCAGCCCGTCCAGCGTCGTCGGCGTCGACCAGAACCACGGCAAGGCGACCGAGGTGACGACCGCGACCGTGGCGTGGGACCACAGCATGGTGGCGGCCGCGGTCTCGCTGGCGCGCATGCGCCGCGTGACGATCATGGCGATGGCGTAGAGGAAGGCGCTGGTCATGGCCAGCAGCGCCGCCGGCCGGAACACGCCGGTGCCGGGCTGGGCGATCAGCAGGACCCCAGCGAAGCCGATGGCGACCGCCAGGCCCTGGTGGCGCGTCAGGCGCTCGCCCAGCAGCGGCACCGCCAGCGCGGCGACGAACAGCGGCGTCGAGTAACCGACCGCCGAGACATCCGCCAGCGGCATGAACTTGAGGGCCAGGAACGCCGTGACCATGGACCCTGTGATGAGCAGACCGCGCAGCACCTGGGCGAGCGGTTGGCGGGTCCTGAGTGTGTCGAGGCCGAGCCCGCGCGCGCCAAGCCCGGTCGAGGAGACGGCGCCAAAGACACCGCTGAACCACGCGACCATGACCGCGTGGTAATCCGCGCTGAAGTGCTTGATGGCGGCGTCGGCGCAGATGAACAGGAAGACGCCGGTCGCGGCGAAGGCGATGCCGACGCCGTGACGCTCCGGCGTCGGCACCGCGACGATCATGGTCGTCGGCTCAGGTCAGGTGACGCTTGTACTGGGCGACGAAATCCGCGCCGACCAGGCGGGAGTAGGCTTCGCTGAGCCGCGTGGTCACCGGCCCCGGGACCGGGAACGTCTGGGCCGCGATGGCGCTGACCGGGCACATGCACAGGCTGGTCGAGGTGATGAACGCCTCGTCCGCGGTCTGCACGTCGTACATGTCGATGTCGCACTCGCGTGCCGGCACGCCGATCTCGGCGGCCAGTTCCAGCACGGTCGCGCGGCTGACGCCCGGCAGCACGTAGCGCACCTGCGGGGTCAACAGTTCGCCATTGCGTACGAGGAAAATGTTGGACCCGATGCCTTCGGCCAGGTTGCCGTTGGTGTCCAAGAGGATCGCCCACGCCTCGGGGTCGTAGGCGCGCGCCTCGCGATCCGCGACCACCAGGTTGAGGTAGTTGTGGGTCTTGGCACGCGGGCTGAGGGACTCGGGCGGCACGCGGCGGGTCGAGGGGATGACGACGCGGATGCCGTCGCGATAGAGGGGCGCGCGTTCACGCAGCGGCAGTGGCGTGCATTCGATGATCACCGTGGGCGTCAGGCCGCCGCTCTTGTCGCCCCACTTCGCGTCGATGCCGCGCGACACCCGCTGGCTCAGCCAGTAGTCGTCCTCCTTGTCGATCAGGTGCAGGTTGCGGCTGCACACCTCTTCGCTGAGCCGCGTCATCTCGGCCGGCGACACGCCCGGATCGATGCCGACGTAGCGCAGCGACTGGTAGAAGCGATCAATGTGCTCCTTCAGCCTGAAGGTCTTGTGGCGGAACGTGCGCGCGGTATCGAACACGGCGTCACCCGCGATGAATCCACGGTCGCGGAACGGGACCAGAACCTGGCTTTCGGGGACGATGCTGCCGTTGAAGTAGGCGACACGCTCGTTGGCGCGCTGGGACATAGCTCGGCTCCTCGGTCAGAAACGATCGATGGCGAACGGCTTCAGGTCGATGGCGGTAGGACGTCCGGCGACCAGATCGCCGATGTGACGACCGGTCGCGGCCGCGCCCGTAAGCCCCAGGTGACCATGGCCGAAAGCATAAAACACGTTCTTGTGCATGGGCGAGCGGCCGATCACGGGCTTGCTGTCGGGCAGGGACGGCCGGTGACCCATCCAGCGGGTCGCGTTCGCCGTGTCGATGCCGGGGAACAGGCGCCGGGCCTTGGCGAGCAGCACCTCGGCACGGCGCCAATCGGGCGCGGCTTCGAGCGACGCCAGCTCGACCGTGCCCGCGACGCGCAGGCCCATGGTCATGGGCGTGGCCAGGAATCCCTGGCCGTGCGGCTGGATCATGCGGCGCGGCGCGACCTTCGGATCAGGGATCGTGACGTGGTAGCCGCGCTCGGTTTCGAGCGGCACGACGCTCCCCAGCCGGCGCGCCAACGTGCTCGACCAAGCGCCCGCCGCGACGATGATCGCGTCGGCGGGCAGGGTGCCCCGGTCGGTGACGATGGCATCGGGTCCGTCGGAGCCGAAGGTGACCTCGTGCACCGCGGCGCGCATCACCTGGCCGCCGCGGCGTTGCAGGTGCTGCGCGAGGCCGGTGACCAGGCCGGCCGGGTCGACCACCCGGCCCACGTCGGGCAGGAACACCGCATGGCGCAGGTCGGGCGCGAGCGCCGGCTCCATCTGGCGCATGGCGTCCCCGGTCACATTCTCGACGGGGACGCCGTAACGGCGGCGCAGCGCGATGCTGGCCTGGCCCTTGGCGAACGCCGCGTCCGAGTCGAACACCCACAGCATGCCGTCGCGTCGGACCAGGTGCCCGAGGCGCGACTCGGCGAGCAGGGGTTCGTAGGCCTTGAGCGCGTCGGGCAGATAGGTGGCGAGTTCGGCGGCGATGCGCGCGACCCGCGCCGGGCTCGACGCGCGCACGAGCCCGGTCAGGAAGGGCGCCAGGCGCAGCGCGTGGCGCCAACGCACCGTGAGGGGGCCCAGCGGGTCGAGCAGCCAGCCGGGGACCTGCCAGAGCATGCCCGGCGTCCCCAGCGGCTCGATCGAACCGGGGCTGATGGCGCCGGCGTTGCCGAACGAGGTGGCCGTGCCGGGCGCCTGGCGGTCGACCAGGGTCACCGCGTGGCCGTCGCGCGCCAGCCAGCACGCGCACGCGGTGCCGACGATGCCGGCGCCGATCACGACAACCCGCCGCGCGGTGCCGTATTCTCGAGCCATGGGCAGGCTTGTAGCGCGCTGGCAGGGGCGGCGGCAAAGATTCTTCGGCCCACCCGCAGGTCCCGCTTGAATCGGGCGACGGCGACGCTAATGTCCCGTGCCATCCGACGCCCTGGACACGAGGTGACCGAGCGTGAGTCTCACCATCCGGGACTTGGTCGAGGTCCGGCTGCTCAGCAACGACCATCGTGGTTTGTTCGCCCGCCGCGACATCCCGCGCGGCCAATTGATCGGCTGCTTCGACGGCCGAGCGACCCTGTTCCCGGTGGACAGGGCCGGGCACATCGACAGCGGCGCCTTCGCCTTCCGCGACCTGCTGCAGCTCGAGCGCGTCGAGGCGGGCGTGCTGGCGCTGGCGCCGGTCGACGGCTTCGACGGTATCGACTTCGCCAACCATAGTTGCAAGCCCAACGCCAGCCTGAAGCGCGGCGTCGTCATGGTCGCCGGGCGCTGCATCCGCGCCGGCGAGGAGATCACGCTGGACTACCGCAAGATGGACGTGGTGCCCGAGGGCATCGAGTGCTGGTGCGACGTACCCAAGCGGTGCCGGATCTGAGGCCGGCTACTCGGCGGCCTGCCGCGCGGAGCGTGCGTTGACGATTTCAGCCTCGCGTGCCACCTCGTGGTCGGGCATGGCAGGGTAGCATGGCAGCACGATAAGTCGCGTGAGAGCCTCCGCCGCGACGACCGGCGCCAGATCGGGACGGTCGGGCGGCGGCGCCACCGCCTGGGACCGGGTCTGCTGGGCACCGTCGAACCCGGCACGACGCAGCTCGGCGATCATCGCCTTCGGATTGTCCGCCAACATGGGGTAGACCCAGTAGGAGTGCACCGGGTTGGCGGTTCCAGGTCGCGTGACCCCCGGTGCGAGGTGACGGTCAAGGCGTTGCGCGGCCGCCGCCCGGCGGTCGAGGTCCTTGGCATCGAAGCGCCGCAGGCGTCGTTCCAGGACGGCAAGCAGGGCGAAGCACGGCCGTTTGCGGATCTTCTTCGGCGAACCGAGCTGGGCGACGCCGCGCACCGCGTCGGTCACCGCGTCCTCGTAGTCCTCGACGAACAGTCTAAGCACGCCGGTGAGGACCGCGAACACCGGGCGCGAGAGCACGAGTTTCAGCAGGGCGAACTTGATCAGCCGCTTGGCGTAGGCGCCTGAACCTTGGACCGGGTAGGCGTCCTGGATCGCGCGCATGCGCCCGAAAAGCACCGGATCGCTCACGCGCGCGAGCGCGCCCCCGATAGCGGTCGCGGTCTTGAGCGGGCCGAAGCTGAACAGGCTGATGTCGGCCTCGGGGTGGCCGCGGTAGTCGATGCCACTGAAGACCTGGGCGCAGTCCTCGATCAGGACCAGGCCGTGACGCCGGGAGAGGGCGGCGGTCTGATCTAGGTCAAGGCGGGCGCCGAACAGATGCGCCACCACCAGCACGCGGGAGCGCGGCGAGATCGCCCGTTTGAGGGAGGCCGAATCGGGTCCCATGCGCGCCAGTTCCAGATCGACCGGGACCGGGACCAGACCGTGGCGCTCGACGATCTTGATCATGCCCTTGACGTTGAGCGCCGAGAACAGCACCTCGGAACCCTTGGGCAGGTCGAGCGCCTGGAGCGCGAGGTCGAGCCCACTGCGCACGGAGAAGGCGACCAGGGCACGACCCTCGGGCGCCCACAGGTGTTCGATGCGGGCCTCCATGGTCCGGCGGTCGCCACCGCTCAGGCAGCGCGCCAGACCCGTGGCGATGTCGCCCAAGCCGATGTCGAGGCGGATGCGGGACCACATGGAGGCTTGCTAGCACGACGCCGGGTTTCTAGGCTATTCAGCAAGCGGTTCGATGGACATGAACGCTCCCACGAACAGGACCACCACGATGGTAACCCCGACGACGACGGCCGCGCCGGAACCGTGGCTGCGCCGGTGGCGCCGCCGGCACGTCAAGCGCCTGGGCAAGCGCGCGATTCGCGGCTTGGCGTCGTTCCTCGGCGCGCAGTCCACGGTTGGCGATCGGCCGGTGCTCAGGACGGCCGATTTTCCCTGGGTGGCGGCGATCGAGGCGGGCTATCCGGCGATTCGTGCCGAGCTCGACCGGGTGCTGGAGCAGCGCGAACACTTGCCGCCGTTCCAGGAGATCTCGCGCGACCAGCGCCGCATCACCTCGGGCTGCCGCTGGAAGGTCTACCTGTTCTGCGGCTTCGGCTATCGGGTCGACGCGCACTGCCGGCAGTGCCCCGAGACCGCGCGGCTGCTCGAAGCGATCCCCGACATGAAGAGCGCATGGTTTTCGATCCTCGCGCCTGGGGGCAAGATCACGCCCCACCGGGGCATCAGCAAGGGGATCGTGCGCCTGCACATGGGTCTGCGCACGCCGCGCGACCGCGCCCAGTGCTGGATGCGGGTCGACGACCAGATCATGCACTGGGACGATGGCCGGGCGTTCGTCTTCGACGACACGTACGACCACGAGGTGCGCAACGACTCCGCCGAGGAGCGGGTGATCCTGATCGTCGATGTGGAACGGCCGATGCGCCTGTTCGGCCGCCTGGTCGGCAAGGTGTTCAACCGCGCGATCCGGCACACGGCGTACGTCCAGGACGCACGGCGCAAGCAGCTCGCCTGGGACGAACGGCTCGAGCTGATGATGGACCACGCCGAGGCGATGCACGCCGACGAACCCGAACGGAGGCCTTCGTGACCGTGGTCCTGGCGCTGGTCACCTCGTTCACGGTCTACGGATTAAACGCCTACGTGACGCCCATGCCATCGGACGAAATCTGCCGGGCCATGGTTCCCTCGATCGAGCGATCGGTGGCGGCCAACCCGGACATCCTGTCGGTCGAGGTCCAGTGCGTCACGGTGGACATGCCGGCGCCCAAGGCCGCGCCGTAAGAGCCGGGCGCTAGACCACCTCGAGCGGCACGTCGCTGCCGCCCACCAGCAAGACCAGACCGTCGTCGTTCAAGGCGTAGGTGCCGCCCTGTACGACGCCCAGCCGTTCGTCGGGCAGCTCCAGGCACGCGTGCAGGACGAATACCATGCCTGGCCCCAGGCGCTGCGGCGAGCCACGACAGATTTGCAAGTTTTCCAGCCAGATCGGCGGGTAGGCGATGCCGATGCCGTAGCCGAAGCGCATCATCGCGCGGTGCTCGAGGCCGCGCGCGCGCAAGGGAACGAGCGAGGCCTCCTCGATCGCCTCGACGGGCGTGCCCGGCCGCGCGGCCGCGATGCCGGCGCCAAGCGAGGCGCGCGCGGCCTCGTAGAGCTCGCGCGCCGCGGGCGCCGGATGGCCAACCGCCAAGGTGTGGATGCCAACCGCGTGATAGCGCCGCTCGACGCCGGCGAACTCGGCATGGATCAGTTCGCCCGATCCGATGACGCGCGACGTCGCCGTGGCGTGACCGCCGGCCGCGCGCGGGCCGCCGGCCAGTTCGGTCGGGATCGCCCAGTAGTCGCTGCCCGCTAGGCGCATGGCGCCTTCGATCGCGGCGGCCACGGCGATCTCGGTGACGCGCGCGCGCGCCGTGTCGCGAAACGCCGCGAGCCCGGCCACGGCGTGGCGGGCGGCGACGGCGAGGTACGCCATCTCGCGCGCGGACTTGGCGATGCGGAGCGCGCCGAGCAGTCCGGTCGCGTCGTCCAGCGTGGAGGGCGCCAGGGCGTCGGCCAGGCGGCGGCCCAAGGCCAGCGGCAGGGCGTAGGATTGCGTCTCGGTCGCCAGGCGGCCGCGCAGGCCCTTCGCGGCGACCGCCGCGGCGATCACGGCCGCCGGGTCCTCGGCGTGCATGCGGTACGTGCGCACATCGGCGATCCATGATGTTTCGCGCACGAGCGGCAGATCGACATCGCGTACGACCAGGGTGGGTTCGTCGTGGCCGATACCGAAGATCAGGGCCTGGGGGCTGTTGACACCGACCCACGAATCGTAGCCGCCCAGGTAGTAGTGATGCTCGGGCGCGACCGAGACACATCCGGCGAAGCCAGCCTCACGAAGCGCCGTGCGTGCTCGGCCGAGCCGCTCATGGTGCTCGGCCGTGGGGAAGGCGGCATGGGTCGGGATCATGAATGGCCATCGGGTTAGGTCTCTCCGCCCGCGATTCTGGGCCAAGAGTACGCCGATGGCCAGCCGCCCGTGGCGATCGAGAGATCAGACCTTGATCGGCACCGGCGGCATGTCCTGCTCCTGGGACCGGCGGCGCGGCCCGTCGTAGACATCGTCCGGCGCTCGCCGACGGCACGGTCCGACATAGGTCGGCGTGGCGATGTTGGGTACCGGGCTGCGCCAGGCGGCGGCGATGCTCGCTGCCTCGACACCGAAGCGCTCGGCCACAGCCCGCGAATCATCCAGGCTGTACTCGCGGCCTGCCATCTCGGCCTGCCGCTCGCGGTCAGCGATTGCGAAAGCGGCCAGCGCAATCACAACGGGGCTTGTGGCGCTCATGCCTGCTCCAGCACCACCGGCTGCACGCGGCGAGATTCAAGCCACGTATCCAGGTCGTCGCACCAGTAGAAGACCTTGTGGCCCGCCTTGACGCACGGGATCGCGTGACGCTTGGTGCAGCGCCAGACTTCGAGCGTGCTCGGCTTGACGCTCAGGTGCTCGGCCGCCTGCTCAGTCGTCAGGCGGACCCGGATGGGGTGCGACAGAGGCAAGTTCATGTTTCATCACCGTGCTGTTTGCGGTGACGAAACCATATCCAGCCTGCTTCTTTGCGGGTGCGCGGCGAGCGGACGTTTAGTCCGACAAATCAGCCGCCTCGACGGGTGGGGCTGACCGGTCGGTCAGGGTGGGGCTTCGCCTTTCGACTGTGACCCCGGTGTGACCCCGGACCTTTCGGCGCCAGACAGACCGGCGCTAAGTGCTTGATTTGATGGTGCCGGATGTGGGATTTGAACTCACGACCTACCGCTTACAAGGCGGTTGCTCTGCCACTGAGCTAATCCGGCACGACTGAAATCCAAGAGTAGTGGCTTGCCCGCAAGGGAACAAGCCGACACGCCCTAGCGACGCGAGACAATGTAGAGCGCGATCGCGGCCGCGTTCGAGACGTTGAGACTGGCGAGAGGGCCGACGGTCGGCAGGCTGACGATAGCATCGCAGCGCTCGCGCGTAAGCCGGCGCAGGCCATCGCCCTCGGCGCCAAGCACTAGGGCGATCGACGGTCCCGGCAGATCGGTTGTCAGGGGCCGCCCGCCTTCGGCATCGAGCCCCAGGCACCAGATGCCCTCGGTCTTCATGGCCTCGAGCGCGCGGGCAAGGTTGACCACTTGCACCAGGGGCACCAGGTCGAGCGCGCCCGATGCCGCCTTGGCGACCGTCGGGCCGGGTGGTGCCGCGTTGCGCGCTGTCACCACCACCGCCGCGGCTCCGAAGGCGGCCGCCGAACGCAGGATCGCGCCGACGTTGTGCGGGTCGGTGACCTGGTCCAGGACAACGATGGTCTTGGGGCCGGGGCGCGCCAGCACGTCGTCCAGGGTGGTCTGGGGCAGCGGCGCGGCGCGCAGCGCCAGGTCCTGATGCACGGCTCCGGATGGTACCATTGTGCCGATCCGGGCTCGGTCCGCCAGGGTCACGGTCAGGCCCGGCCGGGCGGTCAGGGTTCCAGGCACCTGATCGAGCGCCTCGGGGGTCGCGTGGAGCTCGTAGACGGCCCGCGACGGGTTGGCCAGCGCGGCCGTGACCGCGTGGCGGCCGTACAGCCAGACGGTGTCGCGCCGCGGCGCGTCGGAACGGTCACGTAAGTGCTTGCGAGCCATGGGATCGCGTTATAGATTGCGCGAAACAGCATCACAACCGAGGAGCGCCACGCCGGGTGGGACGCAGACGGCATGGTTGTGCCCGTTCGTCGTTGACACCGGGTTGAAAATGCCGATAGTGCGCGGTTTCCCGGCGGCAGGTGCGCTTCCCGGAGGGGTGGCCGAGCGGTCAAAGGCAGCAGACTGTAAATCTGCCGACGTACGTCTACGAAGGTTCGAATCCTTCCCCCTCCACCAGCGGGCGAGCGAGTCCTGGAGCCATGTGAACGATCGGCGGGTGTAGCTCAATGGTAGAGCTCCAGCCTTCCAAGCTGGCCATGCGGGTTCGATTCCCGCCACCCGCTCCAGACGGTGTAGACATTCGCCGGCCCGAGGGCCGGTTTCGCTAAGGATAGATCGAGGGGGAACGGGTCAGCGCCATGTCCAAGGAGAAGTTTGAGCGGACGAAGCCGCACTGCAACATTGGGACGATTGGGCATGTTGATCATGGGAAGACGACGCTGACGGCGGCGATCACGAAGGTTTTGGCGGAGAGTGGCGGAGCGTCGTTTGTAGCGTACGACCAGATCGACAAGGCGCCTGAGGAGCGTGCTCGTGGGATCACGATCAACACGGCGCATGTGGAGTACGAGACGGGGAAGCGTCATTACGCGCACGTGGATTGCCCGGGTCACGCGGACTACGTGAAGAACATGATCACGGGCGCGGCGCAGATGGATGGCGCGATCCTGGTGGTGTCGGCGGCGGATGGCCCGATGCCGCAGACGCGGGAACACATTCTCCTGGCGCGCCAGGTCGGTGTTCCGGCGATCGTCGTGTTCCTGAACAAGGTGGACATGGTTGACGACCCGGAGCTTTTGGACCTGGTGGAGCTAGAGGTTCGGGAACTGCTGTCGAAGTACGAGTTCCCTGGGGACGACATCCCGATCGTGCGGGGCTCGGGGCTTGCGGGTCTCGAGGGCCGGGATCCGGCGATCGGGCGGGATGCGATCCTGAAGCTGATGGAAGCGGTTGATACGTACATCCCGCAGCCGACGCGCCCTGTGGACCGCGCGTTCCTGATGCCGATCGAGGACGTGTTCTCGATCTCGGGTCGCGGGACGGTGGTGACGGGGCGTGTTGAGCGAGGGGTGATCAAGGTCGGCGACGAGGTCGAGATCATCGGCCTGAAGGCGACGACGAAGACGGTGTGCACGGGTGTCGAGATGTTCCGCAAGCTGCTGGACTCGGGCCAGGCTGGGGACAACGTGGGCATCCTGCTGCGCGGGACGAAGCGAGACGAGGTCGAGCGTGGCCAGGTTCTGGCGAAGCCCGGTTCGATCACGCCGCACACGAAGTTCAAGGCGGAGACGTATGTTCTGACGAAGGAAGAGGGTGGTCGTCATACACCGTTCTTCACGAACTACCGGCCGCAGTTCTACTTCCGGACGACGGATGTGACGGGGACGGTGCAGTTGCCGGACGGCATCGAGATGGTGATGCCTGGGGACAACGTGACGATGACGGTTGAGCTGATCGCGCCGATCGCGATGGACGAGGGCCTGCGCTTCGCCATCCGCGAAGGCGGCCGTACCGTCGGCGCCGGCGTCGTCGCCCAAATCATCGCGTAATGTATCAGGTTAACTCAGACGTCTAGGAGTGTAGCTCAATTGGTAGAGCACCGGTCTCCAAAACCGGGGGTTGGGGGTTCGAGACCCTCCACTCCTGCCATCGCAACGACTGCCGCGGCATGACGGGAACGGCTATGGCCAAGGTGTCACTGGCCGAGTTCGCGCGCCAGGTTCGCCAGGAGGCGAGCAAGGTGACGTGGGCGTCGCGCAAGGAAACCCTGATCACCACGGCGACGGTGTTCGTCGTGGTTATGCTGGTGGCAATCTTCTTATTCCTCGTCGACCAAGTGCTCGGTTTCGGCGTGCGGCTGCTGTTCAGGGTCGGAGGCTGAACGCCGTGGCGATGCGCTGGTACATCATCCACTGTTACTCGGGTTTCGAGAAGAAGGTCGCGCAGTCGATCCGCGAACAGGCGATCACGCACGGCATGACGGACAAATTCGAGGACATCGTCGTGCCGACCGAGGAAGTGGTTGAGATGCGCCGGGGCCAGAAGGTGTCGTCGGAGCGGCGCTTTTTCCCGGGCTACGTGCTGGTCAGGATGGACATGACCGACCAGACGTGGCATCTGGTCCGCAACACGCCTAAGGTGACCGGCTTCCTGGGCGGCGGTGGCCGGCCGGTGCCGATCAGCGAGATCGAGGCCCAGCGCGTCATCCGGCAGGTTGAGGAAGGGGTCGAGAGGCCGAAACCGTCGATCCTGTTCGAGGTGGGCGAAACGGTGCGCGTCAGCGATGGGCCGTTCACGTCGTTCAACGGCACGGTGCAGGAAATCGACGAGGAGCGCGCCCGCCTGAAGGTGGCGGTGTCGATCTTCGGGCGCGCCACGCCGGTCGAGCTCGAGTACACCCAGGTCGAGAAGGTCTAGGCCCCAGGGGACGCTGGTCAGGATCCGGCGGACCGCCTTGGGACGCTAGGATCGCAGGCAGGAGAAGGACGCATGGCGAAGAAGGTCGCCGGATACATCAAGCTGACGGTTCCGGCCGGTCAGGCCAACCCGTCGCCCCCGATCGGGCCGGCGCTCGGCCAGCGCGGTCTGAACATCATGGAATTCTGCAAGGCGTTCAACGCCCAGAGCCAGAGTTTCGAGGCCGGCACCCCGGTGCCCGTGGTGATCACGGCGTTCCAGGACCGCACGTTCAACTTCGTCATGAAGACGCCGCCTGCGTCGTACTTCCTGCGCAAGGTGGCCAAGATCGACAAGGGCAGCTCGACGCCCGGGCGCGACCTCAAGGGTCGGGTGACCATGGGCCAGATCCGCGAGATCGCCGAGAAGAAGATGGTGGACCTCAACGCCAAGGACGTGGAAGGCGCTTGCCGGATCATCGCCGGCTCGGCCCGTTCCATGGGCCTGGAAGTGGTGGAGTAGACGATGGCACGGACGAGCAAGCGGCTGCGCGCGGTGTGCGAGAACCTCGAGGTCGGCAAGCAGTACCCGTTGGACGAGGCGGTGGCGCTGGTGCGGGGCGGCGCGAAGTCCAAGTTCGACGAGACCATCGAGATCTCGATGAACCTGAACGTCGATCCGCGCCACGCCGATCAGATGGTGCGTGGCGTCGTGCAGCTGCCGAACGGGACGGGCAAGACCGTGCGGGTCGCGGTGTTCGCCAGGGGTCCGCTGGCCGAGGAAGCGCGCAAGGCCGGCGCCGACGTGGTCGGCGCCGAGGATCTGGCCGAGCAGATCCAGGGTGGCACCATCAACTTCGATCAGTGCGTCGCCACGCCGGACATGATGCCGCTGGTCGGCAAGCTGGGCAAGATTCTTGGCCCGCGTGGGCTCATGCCGAACCCCAAGCTGGGCTCGGTCACGCGCGACATCGCGGTGGCGGTCAAGGCGGCGAAGGGCGGGCAGGTGCAGTTCCGCGCCGAGAAGGCGGGCATCGTCCACGCCGGCGTGGCGAAGGCCAGCTTCAGCGCCGACCAGATCCGCGACAACGTGCGCGCGTTCGTCGACGCGATCGTCAAGGCGAAGCCCTCGGGCGTGAAGGGGACGTACATGCGCAAGGCGACGCTCAGCTCCACCATGGGGCCGGGCGTGCGCCTGGAACTCGCGACCCTGACGGCAAGGTAGCGCGGCCGGGTGATGAATGAAGGAATCCGTCGCAAGGCGGAGGAAGGACCTGTCCGAGACTGCGGGCGCCACGGGTTCGGCCGTGGCCTAAGGGGCGACCACCCGCATAGACGGGGCTTGGGAACGACCGGGGCGGTGCTTCGCGCGCCGCAGCGGAACGACGAGCTTCGGGGCAGGAAACTGGATCGCGGGGCGGATTCCCCGCGGTCGGGTGCCAACGGATCGCCTCGGGAAGTACCGGTCGCGGTCCCTCAACTGGAGACGTCGTTTGGATAGAACAGACAAGGAAAGGGTCGTCGACGACCTCCGGGCCGCGTTGCGCGATGCGACGATCGTCGTCGTGGCGCACAACAACGGCCTGACCGTCGCGGCGTCGAGCGAGCTCAGACGCCAGATGCGGGCGAGCGGCGCGAACTTCCGCGTGGCGAAGAACACCCTGGCGCGGCGCGCCGTCGCTGACACGCCGTTCCAGGGCTTGGCCGATCTGCTCAAGGGGCCAACCGGTCTCGCCTTCTCGAAGGACCCGGTGGCGGCCGCCAAGGTGGCGGTCGATTTCGCCAAGAAGAACGAGAAGTTTGTCGTTCTCGGCGCGGGTCTCGGGGCGCAGACGCTCAACGCCGCCGGCGTCGAGAACCTCGCGAAGCTGCCGTCGCTGGATGAACTGCGCGGCAAGCTGGTCGGGTTGCTCCAGGCGCCGGCTACGCGTGTCGCCGGGGTGCTGGCCGCACCGGCGGGGCAACTGGCGCGGGTCTTCGGGGCTTACGGCAAGAAGGGTGGCGATGCCGCGGACGTCGCATAGGCGGTGGGCGGAACGCTTCGATCATCAACGGACACAGCAACAACGCTACGGAACGATGGAGTCAATGATGGCGGATTTGGCCAAGATCGCGGATGAGCTTTCGGCGCTGACGGTTATCGAGGCGGCGGAGCTCAGCAAGATGCTCGAGGAGAAGTGGGGCGTGTCGGCGGCGGCGCCGGTGGCGATGGCCATGGCGCCGGGCGCGGGCGGCGGTGCCGCGGCGGCCCCGGCCGAGGAGAAGACGGAGTTCACCGTCGTGCTCGTCGCGGCGGGCGAGAAGAAGATCAACGTCATCAAGGAGGTCCGGGCCATCACCGGTCTCGGCCTCAAGGAGGCGAAGGATCTGGTCGAGGGCGCGCCGAAGGACGTCAAGGACGGCGTGTCGAAGGACGATGCCGCCAAGTTCAAGGCGCAACTGGAAGCGGCGGGTGCCCAGGTCCAGGTGAAGTAGGCGGGCCCCGGCGGACTCGCCTTGACACGGCCGCGTCGGACGACGATCGCGCCGCCGTTCCGGTCCACGGGCCGGGGCGGGGCGCTCGCGGCCGACGCATGTCATCGCGTCGACGGCCCGCGCGGCAACGCGTGGGCGACGACGCAACCTTGCGATGGCGACGAGACGCACGGCCTTGGGGCCGCGCGGTTCCCGTCCCGTCGCGTTGAACGATCGAGGTAGGACAATGTCGCAGGATTTCTCGGTTCGCACGCGGCGTCGGCGGATGTTCGGCCGGATCCCGGCCGTCATCACCATGCCGAACCTCATCGAGGTCCAGCGCAACTCCTACGACCAGTTCCTGCAGGCCGACGCCAGCACCGCGCAGCGCGAGCTGTCGGGGCTGCAGGGCGTCTTCAAGTCGGTGTTCCCGATGAAGGACTTCGCCGGTCGCGCCGAGCTGCATTTCGTGCGCTACGAGCTGGAGGCGCCCAAGTACGACGTGGAGGAGTGTCAGCAGCGCGGCATGACGTTCGCCTCGCCGCTCAAGGTGACGCTGCAGCTCTGGATCTTCGACGTCGACGAGGAGATCAAGAAGCGCGAGGTGCGCGACATCAAGGAACAGGACGTCTACATGGGCGACATGCCCCTGATGACGGACAAGGGCACCTTCATCGTCAACGGCACCGAACGCGTGATCGTCAGCCAGATGCACCGTTCGCCCGGGGCGTTCTTCGATCACGATCGGGGCAAGACGCACTCGTCGGGCAAGTTCCTGTACGCCGCGCGCATCATTCCCTACCGCGGCTCGTGGCTCGACTTCGAGTTCGACGCCAAGGACATCGTGCACGTACGCATCGACCGCCGCCGCAAGTTGCCGGCCTCGACGCTGTTCTATGCGCTCGGCATGTCCATGGAGCAGATGCTACGGTACTTCTACCGCTCGATCGTGGCGACCCAGACCAAGGACGGCGGCTGGCGCGCGCCGTTCGAGCCCGAGACCCTGATCGGCATCAAGCTCGGCCGCGATCTGATCAACGCCAAGACCGGCAAGGCCGTGCTGGAAGCGGGGACCAAGGTCACCCGACTGGTCGTACGCAAGCTGGCCGAAGCCAAGATGACCGAACAGCTCCTGGCGGACGAGGATCTGATCGGGCGCTACATGGCGGTCGACATCATCGACGAGTCGTCGGGCGAAGTGCTGGTCGAGGCGGGCGACGAGATCACGGCCGCGACGCTCGACGCGCTCAAGGCCAACAGGATGACGACGATCACGCTGCTCGACATCAACACGCAGACCGTGGGCGCCTACATGCGCAACACGCTGGTCGTCGACAAGTGCCGCGACCGACACGACGCTCTGCTCGAGATCTACAAGGTCATGCGCCCCGGCGAGCCGCCGACCGAGGAGGCGGCCGAGCGCCTGCTCTACGACCTGCTTCTGGCACCGGTGACGCTGGTCGGCGACAAGGCGCAGGTGCTGAGCGCGCCGAAGGACGGCGCCAAGGTCGTCGCCAACCTGGCGCGGGCTCAGGTGGACGGCAACGCCTGGCTGCTCGAAATCAAGGATGGCTGCTGCTGCATCGCCGTGTCGCAGTCGACCACGTCGCCGGCTTTCAGCTCGGGCGTTTGGGTGCGCAGTGACCAGATCGTCGTGCAGATGTCGGAGCGTTACGATCTGTCCTCGGTCGGGCGGGTCAAGATGAACGCCCGCCTCGGACTCGGCCTCGACGAAGGGTTGCGGGCACTGACCCGCACCGACCTGCTGGCGGTCGTCAAGACGCTGGTCGAGGTGAAAGACGGCAAGGGCGAGATCGACGACATCGATCACCTGGGCAACCGGCGCGTGCGTTCGGTCGGCGAATTGCTGGAGAACCAGTACCGCATGGGTCTAATGCGCATGGAGCGGGCGATCCGCGAGCGCATGAGCCTGGTCGAGCTGGACAGCATCATGCCGCACGACCTGATCAACGCGAAGCCTGCAGCGGCGGCGGTGCGCGAGTTCTTCGGCTCCTCGCAGCTCTCCCAGTTCATGGACCAGACCAACCCGCTGAGCGAGATCACGCACAAGCGGCGGCTGTCCGCTCTGGGCCCGGGCGGTCTGACGCGCGAGCGCGCGGGCTTCGAAGTGCGCGACGTGCACCCGACCCACTACGGCCGCATCTGCCCGATCGAGACGCCGGAAGGCCCGAACATCGGCCTGATCAGCAGCCTCGCGACCTACGCGCGGGTCAACAAGCACGGCTTCATCGAAAGCCCGTACCGCCGCGCGGTCAACGGCAAGGTGGCCGAGGAGGTGGTGTTCCTGACCGCCATGGAGGAGGGGCGCTACACCATCGCGCAGGCCAACGCCGAACTCGACAAGGCCGGCAAGTTCGCCGAGGACTTGGTGAGTTGCCGGCGCGGCGGCGAGTTCGTGCTGGCGGTGCCGAAGTCGATCGACTTCATTGACGTCTCGCCCAAGCAGCTCGTCTCGGTCGCCGCGGCGCTGATCCCGTTCCTCGAGAACGACGACGCCAACCGGGCGCTCATGGGCTCGAACATGCAGCGCCAGGCGGTGCCGTTGACGCGCACCCAGGCGCCGCTGGTTGGCACCGGCATGGAGGCCGTCGTGGCGCGCGATTCCGGCACCATCATCGTGGCGCGGCGCGGCGGCGTGGTGGACCAGGTCGACGCGACCCGCATCGTCGTGCGGGCCACCCACACGGGCGGCTCGACTGTAGGCGTCGACATTTACAAGCTGCTCAAGTTCCGCCGGTCCAACCAGAACACGTGCATCAACCAGCGGCCCCTGGTGCGGGTGGGTGAGGTGGTGGCCGCCGGGGACATTCTCGGCGACGGGCCCTCGACCCACGATGGCGAGCTCGCGCTCGGTTACAACGTGCTGTGCGCGTTCATGCCGTGGAACGGCTACAACTTCGAGGACTCGATCCTGATCTCGGAAAGGCTGGTGAAGGACGACATCTTTACGTCGATCCACATCGAGGAGTTCGAGGTCTCAGCTCGCGACACCAAGCTTGGCCAGGAAGAGATCACGCGCGACATCCCCAACGTCGGTGAGGAGACCCTGAAGAACCTCGACGAGGCGGGCATCGTCTACATCGGCGCCGAGGTCAAGGCGGGCGACATCCTGGTGGGCAAGATCACGCCCAAGGGCGAAAGCCCGATGACGCCCGAGGAGAAGCTGCTGCGCTCGATCTTCGGCGAGAAGGCGTCGGACGTGCGCGACACCTCGCTCAAGGTCCCGCCCGGGGTGTCGGGCACGATCGTCGAGGTGCGGGTGTTCTCGCGCCGCGGCGTCGACAAGGACGAGCGCGCGCTGGCGATCGAGCGGGACGAGATCGAGCGGCTCGCCAAGGATCGCGACGACGAGCGCGCGATCCTGGAGCGCAACGTCTACGACCGGCTGCGCACGCATCTGATGAACCGCACCATCGTCAAGGGCCCCAAGGCCCTGAAGGCGGGAGGGCGCGTTACCCAAGCCGTGCTCGAGGAGCTGAGCCTCGGTCAGTGGTGGCAGATCGCCATCAAGGACCACAAGGTCACGGCCGAGATCGAGGAGCTCAAACGTCAACGCGACGAGGACGTCCAGCGCCTGCAGCGCCGCTTCGAGGACAAGGTTGAGAAGCTGCGCGCCGGCGACGACCTGCCGCCGGGCGTGCTCAAGATGGTCAAGGTCTTCATCGCCGTTAAGCGCAAGCTGCAGGCCGGCGACAAGATGGCCGGTCGGCACGGCAACAAGGGCGTGATCAGCCGCATCGTCGCGGTCGAGGACATGCCCTACCTGGAGGACGGCACGCCGGTGGACGTCGTGCTCAACCCGCTGGGCGTGCCCTCGCGCATGAACGTCGGCCAGATCCTCGAGACCCATCTGGGCTGGGCGGCCGCAGGAATCGGCCGCCAGATCGGTGCCATGATGGATGCCGCGCGCAGCGATCCACGCCGACTGAAGGACTTGCGGCAGTTCCTGGGCACGACCTACGGCGACAGAAAAGCCCCGGACCTGACCGACGAAGAGTTGGTGCGCGAGGGCGAGCGCCTGCGCGGCGGGGTTCCCATGGGGACCCCGGTGTTCGACGGCGCGCGCGAAAGCGACATCGTCGGTATGCTGGAGAACGCGGGGGTCGACGTCTCGGGCCAGGTCACCCTGGTCGACGGGCGCACCGGCCTGCCGTTCGACCGCAAGGTCACGGTGGGCTACCTCTACATGCTGAAGCTGCATCACCTGGTCGACGACAAGATCCACGCCCGGTCGATCGGCCCGTACAGCCTGGTCACCCAGCAGCCGCTGGGCGGCAAGGCGCAGTTCGGCGGCCAGCGCTTCGGCGAGATGGAGGTGTGGGCGCTCCAGGCCTACGGCGCGGCCTATACGCTGCAGGAGATGCTGACCGTCAAGTCCGACGACGTGTCGGGCCGGACCAAGGTCTACGAGGCGATCGTCCGCGGCGAGGACACGTTCGAGGCCGGCATCCCGGAAAGCTTCAACGTCCTCGTCAAGGAAATGCAGTCCCTGTGCCTGAACGTGGATCTGCGACAGCGCAGTTGAGGCCGGCGGGCCCCCACAACGGGGGCCCGACCGGAACCGAAGTGACGCTGTCGAACAGAGGAGAGACGCGATGAACGAACTGATGCGGATTTTTGGGCAGGTGAGCGGCCCGCCGAGCTTCGACGAGATCCGAATCTCGATCGCCAGCCCCGAGAAGATCCGGTCCTGGTCGTTTGGCGAGGTGAAGAAGCCGGAGACGATCAATTACCGCACGTTCAAGCCGGAGCGGGACGGGCTGTTCTGCGCCAAGATCTTCGGCCCGGTGAAGGACTACGAGTGCCTGTGCGGCAAGTACAAGCGCATGAAGTTCCGCGGCGTCGTGTGCGAGAAGTGCGGCGTCGAGGTGATCCAGTCGAAGGTCCGGCGCGAGCGCATGGGCCACATCGAGCTGGCCGCCCCGGTGGCGCACATCTGGTTCATGAAGTCGCTGCCCTCGCGCATCGGCTTGCTGCTCGACATCACGCTGAAGGAGCTGGAGCGCGTCCTCTATTTCGAGAACTACATCGTCATGGAGACGGGGCTGACGCCGTTGAAGCCGCGCCAGCTCATGACCGAGGAGCAGGTGCTGGAGGCCCAGGAGCATTACGGCGCCGAGAACTTCCGCGCCGGCATCGGCGCCGAGGCCATCCGCGAGATGCTGACCCAGGTCGAGCTGGAGCCGACGCGCGACGAGCTGCGCATCGAACTGGCCGAGACGACGTCGGAGGCCAAGCGCAAGAAGCTGATCAAGCGGCTCAAGCTGGTCGAGACCCTGATCGAGTCGCGCAACCGGCCTGAATGGATGATCCTCGAGGTCGTCCCGGTCATGCCGCCCGAGCTGCGCCCCCTGGTGCCGTTGGATGGCGGTCGCTTCGCGACGTCTGACCTCAACGATCTCTACCGTCGCGTCATCAACCGCAACAACCGGTTGAAACGCCTGATCGAGCTGCGCGCGCCCGACATCATCGTGCGCAACGAGAAGCGCATGCTGCAGGAGGCGGTCGACGCGCTGTTCGACAACGGCCGGCGCGGCCGGGTCATCACCGGCGCGAACAAGCGGCCGCTGCGCTCGATCTCCGACATGCTGAAGGGCAAGCAGGGCCGGTTCCGCCAGAACCTGCTGGGCAAGCGCGTCGACTATTCGGGTCGCTCGGTCATCGTCGTCGGCCCCGAACTCAAGCTGCACCAGTGCGGCCTGCCGAAGAAGATGGCGCTCGAGCTGTTCAAGCCGTTCATCTACGCCAAGCTCGAGCTCTACAACATGGCGCCGACCATCAAGGCGGCCAAGCGGCTGGTCGAGAAGGAGCGCCCGGAGGTCTGGGACATCCTGGAGCAGGTGATCCGCGAGCATCCGGTGCTGCTGAATCGGGCGCCGACGCTGCACCGGTTGGGCATCCAGGCCTTCGAGCCGGTGCTCATCGAGGGCAAGGCGATCCAGCTCCACCCGCTGGTCTGCGCGGCCTTCAACGCCGACTTCGACGGCGATCAGATGGCGGTGCACGTACCGCTGTCGATCGAGGCGCAGCTCGAGGCGCGCGTGCTGATGATGTCGACCAACAACATCCTCAGTCCGGCCAACGGCAAGCCGATCATCGTGCCGAGCCAGGACATCGTCCTCGGCCTCTATGACCTGACCCTCATGGTTCCGGACGAGGCGGGCCAGGGCATGGCGTTCGGCAACATTGGTGAGGTGCACCACGCGCTGGATTCGGGCGCTGTGACGCTCCACACCAAAATTAGGTTCCGTTACCAGGGCGTCGACGAGGACGGCGAGCCGAAGGCCACCACGGTCGAGACCACGCCGGGCCGCGCGTTGCTGTCCAAACTCCTGCCGCGGCGCTGGCCGATCGGCATCGATCTGATCAACCGGGTGCTGACCAAGAAGGAGATCAGCGAGGTCATCGACGTCGTCTATCGCAACTGCGGTCAGAAGGACACGGTGATCTTCTGCGACCGCATCATGGCGATGGGCTTCAACTACGCCTGCCGCGCCGGCATCTCGTTCGGCAAGGACGACATGGTGGTCCCGCCGCACAAGGGCGAACTGGTGCGTCAGACCCACGACCAGGTGAAGGAGTTCGAGCAGCAGTACCTGGACGGCGTCATCACCCAAGGCGAGAAGTACAACAAGGTCATCGACGCCTGGTCGCACTGCACCGACCAGGTTGCCGAGGAGATGATGAAGGGGCTGTCGTCCATCGACGCCATCGACCCCAAGACCAAGCGTCGCCGGCCCTTGAATCCCATCTACATGATGGCGCACTCGGGGGCGCGTGGCTCGCCGGCCCAGATCAAGCAACTGGCCGGCATGCGCGGCTTGATGGCCAAGCCTTCGGGCGAGATCATCGAGACGCCGATCACCTCCAACTTCAAGGAGGGTCTAACGGTGCTCGAGTACTTTAACTCGACCCACGGCGCGCGCAAGGGCTTGGCCGACACGGCGCTCAAGACCGCCAATTCGGGGTATCTGACGCGTCGCCTGGTGGACGTCGCCCAGGACTGCACCATCGTCGAGGAGGACTGCGGCACGGAGAAGGGCCTGGAAGCCCGCGCAGTCGTCGAAGGCGGCGAGGTCCTGGTTGGCCTTGGCGAGCGTATCCTGGGCCGCGTCGCGGCGATCGACGTTGTCTCGAGCGAGACCGGCAAGGTGGTCGTTTCGGGCGGCACCTTGTTAGACGAAGCGACGGTCGACATGATCGTCAAGTCGGGCGTCGAACTCGTGATGATCCGCTCGGTGCTGACGTGCAAAAGCGAGGGCGGCGTCTGCGGCAAGTGCTACGGACGCGACCTGGCGCGTGGCACGGTCGTCAACATCGGCGAGTCGGTCGGCGTCATTGCCGCCCAATCCATCGGCGAGCCGGGTACGCAGCTCACCATGCGGACGTTCCACATCGGCGGCACGGCCCAGCGCAAGCTGGAGCAATCGACCATCGAGGCGACCGCCGACGGCGTGGTGACCGTGGCCAGCACCAGTCTGATCCGCCACAGCCGGGGCCAGTTCGTGGTCATGAACCGCAACTGGGACCTGACCCTGACCGACAGCAAGGGGGCCGAGCGGGCGCGTTACCGCAAGCTGCCCTACGGCGCGCGGCTGCTCGTGGAGCCCAACACCAAGGTCAAGAAGGGCACGCGTCTGGCCGAGTGGGATCCGTACAACGATCCCATCGTGGCCGACGTCGACGGCACCGCCGCGCTCGAGGACTTGCAGGACGGTGTCAGCGTGCGCGAGATCGCCGACGAGGCGAGCGGCGTGACCAGCCGAGTCGTCATCGACTGGCGCACCCAGCCGCGCGGCGGACAGTTGCGGCCACGCATTATGCTCAAGGACGCCAAGGGCAACGTCGCCCAGGTGCGCAAGGGCATCGACGCGGCGTACCCGCTGCCGGTGAACGCGATCCTCGCGGTGGACGCCAACGCCGCCGTGCGGGCCGGTGATGTCATCGCGCGTATCCCGCGCGAGTCGGGCAAGACCCGCGACATCACCGGCGGTCTGCCACGTGTGGCGGAACTGTTTGAGGCGCGCCGGCCAAAGGACGCTGCCCTGATCGCCGAAGTCGAAGGGCGGGTGGCGTTCGGCAAGGACTACAAGGCCAAGCGTCGCGTGATCATCGAGCCCACGGACACCAACCTTGACCCGGTCGAGTACTTGATTCCGAAGGGCAAGGCGATCCTGGTGCACGAAGGCGACAACGTGCAGCGGGGCGACCCGATCATCGACGGCAACCCGGTGCCCCACGACATCCTGCGTGTCATGGGTGTCGAGGCGCTGGCGACCTACCTGGTGAACGAGATTCAGGAGGTCTATCGGCTCCAGGGCGTGCGCATCAACGACAAGCACATCGAGGTCATCTGCCGCCAGATGCTGCAGAAGGTCGAGATCATCCAGCCCGGGGACACCACGTTCCTGGTGGGCGAGCAGGTCGATGCGCGCGAGTTCGATGCGGTCAACGTCAGCGTCAAGGCGGAAGGCCGTCAGCCGGCCCTGGCTCACCCGGTGCTGCAAGGCATCACGAAGGCCTCGCTTCAGACCAAGTCGTTCATCTCGGCCGCCTCGTTCCAGGAAACCACACGGGTTCTGACCGAGGCGGCCGTGGCCGGCAAGGTCGACCGCCTGGAAGGGCTCAAGGAGAACGTGATCGTCGGCCGGTTGATCCCGGCAGGCACCGGCGGCATCGTCGCGCGTATGAAGGAAATCGCGGCGGAGCGCGATCGGGTGGCCCTGGCCGGACAGGGGGCGGACGGCGAGGCGGAGGACGCGGCCGCGGCGGCGTCCTAATTCGGACCTGTGGCGCCGTGGAGCCGGCTGGATTCCACGGCGCCGAGTTCGCTTCCATGGCGCCTCCTGATGCATCGTTCCGTCCGTTGCATCGGTGGGTTGCGAAAGGTCGTCGCGCCCGTTAAGGAACGGCGTTCAGGGCGTCCTGCTTGTGGCGCGGAAATCCACGGATTTCCCGCGCGGTGGGGCTTGACGCCGTTAAGGCCGGTGAATAGTATGCGCCCGCTTTTCGGGGCGGGCCTCGTGCCGAGCGCCGAGGTCGCGCGCCGAGTGAGCGGGATTCACGATTGATTTTCCTACTCTGCGGGCTGTCGGCTGCGCGCCGTATGGCCGCTCTGTCGTGGTCGGGGTGTCGAGGTCGGAACGGGAACTAGGGTGCGCTGAATGCCGACGATCAACCAACTCCTGCGCAAGCCGCGCGAACCGCGCCGGGACCGCAACAAGGTACCCGCGCTCGAGGCTTGCCCGCAGAAGCGTGGCGTGTGCACGCGGGTCTACACGACGACGCCGAAGAAGCCCAACTCGGCGCTGCGCAAGGTCGCGCGTGTGCGCCTGACCAACGGCTTCGAAGTCACCAGCTACATTCCTGGCGAAGGCCACAACCTGCAAGAACACTCGGTCGTCATGATTCGCGGCGGCCGCGTCAAGGATCTGCCGGGTGTGCGCTACCACATCATCCGCGGCACCCTGGATACCCAGGGCGTGCAGAAGCGCCGCCAGCGTCGGTCCAAGTACGGCGCCAAGCGGCCGAAGTAGGGTCAGGAGCGAGGACCAGACATGTCGCGTCGTCACGCCGCCGAAAGGCGCGAGGTCCTGCCGGATCCCAAGTTTGGCGATCCGACCGTGACCAAGTTCATGAACTGCATGATGTACCGGGGCAAGAAGTCGGTCGCCGAGACGATCGTCTACGGCGCCTTCGAGACCATCTCGAAGAAGTCGGGCCAAGACGCCATCAAGGTGTTCCACGACGCGCTCGCCAACGTCCGGCCGGCGGTCGAGGTGCGCTCGCGTCGGGTCGGTGGTGCGACGTACCAAATCCCGGTCGAGGTGCGCACCGAGCGCCGCCAGACCCTGGCGATCCGCTGGATCATCGCGGCGGCGCGCGCGCGAAACGAGAACACCATGACCGCGCGCCTCAGCAACGAACTGATGGACGCCGCGCAGGGTCGCGGTACGGCCGTGAAGAAGCGGGAAGACACCCACCGCATGGCCGAGGCCAACAAGGCCTTCTCCCATTACCGCTGGTAGCCCGAGCCCAGGTCCCTCCCATGCCCCGCACGACTCCGCTCGAACGCTACCGCAACATCGGCATCATGGCCCACATCGATGCCGGCAAGACGACCACCACCGAGCGGGTGCTCTTCTATACGGGGCGTTCCCACAAGATCGGCGAGGTCCACGAAGGGACCGCAACGATGGACTGGATGGAGCAGGAGCGCGAGCGCGGCATCACCATCACATCGGCCGCCACCACCGCGTTCTGGCGCGACCATCGCGTCAACATCATCGACACGCCGGGCCATGTCGACTTCACCATCGAGGTCGAGCGATCGCTACGGGTGCTGGACGGCGCGGTAGCCGTCTTTGATGCCGTCGCTGGCGTCGAACCGCAGTCCGAGACGGTGTGGCGCCAGGCCGACAAGTACGGCGTGCCCCGCATTTGCTTCGTCAACAAGATGGACCGCACGGGTGCGAACTTCCTTCGCTGCGTCGACATGATCGTCGACCGGCTCGGCGCGCGACCCCTCGTCCTACAGCTTCCTTTGGGTGTCGAGTCCGAGTACCGCGGGCTGGTCGACTTGGTGACCATGAGGGCGCTGGCATGGGATGACGAGACCATGGGCGCCGAGTACAAGGTGATCGACATTCCGGCCGCGATGGCGGATCAGGTAGCGGAGTACCGGAACAAGCTGGTCGAGGCGGCCGTTGAAGTCGATGACGCGGCGCTCGAGGCGTATCTCGGCGGCGAGGATCCGGACGAGGCGACGCTGAAGCGTTGCATCCGCAAGGGCACGGTCAACTTCACGTTCGTGCCGGTGCTGAACGGCGCCGCGTTCAAGAACAAGGGCGTCCAGACGCTGCTCGACGCGGTGGTCGATTACCTGCCATCGCCGACCGACGTGGCGGCGATCAAGGGTGTGAAGCCGGGCACCGACAAGGCGGTCGAGCGTCGTTGCGACGATTCCGAGCCGTTCGCCGGCCTAGCGTTCAAGGTCATGAACGACGAGTACGTCGGCACCCTGACCTTCGTGCGCATCTACTCGGGCCGGCTCAACGGCGGCGATGCCGTTTTGAACTCGGTCAAGGATAGGCGCGAGCGCATCGGGCGCATGCTGCTGATGCACGCGAACTCGCGCGAGGACATCGAGGAGGCGCGCGCGGGCGATATCGTTGCCATCGCCGGCCTCAAGGGCACGACGACGGGCGACACCCTGTGCACGCCCGACGCGCCGGTGATCCTGGAACGGATGGAGTTCCCCGAGCCGGTCATCGAGGTCGCTGTCGAGCCGAAGACCAAGGCCGACCACGAGAAGATGGGCGTGGCGCTGGGTCGGCTGGCGGCCGAGGACCCGTCATTCCGTGTTTCGACCGACCCGGAAAGCGGCCAGACGATCATCAAGGGCATGGGCGAACTGCACCTCGAGATCATCGTCGACCGCATGCGGCGCGAGTTCAAGGTCGAGGCCACCGTCGGCGCGCCGCAGGTGGCATATCGCGAGACCGTCACCCGCGTCGTCGAGCACGACTACACGCACAAGAAGCAGACCGGAGGCTCCGGGCAGTTCGCCCAGATCAAGATCCGCATGGAGCCAGGCGAGCCCGGCAGCGGCGTGACGTTCGAGAGCAAGATCGTCGGCGGCTCCGTGCCGAAGGAGTACATCCCCGGCGTCGAGAAGGGCGTCATGAGCGCGTCCACAAGTGGCGTCATCGCCGGGTTCCCGATGATCGACATCAAGACGACGTTGCTCGACGGCCGCTACCACGAGGTGGATTCGAGCGTGCTGGCCTTCGAAATCGCGACGCGCGCCGCGTTCAAGGAAGCGGCGCAGCGTGCCGGCCCGCAGCTGCTCGAGCCCTTGATGCGCGTCGAGGTCGTCACACCTGAGGAGTTCACCGGTGACGTGATCGGCGATCTGAACAGCCGGCGCGGCCAGATCCAGGGCATGGAGCCGCGCGCCAACGCGCAGGTGATTCGCGCCATGGTGCCGCTGGAGAAGATGTTCGGCTACGTGAACAACCTGCGGTCGATGACCCAGGGCCGCGCCACGTACACCATGTACTTCGAGAAGTACGAGGCGGTGCCTCAAATGGTGTCCGAGGAAGTCCGAGCGCGCTACGCCTGACCTGACGCTACCGACAACGATCTGAACGACGGAGACGACGAGCCATGTCCAAGGAGAAGTTTGAGCGGACGAAGCCGCACTGCAACATTGGGACGATTGGGCATGTTGATCATGGGAAGACGACGCTGACGGCGGCGATCACGAAGGTTTTGGCGGAGAGTGGCGGAGCGTCGTTTGTAGCGTACGACCAGATCGACAAGGCGCCTGAGGAGCGTGCTCGTGGGATCACGATCAACACGGCGCATGTGGAGTACGAGACGGGGAAGCGTCATTACGCGCACGTGGATTGCCCGGGTCACGCGGACTACGTGAAGAACATGATCACGGGCGCGGCGCAGATGGATGGCGCGATCCTGGTGGTGTCGGCGGCGGATGGCCCGATGCCGCAGACGCGGGAACACATTCTCCTGGCGCGCCAGGTCGGTGTTCCGGCGATCGTCGTGTTCCTGAACAAGGTGGACATGGTTGACGACCCGGAGCTTTTGGACCTGGTGGAGCTAGAGGTTCGGGAACTGCTGTCGAAGTACGAGTTCCCTGGGGACGACATCCCGATCGTGCGGGGCTCGGGGCTTGCGGGTCTCGAGGGCCGGGATCCGGCGATCGGGCGGGATGCGATCCTGAAGCTGATGGAAGCGGTTGATACGTACATCCCGCAGCCGACGCGCCCTGTGGACCGCGCGTTCCTGATGCCGATCGAGGACGTGTTCTCGATCTCGGGTCGCGGGACGGTGGTGACGGGGCGTGTTGAGCGAGGGGTGATCAAGGTCGGCGACGAGGTCGAGATCATCGGCCTGAAGGCGACGACGAAGACGGTGTGCACGGGTGTCGAGATGTTCCGCAAGCTGCTGGACTCGGGCCAGGCTGGGGACAACGTGGGCATCCTGCTGCGCGGGACGAAGCGAGACGAGGTCGAGCGTGGCCAGGTTCTGGCGAAGCCCGGTTCGATCACGCCGCACACGAAGTTCAAGGCGGAGACGTATGTTCTGACGAAGGAAGAGGGTGGTCGTCATACACCGTTCTTCACGAACTACCGGCCGCAGTTCTACTTCCGGACGACGGATGTGACGGGGACGGTGCAGTTGCCGGACGGCATCGAGATGGTGATGCCTGGGGACAACGTGACGATGACGGTTGAGCTGATCGCGCCGATCGCGATGGACGAGGGCCTGCGCTTCGCCATCCGCGAAGGCGGCCGTACCGTCGGCGCCGGCGTCGTCGCCCAAATCATCGCGTAA
>Ga0194132_10000987_pt1 | contig 57885 bp, 50 predicted proteins | sample TA2KigOf80mmetaG_FD_148612 | JGI IMG/M metagenome (GOLD analysis project Ga0194132, IMG submission 148612) | Freshwater microbial communities from Lake Tanganyika, Tanzania - TA2015054 Kigoma Offshore 80m | ecosystem: Environmental > Aquatic > Freshwater > Lake | place: Tanzania: Lake... | reverse complement strand
ACGAGACGGCGCAGATGGCCGGCGAGGTGGCGGTGGAGGGCGCGGTGCCGCTGCGCTACAACGGCTACAAGGTGCCGCTGATGCGGAACCTGGTCATGCGCGCGCTCCGCGGCACCACGGCGGCGACCACGACGTAGCCGCCCGCGCGCCAGTCGCAAGTCACAGGTCGCCAGTCCTCGTCACGACCACGCGGCCGTGGCGTCATGGACCGGCGAATTGCGACTCGGGACTCGCGACTGACGACTGACAAAAGATCATTCTGTTGGAGGGGTGACAATGGACTTCCTGACGTGGGGACGCAATCCCTGGGGACAGCAGATCCTCACGCACGTGTCGTGGGACTTGCTGTGGGCATCGCTCTTCGCGGGCATCATGTTTCTGGTGGCCCACGCGAGCTACATGGTGCTGTCGGCGCACCATAAGTACAGCGAGGCAGAAACCGACGCGCTCGAAGCCGCGAACCGACACCTGCCTGACCGCATCGAGCGGCATACGTTCATGGCCCGTGTGTTCCACTGGGTGATGGCCGCCTCGATGTTCGTCCTCTTGTTGACGTCCTTCCTGCCCATCGTCGGCGTCAAGTTCGCCTGGGTGTGGTGGCACTGGATGGCGGGCCTGGTGCTGACCGGGTCCATCATCTACCACATCATCCACGCGAGCTTCTTCCTCGACTTCTGGTCGATCTGGGTGAGCCCGAAGGACATCCCGGAGATCAAGGCCGAGCTGATGCGCGAGCTCGGTCGTGAGGTCAGCGCACCCAAGCCGGCCAAGTACCCGATGGGGAACCGGTTGTATCATCTCGCCATCGTGGTGGTCGGTCTCACCGCGGCGATCAGCGGCATCCTGATGATGAGCCGCGTGCGGACGCCCGTCTTCACCCGCAACCCGTACGTCTTCTCGGACACGACGTGGGGGTTCACCTACGTGCTCCACGGGCTGGCCGGCGTCGGCCTCGTCGGGCTGGTCATCGCGCACGTGTACTTCGCGCTGCGACCCGAGAAGTTGTGGATCACCAAGTCCATGATCTTCGGGAAAATCACACGCCGTGATTACCTGATGCATCACGACTCGCGTCGTTGGAGCGTCAAGGACGGCTCGCAGCCGGCGAGGCGCGCGTGAGCACAGCTATCGAAGCAGCGCGAGCTGAACTCAGCTCGCGCTGCGACGCCATCGAAGAGTGTTACGAGTTCATGCTTGCGTATGCGGCGCAAGGACTCCCCACCGATCAGGGCAGCGGGTCTGGCACGCAAGTCCGCGAGTATCTGAGAAAATGTGACGGGGCGCTGTCAGATCTGGCGGCGTTCCTCACGAGATTCGTCGACCAGCTTGCTGTCGAATCGTCAGCGCCGTACACCGGATTCATCAACGTGCTCGAGCGCGATGCCCGTGACGCTCAAGCTGCGGTCCGCCTCGTGTTGGCCCAGCCGGCCATCAGCTCACAGTTGGTAGACAACCTCAACGCGTCGATCCATCTGCGCGCTCTGCTGACCGATCTGTTTCTCATCGACGAAGTAATCAAGACACACAAGCGGCTCGCCTGACTGCACTGACTCCGCTCGATCTCCCGACCGCACTACGATCCGACACGCCGGTATTCGCCGCCGAACTGCGCCCTCCCCGGGCTGAGCTGGCGGCGACCGAAGGCATGGACGCCTGGATCGACACCTACCATGCCGTCCGACGGCTGACGCGGAGCGGCACATTCGTGTTCCTGACGGATAGCGCGGTCGGCACGCAGGAGGAGGACAACCTTCGCCATCTCGTGATCAACATCGGCCGCGACGTACCGCGCGAGCGGATCGTGCCATTCCTCACCACCAAGCACTCACTCGAGTACTGTCTGTCCTACGCGGAGCGAGCACATCAGCACGGGTTCCGATCGCTGGTGGTGTTGGGCGGAGACAAGAACGTGGGGACTCCACGCGTGGTCGCCCATGCGTGGCAGCTCCGAGAGGTGCTCCGCCAGCGCAATCGCGCGCTGTCGCTCGGGGGGTGGGCCAACCCACATGCGGACGCGGGTCGCCAGATCGACTTCCTCGCCGATCCGCAGTTCCATGGGGAGTTCTATTTGACACAGGTCGTCAGCCACTACGACCTGCCGGCCGTCTCACGCTTCCTCGACGCGGGGGCCCGCCGTGGTCTGGCGATTCCTGGGATGTTCGGCGTCTTCTACTACCGCAGCGCCAATCGCAAGACGCTCGACGCCCTGAAGAACTTCCTGCCGGTTCCCATCGAGGGGCTCGTCGAAGAGTTCGGGCGCGGGGCAACGGCAGACGAGATTTGCGCCCGGACGGTCCGGGCGCTACTCGACGCGGGCGCGCGCCACTTCTACATCAGCAATCTACCCGTCGGCCGCGCACACCGCACACTGGCCTTGATTCTGGAGACGGCGGGCGTGTCTATCTCCTAAACCCGACGAGCACACGCATCGTGAATCCTCCGAGGTTCTTCTCCGCGAAGTCCCGTGACACGCCGTCGGTGCCAATGGCGTCGGAGACGCTGCGATACTGGGCTTCGCCGCCGACTACGAGATACTTCGCGACGGGCACCTCGACGCCGCCGAACATCAGGTAACCCGCCTTCGACAAGCTCACGTCCTCACCGGAGACAGCGAAGGGCGACTTCTCGGAGTAGCTGAGTCGGAACAGGCCACCTCCCGCGTACGGCGTGAATCGACCGCCCCCGATTGACGCGAACTGCCAGCCCCCGCCGATCTCGATGGGCGTGTAAGTGACGGTGATGGGCACGCCGATTCGAACCACTTCGTTGTTGAACACCACGGCGCGCTCACCCTCCTTCTTCGCGCGCGAGAACGATACGCGGGCGAAGACGTTCTTCCACACGTTCAACACGTCGGCACCGGCGCCAAAGCCCCTCAGCTGCGAGCTGCCAAGCACGGCGTTGAAGCTGTCTGACGCCGACATCGCGTTGAAGTCCAGGCCGAACGACGCTCGCACCCCGATGGACTGGGTGGACTGCGCCCGCGCCGAGACCGGCAGGAGCAGCGCGACGAGAAGCACCATCAACGAGGCACGGGTTACGCGGTTCATGATGAGCCTCCCTACTTCGCGATCCCGAAGCCGCGGAGCGCAGGACGGGGTTGAATCAGGCCATAGCCGAAATCGTTGTTCCATCCGGGGCGGCTGGCGTCAGACGTGCCGAGGGGCCGCGCTGTCCGCTTGATCAGCGCTTCCACAGCAGCCGGGTTCCTGACGCCTTGGCTGATGATGAGGGCGGCAACACCCGCGATGTGGGGCGATGCCATCGACGTGCCTTGATTGCCCACCGAGGCGTAGCGGTCGAAACGGGGGAAGATCACGGTTCGCGTGTCGGAATCGGGCGGAAAGATCGTCATCTGCCACACCACTCCGCTGGCGCCGCCGTCTCGGATGTCGCCGCCAGGAGCGGCGATCTCGATGTGTGCGCCAGTGTTGGAGAAGTAGGACCTCCGCAGCGATCGGCCGACTGAGCCAACGGCCATCGCGCCATCGATCGACTGGGCGTACGCTGCCGGGTATGTGGTCGGATTGCCCGCTTCGAAATCGTTGCCCATGGCGATCGCGACAAACGCGCCGCGGCCCACCGCGTAGGTGATTGCGTCTCTCAAGACGGTCGCCGGGATGGGCCCACCGAGACTCAAGTTGATCACCTGTGCGCCATTGTCCGCGGCGTACCGAATGCCGGCCGCAACACTCGCCGAGTCGCAGCCGCCTGCACCTTGAGGCGTAAAGCCGGGTCGTCCATTGGCGGACATGCTGAACTGCAGTTCCCAGTAGCCGAAGCACGCTTTCAACGGCATGATCCGAGCACGGTAGGCGATGCCCGCCTCCGCCAGGTTGTTGTTCGTTTCCTGGGCGATCGTCCCGGCGACGTGCGATCCGTGTCCCACAAGGTCGAGGACCGTCGTGTCACCGCCGCCGACGAAGTCGCGGGGCGACGCAAAGCGACTCGACGACATCTCGGGGCTCACGCTGAACGGCACGGCGAACGTCTGAAAGCGCGTGCCCTCCCATGTCACAGCCCCGAATGTCTGATTGACGGTCGTCACACCGGAATCCACGACGGCAACGGTCACGTTTGCAGCTCCGTCGTTGATGTCCCACGCCGTCGGCAAGTCGAGCGCAGTGAGGTTCCACTGGCGGGCGGCGAAACCCGGATCATTTGGCGTGAAGCTCAGGCGATACAGGTAGTTCGGTTCGGCGTACTCGACTTCGGGCTGGGAGGAGAGCTGCGCGGACAGAATCTGTGCGTTCCACTCCGCGACATCCCTCAGCAGGAAGGCGTCTCCGAGGGGCTGCAGGTTGCTCACCGGCGGCCGGCTGCGAATCGCGTCCAGCGCTTGCTGCTGCCCCGCCAGCGACGTGCCGTCTCGAAACTTCACGACAACCTCACCCGGCAAGTACTCGAGATTGTCTTCAGCCGCTCGGATGAATGCCTCCGCCCAGTCGATGGGCATCGTTGGGAACGGGGGGTTGTCCACCTGAGCTTCGACGGGGCGGCCGAGTGCCGCGATAAATGCCGCTGCAACGGCCCCCGCCAAGGCGATGGCAGAGGGGAACAAGGTGGCTCTTTGAGAAGCGCGCATAGGCCTCCTCGGCGTTGTCGGGTCAGGCCCTACGTTGGACGTGGCAATGCTGGACAATTAACTCAGCGTCGAACGATCTCTTGGACGTCAATGATTCGGCGTTTTCGCAGCTCGACGCCCGATATCTCGCGTAGGCGCCCGCGGACCGCAACGCGCTGTCCGCTCGAGTCCGCCAAAATGCCGAGCTCCGTTCCTGTCGCGAGCATTTCGTACACGGCCGTGTCGGTTGTGAGGGTGATTCCGGTGGTCTCTCCACCAATCGCCATCATCCCGACCTTCACGATGCCCGACCACTCGCCGGGGGTGCCTTCCTTGGCGACCGTGGTCGGCACAACTTGTCCTTTCGACGCCGAAGCTGCGGAGCCTTCCGGCGCGGCGTCGCGCTCGGCCGCAACCGGCTGGCTCGCGCCCGGCACAGCCTGTGGCGGTTGGGTCGACGGTGTGCCGGATGACGAGCTTCGCGGCGGGGGTGACTCGGGCGGCACTTGCTTCGGCGAGCAGCACGCCATCAAGACTGCGAAGCACAGCCAGTGGACGCGCTTCAGCACAGGTGCCGACCGCCATCGACCCGGACGGTCTCGCCCGTGATGAAGTCCGATTCGAGCAGCGCGATTACGGCCTTCGCGATCTCCATCTCACCACCCCAGCGACCGAGCGGCGTCGCGTCCACGACAGCTTTGATCTCATCGTCTGTCAAGTCGGAAGGGGCGACGATAGGGCCGGGCGCGATGGCGTTGACCAGAATGCTCTCGTGGGCGAGCTCGAGGGCCAGAGCTTCGGTGAGTGCGATCACGCCAGCCTTCGCCACGTAGTACGGAAGGTAGCCGAGGTAGCGAGGACGACCGCTTTTCGCCACCCAGTCGGAGAAGTTGACGATATGCCCGCGGCCCTGGCGGCGCATGTGCGGAACCGCCGCCCGTGCGCAGGCGTAGCTCGAGCGTAGGTCGATGTCGAGTGGCGCCGACCAATCCGCCCACGTGAGCTCGGCGAAGGGACGTCGAACGTAGGCGGAAGCCATGTTGACGAGGATGTCGAGTCGCCCGAGGGCTTCAACCGTGCGCGCAACGGCTTCGGCGCATGAGTCGGGCTGAGAGAGATCGGCCGCGATCGTGATCCCGCGACGACCGTGCGCCGCCACGGCCTCGCTTGTTCGCTCGGCCTCCGCGCGCGAGCGTGAGAAGGTCAGGGCGACATCCACGCCTCGTCGTGCGAGTTGCTCAGCCAACACAGCGCCAATGCGCTTTCCCCCCGTGATGAGTGCCGCGCGTCCGTGCAGGTCCATGCTCTCTCGGAGCAGATTACCAGAAGCGGGGCTCATAGGGGTTCAAAACGTGCCCGAGGTACAGAGCGGCGTGGTTCGGCGGTTCGCGGGTCCGGGGTTCGAAGGTTCAGGGGCGGCGGGTCGGTCTCGATGGCACGTCGTCACGAGCCGATTTCGGGCGTGCGATGCTCGAAAGGTCGTTACTTGAAGGCGAGCGCCGATTGAGATCGTTCTCGACGGGGCACGCGGCGGCGAGTTTGGCGAGGAGTCGGTCGACGATGTCTGGGGTCAGCTGCAGGTCGGAATGGCGCGTCGCGCCCTCAGACCGATGCGCACGCCAGTAGCGGAGGGCCACCAGCAGGAGCTGGACCTCTCGTTCCTCGAGGCTGCTGGTCACCATTGGCGGCGGCTCCGGCGACGAGCACGAACGAGGACGACGCGGTTGCTCGAGCCGTCCTCGTTCGACGTGTTCCGAAAGCTAGACGATGGCCTTGACCACGACCCGGCGGTTCTGGGCGCGACCGGCGCGAGTGTTGTTGGGCGCCACTGGCTTATCCTCACCGTAGGTGATGACGTTCATCTTGTGCAACGGGATCTGGTGCTGCTCGTAGAGGTAGCGCTTGACGGCCTCTGCGCGGTCGAGACCGAGCCGCTCGTTGTAGGCCTTGTCGCCCACGTTGTCGGTGTGCCCCTCGATCTCGAAGAAGGCACCCTTGGGATCGGACTTGATCTGGCTGACCATCCGATCGATCTCCGCCTTGGCGTCGTCCGGCAACTGGGTCTGGCCCAACTTGAAGTCACCGCCGGCCTGCTGGAGCACGACTTCGAAGATGACCTTCTTCATCGCCCTGTCGAGCGCGTCGGCCTTCTGGTTCGCGGTTGACGCGGCGGTGCCGGCCTGGTTCGCCGCGTTCTGAGCGGTTTGAGCGGCAGCACCAGCGTGGGTGGCCTTCTGGTCCGCGGCAGCCGCAGCCGACGCGGCACCCTGGGCCCTCTGGTCGACTTCCGTGATCCGGCCCTCGTTCTGCCGGGTGCGCTCCTGTGTTTCCTCGAGCGAGCGGCCGAGAGAGTCTACTTTGTCGTTCACCTGACCCACGCTCGTGCGCACGAACTTCTTGGTCGCACAGGCCGTTGAGCCTCCAACCGCCAGGACGGCAATCGGGATAGCCACGAAGAGATTCCGGAACATGACGGTCCTCCTACTGCGAATGCGGGCGCGATTGCCCTGCGAAATAACCGCTCCGGGCACGAACGGTCAGATCCTTGTCGCGCGCTCGAACAATGAGCGGGTGCCAGCCCGGTCGTGTGCTCGATTCAAATGCTAGCAAATACCGATGGCGCAGCTCCTCGACGATCTGGCGAGACGCGGCACTGCGCTCGCCCGGCGTACTGGCGACGAATGAATACCCACCAGTCCATTCGGCGAGGTTGGCCAACGATCCAGTGAGCGCCGATCGAGCAGCCGACGGAACAGCCGATTCCGCCGACGGATTGTCGATCGACGGGACGATACCGACCACGTACACCGGCACGTCGATCGCACTGGCGATGCCTGAAACTTCGCTCGGCGACAGGCGGCTCGCGTTGTCCACGCCGTCCGTGAGCACCACGACGGCCCGCCGGCGACCTTCGCGCCCTTCGAGTCGTCGCGCGGTCTGCGCGATCGCGTCGTGAAGGCCGGTCGCCCCAAAAGGCGTGAGCAAGTCGAGCTCCTCCGGCAGCACCCGAAGGCCCATCGTGAACGGAGTCAGCTGAGTCAGCCGTGTGTCGAACGCAAACACGGCCGCTTCGTCGCGCGTCGGATCCAGCCAACCGAACAGATGAGATGCGGCCTCACGTGCGAACTTAAGACGTGCCTCCATACTTCCGCTGACATCAAACAGCACAGCGATGCTGACGCCCGAGAGGTCGTGTCGAAAGTCCGAGATGGGGCGGATGCGTCCCTCATCGAGGACACTGAAATCGCTCGCGGTGAGATGACGGACAAACCTCCCCTTTCGGTCGCGAACCACGGCACTGACGCGCACGAGGTCCACGCCTGACTTGAAGGTCGCAACGGAAGGGCCATCCTGCACAGGGATATCCTGCCGTGCACGGCCTGTCTGGCTTTGGCCTCTCAGTGCTTCGTCTGCTATCGTTGCGATCATCAAACTCGTCGTGAGGATGAACGATATCCGCGTCATCTACCAAACCTCTCTTCCAAAGTGGCTGCCATTCGGCCACGCGCGGAGCGGAATGGGAGTATCCCGTTGATATTAGGACGGTTGCATGGACTTTGTCGCCCGGAGACGGCAACAGATGGGGTGGGTTCGGACAGGGAAAATATTACACGGAGACCATCACGGCCTTCCCTGCGAGTAAGAATTACGCTGTTTACGCCGACCGTATCCACCCAGTGTGAATATCTGGAAGCTCAACCAACCGGCTGGTTCCCGTTCTCTAAGCGTGCGCCGTTGTTATCGGCCGAACTCTCCTTCGGGTTGAGGGGCTCCACGGTCCGTCAGGTGGGCCCGTCAGCCGGACGCGATAGAATCGCTCGGTGAGCTCGGCGAACATCGCGATCCCGGCCGCACACCGTGTCGGCCACTTCTCGTATGCCATCCGCAACATCGTCTCGGAGGCCAAACGGGTCGAAGCTTCCGGGCGACGTGTCCGTTACATGAATATCGGGAACCCTCCGGCCTTCGGGTTCCAGCCGCCGCCCCACCTTGTCGAGGCGGTGATTCAGGCGCTTCGAAATGGCGAGAACGGCTACTGCCCGTCGGTCGGCCTTCTGGCCGCACGAGAGGCCGTCGCCGAGGAATACACCGGTCGGGGCTGGGCGATCTCGCCCGATCGCGTCCTCATCACCACGGGCACATCCGAGGCGATCGAGCTGACGCTCACGGCGCTGGTCGACGCAGGGCGAGAAGTGCTCGTTCCGCTACCCATCTATCCGCTGTACACGGCAGTGTTAGCGAAGCTGGAGGCGACGCCGGTGTACTACCGGACGGATCCGGACAGCGGGTGGCTGCCGGACCTCGACCAGCTCGAGCGAATGATCACACCGAAGACGCGGGCCCTCGTCGTGATCGATCCCAACAACCCAACTGGCGCGTCCTACCCGACGGCGGTTCGTCGAGCGCTCATCGCATGTGCGGAGCGCCACGGCCTTCCGATTCTGGTTGACGAGGTCTACGGAGATCTCGGCTACGGGGGTCCCGTTTCACCCCTCGGAAGCTTGGCGCCGGAGGCCGCGATCATCTCGCTATCCAGCCTCTCGAAGGGTTTCGTCGCGCCTGGCTGGCGCACGGGCTGGCTCGCGGTCGCGAACACCCCTCGGCTCGATGAGGTCGTGGGGGCGATCAAGAAGCTCGCTGATGGCCGCTTGTGCAGCCCGACTATGACGCAGTTCGCCATACCGGTTGCACTGCGAGGTGATCGAACGAGTCAACAAACCCTGCGCGACGCGATGCGCGAGCGCGCGGCGATCACGACGTCGATGCTGCAAGCGATTCCCGGGGTGACCTGCGTGGCGCCGCAAGCCGCGTTCTACGCGATGCCGAAGGTGGCGCTGCCACCAGGCAAGAGCGACCAGGACTACGTCCTGGCGCTTCTCCGCGCCACCGGCATTCTCGTCGTTTATGGCTCGGGCTTCGGGATGTCACCCACCGAGGGATACATGCGGATCGTCTTCCTGGCCGCCCCGAACGAGCTGCGAGAGATCTACGGACTGGTCGGCCAGTTCACAGCGGACTATCTGCGCTAACGGCCCGCGGCCACCTCTCGAGAGGCCGTTCTTCTACCGGGCACTGTTCTTGATATCCTCTCGAAGCGAAGGCGGACGCGAAGCGTTCCCGTCTTGAGATTGTATAGAAGCGTCCATGACAATTCGGCGTGAATCGAGGGAGTGGTTCGGGAACCTCGCGGTCATCGGTTTCCTGCTCGTGCAGTACCTCGATGGCTTCTACACCTACGCCGGCTTCCACATCTGGGGGCTCGGGATTGAGGCCAATCCGCTGATTCGGGGCGCGGTTGGGGTCGTCGGGCCGGGTATCGGGCTAGCCACTGGTAAGCTCGTCGCGATCGGATTCGGCATGCTGCCGCACCTTAGGGGGTACATGTGGCGGTCGCCGCCCTGACAGGGATCTACCTGTTTTTGTCCACACTCCCCTGGACCGCGCTATTGTTTCTTCGCTAGCAGAAAGTCCCGGGTTCTGGCGCCTATTGTCGAGTGGTTCGGCGCCTGGCCCAAGCCACGGAAGTCATATACTGGTAGCGGTCGCCTTCTCTGCGCGGCCGCCTCTCCTGTATGCGATCCGATCCGCTCGGCTACTTGGCCACGGAGCTGGAGTCCCTCACACGCGAAGGGCTGAACAGACGGCTGCGGGTGCTCGACGGTGAACAGGGCGCCGAGGCTTCTGTCGACGGCCGTTGTGTCATCAACCTCTCCTCCAACAACTACCTCGGACTGACCACGCATCCACGACTGCGTGCACGTGCGATCGACGCGATCGAACGCTATGGTGTCGGCTCTGGATCGGTCCGGACGATCGCCGGGACCATGGCGCTTCACATGGAGCTGGAGCATCGCCTCGCTGAGTTCAAGCGGACCGAGGCCGTGGTCGTGTTTCAAAGCGGCGTCACCGCCAACGCCGGAACGGTGGCGTCGATTCTGACCAAAGACGATGTGGTCGTCTCGGACGAGCTGAATCACGCGAGCATCATCGATGGCTGTCGACTCAGTCGCGCGACCACCAGGATTTTTCCGCACAAGGACGTCGATGCGGCCCGTCGTGTGTTGCGGGAGTTGCCCGCCGGCCAGCGCACGCTGCTCATCACCGATGGCGTCTTCAGCATGGACGGCGACCTCGGGCCGTTGCCAGCCTTGTGCGATCTCGCCGAAGAGTTCGGCTGCATCATGATGGTCGACGATGCCCACGCGAGCGGCGTGTTCGGTCGCAACGGCCGCGGCACGGTCGATCACTTCGACATGCACGGGCGCGTGGATGTCCAGGTAGGCACGCTCTCGAAAGCGATGGGTGCGTTGGGCGGATACGTCGCCGGCAATGGTGCGCTGATCGAGTTCTTGCACCATCGCGCGCGCCCGTTCCTTTTCTCCACCTCGCATCCGCCGTCGGTCGCCGCGACATGCCTGGCCGCACTGGACGTGTTGATGGAGGAACCGGACCTGATCGCGCGGCTGTGGGACAACACGGGCTTCTTCAAAGCTGGCCTGGCCGCTCTCGGCTTCGACACCGGCCTCAGCGAGAGCCCGATCACGCCGGTGATCGTCGGGGACGCGGCGCTGGCGATGACACTTTCGGACCGGCTGTTCGCGCAGGGCGTGTTCGCGCAGGGTATTGGGTTCCCCACGGTGCCACGCGGGAAGGCGCGCGTCCGCACTATCGTCACGGCGACACACACACGCGACCAGCTGCAGCGCGCACTCGACGCGTTTGCCGAGGTTGGTCGCGAGCTCGGTGTCATTCCCGCGCACGTCGCGCCGTTATGAGCATGCGGGTGTGGCTTGCCGTCGTGCTCCTGGCCCTGCTGCCGTACACCGACGGCCCAAGAATCGCGCACGCGCAGGCACCATCATCCGCCAGCCAGTCGTGGGAGGGCGACGAGGGCACGCGGGTTCAAGAGCTGCTGCACCGCATCGAGCAGGCGGCGCGCACCGCCAACGCGGACGACTATCTGGCGCTGCTGACGCCGACCGCGGACCGGACCCGCGCCAAGGGGTTCGCGTCTCGTTTCTTCAAGCCGGGCGTGACGCGGCTCGTGCTCGTCGAACGCGAGCGGCTCAAGCTGGCGCGCGGCGCCACCAAGACCGTCGCTTCCCGCATCATCGTTGACATGTTCGCGGAGTTCGGAGACGAGGCGCGTGTCGACACCCTGCAGTTCGACGCCGAAGCCGATCCGGGCACGACCAACGCATGGCGGGTCGCCGATCAGGACTCGCTGTCTTCGGTCGACAAACTGTTCCGACTGTCGGTGTCCCGAGCTTCGCAGTACGACGCCCGCGACTTCGTCGTCAGCGCGGAGGACTTGACGCTGACGCTCCTGGAGGGAACGGTCTTTCGCGTCGACACGCCCGACGGGCCGACGGGCCTCGTGCTGATGGGCCAGGGCGAGCTGCGTTTTGCGCCGGCGCCCGAAACCGAGAAGGGTCAGGTGCGACTCTTCGCAGGCGAGCCGGCGCTCATGACTCGGTTCGAGACGGCGTATCTGCGATTCCGCGACATCACACCGCACGCGGATCTCTCGCGGCTCAGCGCGCGCCCGGTCGATCCACGGCTGCTCCGCCGGGCCGAGCAGGTGTTCAACGAGGAGTCCGCGAAGTCGTTCACCCTCGACCTGGCGGATCTTTCGCGCGACCCGTGGTCGCTGCTCCCTGGCGAGGGCGACTTCCTTGCCGAGATCAAAACCAGACGTTTCGGCACGCTCACCTACGCGCGTTCGGCAGACGAGCCCGAGGACATCGCCTTCTTCGAGCGCCGGCGACAACGCAACGTCTCGGTCTACGCATCCGCCACGAAGCTGAAGCAGCGCGGCCGCTTCTACGACGAGGACGCCCTGGCCGCATACGACGTGTTGCATTACGACGTCGACCTCACACTGGATCCGGAGCGTCAGTGGCTGGTCGGATCGACGACGATGCGGCTGCGCGTGAAGCGGACGGTGGCCGCGCAACTGACGTTGCGGCTGGCGGACTCGCTGGTCGAGCGGTCGATTGAGAGCGATCGGTTCGGCCGGTTGTTCGGACTTCGGTCCAAGGGGCAAAACGCCATCCTCCTCTCGCTGCCGGTCTCGATGATGCCCGAGAGCGAGATCCGGCTCACGATCCAGTATGCCGGACGCCTTCCTCCTCAAGGTCCCGATCGCGAGACGATTTCGGTGGCGCAGCAAGACGACACGCCTGCGTTTGGCGCCGGCGTACCCGCCGCGTTCGGCGCAACGCGCGGAGAGCCGAACTTCGTCTACAGCAACCTCACGTACTGGTATCCACAGGCCCCGATCACCGACTACGCGACAGCCGTGGTGCACATCACGGTGCCGAGCTCGTACTCGGTCGTCGCAAGCGGCACGCCGCAGCCGAAGTCGCCGATGTTCATCACGGCGATAGGGTCGCAGCCGGGCAAGCTGTACATGTTTCGGGCCGAACGTCCGGTGCGCTACCTGTCTTTCGTCGCCAGCCGATTCGAGCGAACGGATGCGTCGGCCCTGACATTCGAGCCGCGATCTCTGCCGCCGTCCACCATCCCGCCCGTGAACGCCGGCTTCGGTATCCAGATGGTGCCGCAGAATCAAACCCCGCGTCCGGTGCCACCACCACCGGTGCACACGTCGCTGGCGCTCGCGCTCGAAGCGAATCCGCGACAAACGGGCCGCAGCCGCGAGCACATGGCGCGAGCGGCCGATATCGTCAAGTTCTACGACTCCCTCGTGGGTGACATTCCGTACGACAGCTTCACGATGGCGCTGACGGAACACGTGACGCCGGGCGGCCACAGTCCCGGGTACTTCGCCATCCTGAATCAAGTGCTGCCGTCATCGGGCATGGTCACCTGGCGCAACGACCCCGCCGCCTTCGAGGGCTACCCGGAGTTCTTCCTTGCGCACGAGCTCGCCCACCAGTGGTGGGGCCAGGCGGTGGGATGGCGTAACTATCACGAGCAGTGGCTGAGTGAGGGCTTCGCGCAGTACTTCGCCGCGATGTACGCGGGTCACCAGCGTGGTTCGAGCGCGATGGGCCCCATTCTTCGGCACATGCGCAAGTGGGCGGTGGAGGCCTCCAACCAGGGCCCGGTGTATCTGGGGTACCGCCTCGGGCACATCCGTAACGAGGGACGCGTGCATCGCGCGCTCGTCTACAACAAGGGCGGCGTGGTGTTGCACATGCTAAGACGGCTGCTCGGCGACGAGGCGTTCTTTGCGGGAATCCGGCGGTACTACGCCGACTGGCGTTATCGCAAAGCGGGCACCGAGAGCCTGCGAGAGGCGATGGAGACGGTGTCGGGCCGATCGCTTGAGACCTTTTTCGAGCGCTGGATCTATGGGTCGAGTCTGCCTACCGCCACATGGTCCGCTCGCGTCGAGCCCGGGGCGAACGGCTCGCGCCTCGCAGTTCGCGTGGAACAGCAGCAGGCGGACCTGTTCGAGTTCCCACTCACGCTCAGCCTGGAGTACGCCGATCGCCCCGCCGGAACCGTGACGATTACGGTGTCGGAGCGCGTCACCGAGACCACCGTGCCGCTGGCTGGCACGCTTCGGCAAGCGGAAGTCGACCGCGACGAAGGCTTGCTCGCGGAGATGCAGCGCGTCCCCTAGCTCCGCACCCGCGACCGGCCTCCGACCCGCCTGAACGCCCTACCTGCGATATGATCGAGGTCGTGGACACCGTCACGCTGACCCTCGATGGTCGCCAGATCACCGTCGAGAAGGGGAAGACTGTTCTTCAGGCGGCTCTGGAACACGGCGTCTCCCTGCCGTACTACTGCTATCACCCCGGTATCGGCATCGACGGGTCCTGCCGCGTCTGCATCGTCAAAATCGAGAAGATGCCGAAGTTGCAGACGTCGTGCTCGACGGTGTGCACGGATGGCATGGTCGTCGACACACAATCACCTGACGTGCATGCCGCCCGCGCCGGCGTCTTCGAGTTCCTCCTGATCAATCACCCGCTCGATTGCCCCGTGTGCGACAAGGGTGGCGAGTGCCCGCTCCAGGACTTCTCGTACACGTTCGGGCCCGACAACAGCCGCATGGAGTTCCCGCGGCGCGTCTTCGATGGGGAGGGAGTCAAGGCCGACGTCGACTTCGGGCCGACGCTGATGCTGAACCGCAACCGCTGCATCATGTGCACCCGGTGCGTCCGGTTCATGGGGCTGGTTGACGGCGACGCGCAGATCGGCGTGATCAACCGGGGCAACGGGAGTGAGATCGGCACGTTCAACGACGAAGGCGTGCACTCGCTCATGTCCGGCAATTTGGTGGATGTCTGCCCCGTCGGTGCCATCACGACACGCGATTACCGATTCAAGTCACGCCCGTGGGACAACCCGAGCGTCACTGACACCATCTGCACGCAGTGCTCGAAAGGCTGCAACACCACGGCCTGGCTCAAGGCCAAGCCGGAGTGGGCCAAGGGTTCTAGCCTCATCCGATTCACGCCGCGGTTCAACGCAGACGTCAATCAGTACTGGATGTGCGACATCGGCCGATTCAACTATCGGTGGGTTGAAGGGGACGATCGCCTTCGCGCACCGCTGGTGCGCGACGCCCAGGGCACACAGCAGCGGGCAAGCTGGGCTGACCTCATGCCGAAGCTGCGCGATCGGCTCGCCCAGGCGGGCCAGAGCAGCCCCGATGGCGTGAAGTTCCTCGTGTCCGCTCACGCGTCGAACGAAGAGTTGTTTCTCTTCCGGCGCCTCACCGAGGAGCTGCTCGGCCCATCCGGTCCGTCCACGATCACCGTGTCCTGGCGCGTCACCCCCAAGCAGCAGCCACCGCGAACGACCTTCAAGGTGCCGGCGGTCGACGCCCCGAACGTGAACGGCGCGCGAGCCTTCGGTCTCGTGACGGGAGCGGTGGGGGATCCGCAAGGCCCGTCGAACGTGGGGGCTTTGCAGGCCGCGGTCGCCGCCGGCTCGGTGACGGCGCTGTTCGTGTTCGACCCCGGCCCGGACGGCACACTGGGCGATAGCCAATGGTTGCTCGACGCGCGAGCGGCTGGCCAACTCCCCTTGCTCATCGTGCAAGGTGTGCTGATGACGTCGCTGGCCAAGGCGGCGGATTTCGTCCTGCCCGGCGCATCCTTTGTCGAGAAGGACGCGTCCTACACGAATGACCAAGGATGGCTGCAGGCGACATCGCGTGCGCTAGCCACCCCCGGCGACGCGCGCGAAGACTGGCAGATTCTGGTCGATCTGGCGTCGGGGCTGGGAGTCCAGCTCGGGTATACGAGCGCTGCGACGGTCCGCGGCGACATCGCGGCCAGGATGGGCGGCGCGGTGGGGCTTGTGGGCATCGAGGGCTTGGCGTTCGCCTCGACGATGTCCGCGCGGACGTGGTTGCAGGCCTCCAACCCCTCGGAGCGGTGGAAGTGGGATTTCATGTATCAGGATCTGCCACCGGTCAAGGGAGCAGTCGAGCCATCGTCGCTTCCCCCACCACCAGGACTGATCCCGCTCAAAGAAGTGAAGTAGCCGTGCACGGACGCACGCGGCCCGCCCGGCGACCTCTTGCTGCCGTGATGAAGAATCCTGCGTTCATCGCCCTGGTCGCCCTCCTCGTCGGGTGCGCGGTCTCCAGTCTGCCGACGCCCGTTCGCGCCCAGTCCGTCCCCCGAGCCCAAGTGTCGCCGATCGTAGCGACGGATGTGGTGGCGGCCGGGAGTGAGCTGCGGGCAGCTCTTCAGATCACTCTTCCTGAGGGACTTCACACGAACTCCAACAAGCCCCGCGATGAATCGCTCATCCCGATTCGTCTGACGGTCCTGCCAGTGTCGGGCGTGACGGTGACCGAGATCGTCTTCCCGACACCGACCGATCTGGTGCAAAAGGGAGCCGACCAGCCTCTCAGCGTGTTCGAGCGGGCGTTCTCGATCGCTGTCTCGATGACCGTCGACCAGAGCGTGTCCCCTGGCGACGTCACGATTCCGGCGCGACTCCGCTATCAGGCGTGCGACGAGTCGGTCTGCTACATCCCACAGACGGTCCAGACCGGTTGGACGGTGAAGGTCGTGCCCGCCGGTACGGCGGTCAGTCCCCAGCACCAGGACGTGTTCAAGACTGTGGCCTGGGGAACCGGCGAGAAGCCGGCGGACACAATCGTCGCCACGAGCAACCCGGCTCGGCCCACGCCCGCTGGCGCTGCGGGTAGCACCAGCGCGACGCTCGATCCGATCGCGCGGTTGAGCGAGTTCGCCATCCTCGGCACGACGGGCGGGTACCTCGGAACCACCGACTTCATCGAGTTCATCCAGAGCGCCGAGAACGGCGTCCAGCAGAAGGGGATGTTCGATGGCCGAGGCCCTCTGGCGATCTTATTCCTGGTGTTTCTCGGCGGCTTGGCGCTGAACCTCACGCCGTGCGTGCTGCCGATGATTCCCGTCAACCTGGCCATCATCGGTGCCGGCGCACGCGCAGGATCACGGAGCCGTGGCTTCTGGTTGGGCGCAGCTTATGGCGCCGCGATGGCCTTCGTGTATGGCGTGCTGGGGCTCATCGTCATCTTGACCGCCGGTACGTTTGGCACGATCAACTCGTCACCGTGGTTCAACCTTGGCATTGCGCTGCTTTTCATCGTGCTGGCGCTCGCGATGTTCGACATCCTGGAGATCGATTTCTCCAGGTACTCGACCCGCGTCTCCGTGGGCCAGTCTGGTCAAGGCAGCATGGCTGTCGCGTTCGGTATGGGCGCGGTTGCCGCGCTGCTGGCCGGGGCCTGCGTGGCGCCGGTCGTGATCCAGGTCGTGCTGTTCTCGAGCGATCTCTATGCGGCTGGCACCAACGCCGCCTTGGCGTTGCCTTTCCTCCTCGGGATCGGCATGGCCATCCCGTGGCCTATCGCCGGCGCGGGCCTGTCCGCCCTACCCAAGCCGGGCGCGTGGATGGTCCGCGTGAAGCAGGCCTTCGGTGTCTTCATCCTCGGCACCGCGCTCTACTACGGATACGAGGCGTACTCGCTGTTCTCGGACCGGTGGGTCGACAGCCGGGAGGTCACGTCGAGCGTCGAAGAGAAACTGAAGGCGGGCTGGCATGCATCGCTCGGCGAGGGGCTCGCCGTGGCGGCGCGCGAGCAGAAGCCGGTGTTCGTCGATCTCTGGGCGACGTGGTGCAAGAACTGCCTGATGATGGACAAGACCACGCTCGCCGACGAGCAAGTGAACGGCGTGCTCAGGAACTACGTCAAGGTGAAGTTCCAGGCAGAGAACCCGGACGAAGCTCCAGCAAAAGACGTCATGCAGAAGTTCGGAGCAGTTGGTCTACCGACCTATGTGATTCTCCGTCCGCGCGCTCAGGGCAACTGACGCGCGTCGCGACTGCGGCGAGCGTTTCCTCCTGCACCGAATATCGCACATCGAATTTCAGGTCTGACGTATCGGCGTGGATCCGGTTGTGATACTCTGTCCAGCAACTGATCGCGTCCCCATACGTTCAGAGACGACCTGAATGAGATCATCAGCAGCGAAGCTGACGTTGGGTGCGGCAGCGTGGCTCACGTTCGCAGCAGCAGCCTTCTTCGTTCTTCATTCAGAGCATCAACTCAGCTTGCGCCGTGGAGCACTTGGCGCGTTCGACGTCGTCGCGCGAGAAACGTCTGCTTCACTAGCAGGCCTCAAGGCGGCACAGCAGGGGTACGTCGCGCCGGGCCAGAGTGTGGGCCCGTGGATGTCTCTAGTGGACACGTCACTGAAGACGCTGACGCAACGCCTCGATGAGCTCCGACGCGCGGCGGCGGGCGCCGAGTCCCGGAAGACGCTCGACGAGGCGACAGCGACTCTGGGTGATCTACAAGCGATCGACAAGCGCGCGCGGCAGTACCTCAACTCCGATCAGACCCTGATGGCGGCGGATGTGATCTATTCCGAAGCGGGCGACACGGCAGTCATCGCGTCCCGTCAAATCGAGGCCGCGCGTCAGGCGGAGTACGTGACCTTCGACACTGACGAGTCCACAGTGCGTCGACGCCAGGCGTATGCGGCAGGCGGGGCCATCGGTGTGGCCGCACTGGTGATCGCGGCGCTCATCCTTCTGCCGTCAGGGGCTTCCCCACAGATCGCAACGCCAGAGCCCGCGGCTACGGCGCGAGGACACCTGGACGCGTATGCGCGAGCCAGCGGCCTTCGTGAGGACATCAGGGCCGTCCGCGACCCGACGACGGTCCCCAGCGCCAGGCCGGCCCGGCGAACGGCCGGTCCTGCGGCCGAATCACCCGTGGGGACGACAGAGCCGTCAACCCAACCCCCTGAGGCGCCCACTCAGCACCCAGTGAACCCGGCGCCTCCACCGGTATCACCCGATCTTCCGCGCGAGATCGTGCCGCTCCTCGCGGCGACCGCCAGCTTGTGCACCGAGCTCAACAGAGTCCGCGAGCTCGAGGAGTTCACATTTCTGCTGGAGCGTGCCGCGGGCGTACTCGACGCTTCGGGCATTGTGATCTGGGTCGGCGCGCCTGGCGCAGCGACCTTGCGCCCGGTCCTGGCCCATGGCTACTCGCTACACGCGCTCGCCCGGATGCCCCGTGTCCCCCGCACCGGCGACAACGCCGCCGCGGCCGCCTTCCGCACTGGTAAGCTGCAAATCGTGCTCTCACGTCCCGGTGTGTCGAGCGGTGCGCTTGCTGCGCCCATGTTGACGCCGAATGGATGCATTGGGGCGCTGACGGCGGAGATCAAGAACGGCGGCGAGATGTCCGACGGCGTGCAAGCGCTTGCGTCGATCTTCGCCTCACAACTCGCGGGTGTCCTCGGGGACTCGGTGATCCAAGAGCAGGAAGCCGAGGTCGAGGAGGACGCCGCCGCGCCTCGGATCGCGTCCGCATAGGATCCGACACCTGCCAGTCCCCCGACGACGGAGCCACGTGCTCGTCGCTCCAAGGCGACTAGAATGGCGCGATGGCGAAGGCGAGCGGCTTCCCCTCCGGCGACGTCGACACGGCGCAGATCTTGGAGCGCATCGAGCGCGACAAAGTCCGGTTCATGCGCCTGCAGTTCACCGACATCCTCGGCACGATCAAGAACGTCGAGGTGGCCGACCGGCAGTTCGAGCAGGCTTTGAACGGCGAGGTCATGTTCGACGGCTCGTCTATCGAGGGCTTCGTGCGCATCGAGGAGTCGGACATGTACCTCCGTCCAGACCTCTCGACCTACCGCGTGTTCCCTTGGAGCGCTCCCACAGGTGAGAGTGTCGCCCGGATCGTCTGTGACATTGCCACACCGGACGGGGAGCCATTCCCGGGGTGTCCACGGACCACGCTCAAGCGCGCACTCGCGTTCGCCGGCGATCGTGGCTTGCACCTGCGCGCGAGTCCCGAGATCGAGTTCTTCCTCTTCCACAGACGGAACGGGGCACCGACGACTGAAACCAACGACGGGGCGAGCTACTTCGACCTGAGTCCCGTGGACACCGGCGAGGACGTTCGACGAGAGATCATATTGGCGTTGCAGCGGATGGGCTTCAAGGTGGAGGCGGCCCATCACGAGGTGGCACCGGGTCAGCACGAGATCGACTTGGGTTGTGCCGATGCCCTGACCACGGCGGACAACATCAGCACCTGCCGCTTCGTGGTCAGGAACGTGGCCGCGCGCCACGGTCTCCACGCCACGTTCATGCCCAAACCGGTGTATGGCGTCAACGGTTCGGGTATGCACACACACCTTTCGCTCTTCGCCAACGACGACAACATCTTCTTCGATGCTGACGCGCCCATGCAGCTCAGCTCGGCGTGCCTGTACTTCATCGGTGGCGTGCTGCGCCACGCCAAGGGGTTCTGCGCCATCACCAACCCGCTGGTCAATTCGTACAAGCGGCTCGTACCGGGTTACGAAGCGCCGACGAGCGTGGTTTGGTCGGAGCGGAACCGGAGTCCGCTCGTCCGCGTGCCCGCAGCCCGCGGCAGCGCCGCGCGGATCGAGCTTCGGATGCCGGACCCCTCATGCAATCCCTACCTGGCGCTGGCGGTGATCCTGCGCGCGGGAATCGAAGGCATTGAAAAGCAGCTGGACCCCGGACCGCCGATCAACAAGAACATCTTCAAAATGAGTCAGCGCGAGCGGCGGCACCTGAGAATCGACGAGCTGCCGGGGAACCTGAGCGAGGCCCTGGACGAGCTCGAGAAGGACGACCTGATCCGCGATGCCCTGGGTGACCATCTCTTCGAGCACTTCGTCGAAGCCAAGCGCGAGGAGTGGCACGACTACAGCAAGCACGTGTCGCCTTGGGAGGTCCAGCGGTATCTCGGCGTGTATTGAACTCGTCGGGGCTTCACCCGCCCCTGTGCTGTGATGGAGACAGCGCGTGCCCGCTCAGTCCCCCCTTCAGGACGATTCCTCGGGAAAGGCCGAATTCCCGGAGCGATCTTGGCGATCTCTGTGGGCACGCGCTTTGAAACAAGCCCTCGTGGTCGCGCCGGATCAGCGGGATACGTAACATCAGGAAGGCGCTGGCATCGCCGTATCCCGTCGCACTCCCACGATCCGGTGCGGCCGTTCGGGTTCTGCGGTTCACAGGTCCGGGCGGCGAGGGAAGGCAGGTTGGAGGTGCTCCGGATGGGCATGCAACTGAGTCGACTGTCGGTTGTCCTTGCCCTGGTCGTGGGCGTCACCGGTTGCGCACACGCCTTGCGATCGGCACGGGTCGCGGACCTTCGGGACAACCCAGGCCGCTATCAGCACCACACGGTGAGCATCGAAGGTGTCGTCACCAACGCGTTCAGCGTGCCGCTAGTAACGTTCAAGATGTACCGCGTGGACGACGGGACGGGCGAGGTGACTGTGCTGTCTCAGAACACGCGAACACCCACGCGCGGGGCGCGCGTGCGCGTGAAGGGGAAGGTCGACGATCTCGCGGTCGTGTCGGGCCAGGCGATTGGACTGCACATTCGCGAACAGGCGCTGTACGTCAAGCCTTGACATGAACCGCGATCGAGCGGTCTTCGAAGCGAACCCGTTCAGACCGTCACCTTGAGCGCAACCGCTGTCATGTCATCCGTGGGTGACTCGTCTCCACGGAAGGTGCGCACGGCAGAGAAAATCGCGTCCACCAGTTCACGGGCCGTTCCGTGGGCCTGCTGCTCGACGACGCGCAAGAGCCGCGGGACGCCCCACTCCTCACCTTCGTCGTTTCTCGCCTCGAAGACACCGTCCGAACAAAACACGTAAACGTCACCTGCCGCGAGATCGAACGAGACTTCGTCATACGTCGAACCCGGAAATGATCCGAGCGGTACACCGGCCAGCTCGATGGACTGCGCGGTCAACGTGTCGCCGGGCCCCCGCCGGCACCGGATCGGGTACGGCAGCCCAGAGTTCGCCAGCGTCACGATGCGCCGCTTGAGATCGAACACCGCGTAGCACAACGTGCAGTAGTACTCCTCGAGCTGCCGCTGATACAGGATCGTGTTTATCGAGGCGAGCACCGCCGTCGGACCCGAGCGTTCGGGCGCGTAGCGTCCGCGAAACGCGCGCGAGCGAACCAATTCACCGGCAAACGCGCTGTACAGTGCGGCGGGAACGCCCTTGCCCGACACGTCGCCGACGGCGACCGCCAGGCTGTGGGGTTCGGGCGCCACGAAATCGTACAAGTCGCCCCCCAGCTCTCGCGCCGGCTCGAACCGAGCGGCCACATCGACACCCTTCATGCGCTTGGGGAGTTCGGTCGGCAAGAGCGCTGCCTGCACGCGCTGGGCGAACCGCAGTTCTTTCTCCAACCGGATCTCATTGGCGCGAATCGTCTCGTACAACCGAGCGTTCTCGATCGCCACTGCGGCCTGGCTGGCCAGAAGCGTCAGGATCTCGACGTGGCTCTTCGTGAACGCATCGAGCTCCGGGCTCTCGAGATCGAACACGCCGATGCAGCGATCCTTCACCAACAACGGAATCACGAGCTCCGAGCGGACGTCGGTCACCAAGTTGATGTACCGCGGGTCGCGCGAGACATCCGGAACCAGCACGACTTCTTTGTGTAGTGCGGCGTATCCGACGAGGCCTGCACCGGCTTTCACGCGATGCGGAATGCCCGAGGTCCCGTAGCTCACGGCGACCTTCATCTCCAGCTCCCGCGCCTCCCTGTCCATCAGCAGGATGCCAAAAGTGCGATAGTCGATGACGCGACGCATCAGGTTGGCGATGCGTGTCAAGAGTTCATCGAGATTGAGAATCGACCCGAACTCGCGCGCGATGTCAGCGAGCGCCTCGAGCGTTGCCGTGTACGCGCGTTCCTGCTCGAACAGCCGCGCGTTCTCGATCGCCACGGCGACGTGCGCGCCAAACTGCCGCAGGATCATCTCATCGATCTCGTTGAACTGACCTCGCGTGTCGCTGAGTAGATTCAACGCACCAATCACGCGACCCTTGCGCCGCAGCGGCGCCACCAACTCGGCGTGCGACCCTGGTACGGCCTCGACGTAGCGCGGGTCGGCGTGCACGTCGTTGACGAGGATCGGCTTTCCCTCGGCCACCGCGTTGCCCACGAGACCGTGTCCCACGGGCAAGCGCATCGTGGACGCGAGCTCGTCGGGATAGCCGACCGAGTACGCGACCGTGAGCTCACCGCGTGTGTCATCGAGCAAGTACACCGCGAACGCCGTAAACTTCGTGAGCCGGGCAAGGAGCTGCGGGATTTTCTGCAGCAGCTCGTCCAGGTCGAGGACCGACGTCACTTCCCGCCCGAGCTCGAAGAGCGTGCCAACGAGCTCGCGGGTCACTGCGGGTGTGGCCGCCGGTGTCGCCGGTAGGGGAACGGTGGCGTCAGGCACGGAAACACCTTGCGAGGCACAGCCCTCGCGGGTCGGGAGCGAGCCTGGCTAGTATAATCTCTTCTACGCAATGGAATTGACGCTGCCGCTGGATCACGCCGCTATTCAAAGCATTCTGCCGCACCGGTATCCCTTCCTGCTGGTCGATCGCATCATCGTCTTCGACGTGGACAAGCGTATCGTCGGGATCAAGAACGTGTCGCTGGGCGAACGCTACCTCTCCCCTGCGCCAGATGGACGCCTGGCGCTGCCGCCGACGATCTTGACAGAGGCGATCGCGCAGGTCGGCGCCATCCTGATTCTCGCCAAGCCGGAGAACAGACAACAGCTGCCGCTGTTTGCCGGCATCCGTCGTGTGCGCTATCGCCGACCGGTGTACGCGGGCGAGGTTGTCGAGATCGAAGCGAGTGTGTTGCGGTTGCGACGCGGCATGGGCATGCTCAAGGGCATCGCCCGCGTCGACGGACAACGCGTGATCGACGGCACGATGACCTTCGCTCTCGGACCCGCCACCGAGCAGAAGGCCTCGGCCGCGCCCGTTGAAACGACGGCCTGAACCCGCCGCATCAGCCACGCCTGACCAGCATCATGCCGGCCAGCACGATCGCACCTGCCACCGCGAGTCGTGGGCTCAAGGGCTCGTCGAGTGCGACGGTGCCAAGAACCACGGCAATCACTGGGTTGATATAGGCGTAGGTCGACACCGTGGCCACCGGAAGGTGTTTGAGCGCGTACAAGTACGCGGTGAAGGCGGCGATCGATCCGGCGACTACGAGATAGGCGGTCGCGCTGAACGTCCGAAGGTTGAAGGAGAGCGCGCTCCACTCGCCAATGGTCATCCCAACCGCCATGAGCACAGTCCCTCCAGCGAGCATCTGGACGGCGGCCGACGCCATCACGTGCTCGCGTGTCTGCCGGCGGCGCGAATAGCTCGAGCCGAGCGCCCAGCCGACACAGGCCAGCTGCGTGGCGGCCGCACCTGCCAGCATCCCACCACCTGCTGTGGCGCGCGTCAGCTCGGGCCAAACGAGCAACACAATGCCGCCGAAGCCCACAACCAGGCCCGTCACGCGCAGAGGCGTGACCGGATCGGGGCGTGGCATGAAGCGTTCGACGCCCACCATCCAGAATGGTGCAGCGGCGACGAGAAGGGCCGCGAGGCCGCTGGGAACGGTCAACTCGGCCCAGACGACGGCGCCATTGCCGACGCTGTTCATCAGAATGCCGATGATCGCCAAGGCGGGCCAGGTCGACCGCGATGGAAGCTTGACGCCGCGCGCAAGCAAGAACACGACGAGAAGTGCCCCGGCCGAAACCCATCGAATGCCCGCCATCAGCATCGGCGGGACGGTCTCCAGCGCGATCCGGATCGCCAGATATGTCGTCCCCCAGACCAGGCAGACCACCACCCAGGCCGCATATGCGCGGGACAGAGACGAATCACAGGTCGCCACGGGAGCCTGAGCCATCGTGAGGGGAAACCGTCAGTCTAGATCAGGCCGGGGGGGGGCGGCGACACACGCTAGAATGCTGGCAAACTCTGCCGAGAGCGAGAGCCGAGGAGACTATGGCGAAGAAGAACGCAGTCAAGCAGACCCAGGCCACGCGCCGTTTCAGTCCTGCCGCCATCATCGGGATCGTGGTCGCCGTGGCGGCCATCGGTGCCGTACTGCTCTGGCCCTCGTCGAACACCGCACCCCAGCCGACGCCGGAGATGATCGCGAGTGCGGCCGCGAAAGCGGCCGTCGGTCCGCACAAACAGGCGTCGTACCCGCCGATCCCGTTCCAGGCATACACGCCGCCGCGGTCGCAGGATGTGGTGGCGGCGGCCTATCGCTTCGCCGCCGAGCATCCGGAAATCACGAGCTACGTGCCCTGTTTCTGCGGCTGTGAGCGAGCTGGGCATCAGGGCAACACGGACTGCTTCGTAAAGCAGCGCGACGCCAACGGCGACGTCATCGCCTGGGACGAGCACGGCCTGGACTGCGCGGTCTGCATCGACGTCGCGACCGTCGCGCGTCAGATGCATGCGTCCGGCGCGTCAGTGCGCGATATTCGCGCGGCGATCGACAAGCAGTTCGGGTCGCTCTACCCGGGCACCATGCCGACGCCCCACCCACCGGCCGCCCATCCGACAAACTGACCGACGGTCGCACGCGCCGGTGACCCCGTGAGTGGTTCCAAAGAAGGGCCGTGGAAGTACCTGCAGAAAGGGCCGTCGCGCACGGCGGAGAAGGGCGCTCGGGCCGGGTCGGCTGACGTGCAGTCGCTGTGGTCTTGAGCGCGTCGACCATGCCGCGGGGCCGCTCGAGGGCTGTCGAAGGGGAAGGGGCTGTCACTGCAGCGTGGATGGTTCCTTGGTCGTCGAACCGGTGTAGGCTACCCGCATGAACAAGCTACTGACCATCGCGCTCATGACGTTCGGTGTGTCCTTCGTCGGCCAGGCGCAGACCGGGGACTGGGTGACGCTCTTCGACGGCAAGCACCTGAACGCCTTCAATCAGGTCGGCACCGCCAACTGGACGCTCGCCAACGGGATCGTCGAGGCGACGAAGGGCCCCGGCTTCCTGGTCACGAAGGAGACCTACAGCAATTTCGAGATCCGGGTGGAGTTCTGGGTCGACGAAAGCGGCAACAGCGGCGTCTATATGCGCTGCCAGGATGCGGCCAAAATCACCGACACCACCTGCTACGAAGCCAACGTCTTCGACAAACGGCCCGATCAATCCGGCCGGACCGGCGCCATCGTCCACGTCGCCAAGCCGCTGGCGATCGTCGACGCCGCCAACAAGTGGAACACCTACGAGATCACCGCGAAAGGGCCGCAGCTGATCGTCCGGCTGAACGGGACGCTCACCGCCCAGGCGGAGGATGCCAAGTTCACGAGCGGTCCGATCGCTCTCCAGTACGCAGCGGGGACGGTGAGGTTCAGACGAGTTCAGATACGCCGCCTCTAGACGTGCTTGACGGCGCACGGCTAGCCCCCGCGTGGGGGCTGTGATGAAGGTGGCCTCGCGAAAGTGCGCCCCCAAGACGCCCGCTTGTCCTCGTCGGTTCGAGGCGGAGCCTCGCGAGATCATTGAGACTTCCCGCGTGCAACGATTGGCCACACCGCCTCGACGCGGTCCTTTCTGATCGCGTACAGCTGGTCGTACTCGTTCACGACCGGATCGCAGTGCGGCACGATCAGGTCGAGTTTGTCGCCGACCGCGTACGAGCGCCTGGCGGTCTCGTACCTGATCACGCCGAACTCGTCCGATCCCGCGTTATAGGTGAACTCGTGCTCGCCGAGCACCCAGGGGCCCGGCCGGTTCAGCGTCAGTGCCTTGGCGCCCGCATCGGTCGTGATTGACTTGGGGAAGTAGGTATTGAGCACCGTGGTGACGACGGTCAGCGACGGCAGGAAATCGTCGTAGACCTGCTCGTTGCTCTCGCCCCCGATCTCGATGTACTGGCAGTCCATGAAGATGTAGCTGCCGACCTGCACGTCGGTGACGCCGTCGGCGCGCGGGAGGATGTTGTAGGTGCCGGTACCACCGCCGCTGAAGATCTCGGTGCTCAGGCCCGACCGCTTGAAAGCCTCGAAGGTCTCCAGTGAAGGCGCGAAGCGATTGAGCGTCTGATCGAGTCGCGCCTTGAACCCCTTGATGTGCTGCGCGCCACCGTCGTAGCTGATGATCCCGCGCAGCTTCAGATGGGGAAGCCTGTCGACGAGCTGGCCGAGCGCAATCGCCTGGTCTCCAGCCGGAACGCCGCTGCGCGATCCGACCGCCACGTCGACGACCACGTCGGCCACGATGCCGGCTTCCCGCGCCGCGTCGTTCAGGTCGCGAGCGTTCGGCGCGTAGTCGACTGCCTGCACGAACTGCGAATTCGACCGGCGGAGGGCCATCGCCCGCCGGATCTTGGCTGGCGAGACGTTCGACGTGGTCATCAGGATCGGCCCAATCCCGTTGGCGGAAAACACTTCCGCCTCGCTCAGCTTCGCCGCGCAGATGCCAATCGATCCGCTTGCGAGCTGCAGCTTCGCGATCGCCGGGCACTTGTGGGTCTTGGCGTGCGGGCGGCTGGCCACCTTCAGTGCCCGCAGCCGCGACTGCATCGCCGCGATGTTGCGCTCGAGCGCGTCCAGATCGACGCACAGCGCCGGCGTGTCGAGGTCCCACTTCGACACGCCCTTCATCGTGTCGTCAGCGGGCCGCGCTTGCGTTCCGAGCGCGGTCGAACCTCCCGCGGCGGTGCTCGATGCGCCGAGCGTAGCCGCCGCCGAGGTCGCGATGAAACTGCGCCGCGATACGCTCATGGCTTCCTCTCAAGAAATGCAACCACGAAACATCGAAGACACGAAGCGACGATGATCAACCGGGGAGTCTGAATGCGAGCAGCTCGCCCGGGTAGTTGCCGCCGCCGACGGCGACGATGAGATATTGCCTGCCGTTCCACATGTAGGTCATCGGCGAGCCGCTCTGCTGCGCCGGCATCAGGACCGACCCGGCGTCCTTGCCGGTGGCCTTGTCGTACGCGCGCAGCAACGCGCCGCGCGGGTGGCCGGCGGCGCTGGTCAACTGCGCCTCGCCGGCGATGAGGAGCGTCTTCGTCACCAGCGTGCCGATGATCCCGGCCTGCCCGGTTCGCGGAATATCCAGCCCCTTGAGCGCCGGGTGGTTCCGGATGTTGTCGGGTGTGTCGCCGTGCGCGATCCGCCACAGGACCTCGCCGCGATCCAGGCTGATCGCCGAGATGCTGCCGTACGGCGGCTTGACGAGTGGCAGGCCTTGGACCGACAGCCCGGGACCGCCCCCTTCACCGCCGCCACCTCCCGCACCGCGACCGGCCGCAGGCGCGGGGGCGCCCGCCGCTGCCGGAGCGGCGCCGCGTCCGGCCGCGGGCGAGGCCGAGCCTTCGGCCACCACCGCCGGGCCCCTTCCGGGTGCCGCGCCCATCGGGACCGCCGCGCGGGCGCCGGTCAGCGCGCTGCCCTGGACGTAGTTCATGTCGTTTTTCGACGGATCGGGCTTGATCAATCCCAGCACGCCCGGCGAGCGGCGTGAGTAGACGTACATGATCCGCGTCTCGGGATCGAACGAGCCGCCTGCCCACACGGTCCCGCCACCGTTGATTGCCAGCTGCAGCGTGCCGAGCGGTCCCTCAGCGCGGCTGACCGTCGGCGGCGTGTAGATCGGTCCGATCTTGTAGCGAGAGACGACTTTCTCTGCCTCGGCGCGCAGCTCCGGCGTGAAGTCGATCAGGTCGTCCTTCGAGAAGCCGTTCAGGTCGTACTGAAAGATCCGGCCGCGCGCGTCGAGCGGAAACGGCTGCGTCGGCGCGTACCACTCGCTCGGCACGTCGCCCTTTTCAACGGGACGCTCTTCGATCGGCCAGATCGGCTGGCCCGTGGCGCGGTCCAGCACGAACAGGAACGCCTGTTTGGTCGGCTGGGCGAGCGCCTTGATCGCCTTGCCGTTCACCGTGATGTCCACGAGGATGGGCGCACAGGGGATGTCGTGGTCCCAGATCCCGTGATGCACGGTCTGGTAGTGCCAGCGCCGCTGACCGGTCTTCAGGTCGACGGCGACGATGCTCTCGCTGAACAGGTTGTTACCGTGGCGGTGGCCGCCGTAGTAGTCGCCGGTCGGCGCTTCGATCGGCAGAAAGGCGAGTCCGAGCTCCTCGTCGATCGACATCTGCCCCCACGATCCGGTGTTGCCGGTATACGACCACGAATCGGCCAACCACGTGTCGTTGCCGAACTCGCCCGGACGCGGAATCGTGTGGAAGGCCCAGAGGCGCTTGCCGCTCCTGACGTCGAACCCCCGGACGTAGCCCTTGACATTGGTCTTGCCGCGCGGCACCCCGCCCGAGAGGTGCGCGGCGCCGACGATGATCGTGTTGCCGGCGATGATCGGTGCGGAGTGGAGGCCCACTTCGCCGGTCACGAGATCGATCTGCTGATCGAAGTTCTCCTTGAGATCAACGACACCGCGGCTGCCGAAGCCCTGGACCGGCACGCCGGTCTTGGCGTCCAGCGCCACGAGACGATAGCCGGGGGTCACGTAGAGAATCCGCTCCTCGCGCCCGTCGGTCCAATAGGAGAGGCCGCGGCCCGACAGCTGGCGCGGCGCCGCCTCGCCGCGCTCGCCCTCGCGCTGACTGTGCATCCAGATCAACTCACCGCTGGCGGCGTCGAGCGCGACGACCGCGCGGCGCGTGCCAGCGGTCGAATACACCACGCCCTTGACCATCAGCGGCGTCGACTCGAACTGGTACTCGGGCCGGGGTCCGAGGCTCTCGGTCTTGAAGCGCCAGGCGATTTCCAGCTTGCTGAAGTTGTCCGCGTTGATCTGATCGAGCGGGGCGTAGCGGGTGTTGCCGAGATCGGCGCCGTAGGTGGTCCACTCGCCGTTCTTCGAACCCGTTTGACCCGCGAGCGGCACGATCGCGATGACCAGAAGAAACGTGACCATCCACTTCATTGAAGACCTCCGTGGTTCCGTCGAGCTCCGAGGCGAGTCCCGGCGCTTCAGAGACACACCTGGTTCGTCGACCGGTGCCCGACGCGAACGATCGAGACGGGCCGCCCGGGCTCGTGCATGTCGCCTCATCCTAGCGCTGATCGCCGGCCGGGCAGCGCTATTTGCGGCAGGTGACTGCGGGCCGGCCTACCTCATTGATCACTGCTCCCGCCGCACCAACGCCGCCTGCGAGGTGTGCCGTGCTGGATGGGGTTCGAGCCCCTCGGCTCGAGCCGTCGCCAGCGTCGGGTCGCAGTCGTTGCGCTGGCCAACCAAAGGAAGGGAGTGGCCCGCAAGCCGTTTCCCCTTGCCCCGTGGTGGCGCGCTGCCGCAGAATCGAGCGCGGCCCACCGCCCTCTCCGCTGTCGAAGGGAGATGAGGCTGAGCCGAATCGCCAATCGCTGCAGGAGCCTCCGTATGCGGAAGCTGTGGGTTGTGATCCTCCTCGTCTTCGCCACCGGGCTCGCGGCCCAGCAGCCGCGTCTCGTCGAATGGCCGTATTGGGGAGGCAATGCCGCGAACGCGCGCTATACCACCATCCCCGACATCACGCCCGCCAACGTTCACCGGCTGGAGAAAGCCTGGGAATGGCAGACGGGCGAGAAGCCCAACGCGGAGTTCGGCACGCGTCCGGGGCCGTTCGAGAACACGCCGATCATGATCGACAACGTGCTGTACGTCAGCACGGCGTACAAACGGGTTGTCGCCCTCGACGTCGAGACCGGTCGGGAGCTGTGGACCTACGATCCCGAGGTCTGGAAGGGCACCGAGGACAGCATCGGGATGAAGCATCGCGGCATCGCCTCTTGGCGCGACCGTGGGCAGCTGCGCATCATCATCAACACGGACAACCGCCTGATTGTGCTCGACGCCAAGACCGGCAAGCCAGTCACATCCTTCGGCCGAAACGGTGTCGCCAGCCTCACCGAGGGCTTGCGCCTCCCGACCAGGAAGCTGCACACGAGCCAGACGTCTCCACCGGTCGTCTACAAGGACCTCGTGATCGTCGGCAGCCGCATCCCGGATCGCATCCAGTACAAATTTGAGCCGCCGGGCACGGTGCAGGCGTTCGACGCGCGAACGGGCAAGCGCGCCTGGGTCTTCTACACGATTCCCCAGTCCGAGAAGGAGTTCGGCGCGAACACGTGGGAGAACGAATCGTGGAACTTCACGGGCCACGCGAACGTGTGGGGACCGATGACGCTCGACGAACAGCGCGGGCTGCTCTATGTCCCGACCAGCACGCCCGGCAGCGACTACTGGGGCGGACGACGTCCTGGCGCCAACCTGTTCGCCGAGTCGATCCTCTGTCTCGACGCCAACACCGGGAAGCGCAAGTGGCACTTCCAAGCCGTGCACCACGGGCTCTGGGACTACGACTTCACCTCGCCCCCGAACCTGGTCACGATCACCGTGAACGGCAAACGCATTGACGCGGTCGCCGAACTGTCGAAGCAGGGCTTCCTGTACGTCTTCGACCGCGTGACCGGCCAACCGGTGTGGCCGATTGAAGAGCGTCCCGTTGACACCACCACCGATGTGCCCGGCGAAGTGCCATGGAAGACCCAGCCTTTCCCCACAAAGCCGCCACCGTACTCAGGGCAGGGCATCTCGCTCGACGACGCCAACGATCTCACGCCGGAGATCAAAGCGCTCGCCGTCGAGCACATGAAGCGGTTCCGCCTCGGACCGCTGTTCACGCCCCCGAGCCTGCGCGGTACGATCCAGCGCCCGACGGTCAGCGGGGGCGCCAATTGGTCGGGTGGTGGCTTCGACGAGGAGACCGGCGTTCTCTATTTCCGAACGAGCGAGGGCACGTCGTACAACCAGGTCTGCAAGAACGACAAGAGCGTCGGGGACGTCGACGTCGACTACACGAACAACTGCGAGTTCGGCGCCGCGAACAACATCTTCCAGGCGCCGGACGGCAAGCCGATCGAACGCAAGGTTGACCCGAACGATCCGGGAATCAAGCTCGGGCCGATTCCCCTGATCAGGCCGCCCTACGCCTACTTGGTGGCGATGGATCTCAACCGGGGTGAGATCGCGTGGCGCGTTCCATTTGGTGAAGGAAGCCCGGCGATCCGGCGCCATCCGTTGCTGAAAGGCGTTCAGCTGCCCGACCGGCTGGGCACGCCTGGCGCATCCGGCGTGATGGTGACCAAGTCCGGCCTCGTGTTCATCGGTGGCGGCGATCCGTATCTCTATGCGTTCGACAAGACCAGCGGCAAGGAGCTCTGGCGCACGCCAGTCGGACGGCCGACGCTCGGGAACCCGATGACCTATCGGACTCGCGACGGGCGTCAGTACGTGGTCATCGCCAACGGCTCGGGCCCCGATGCGACGCTCACCGCGTTCACCCTTGGCGCCCTCCGGACGCCCACCACCACTCAAACGCAGGGCGCCGCTCCGGTCGCTTCGACTCAGGCCCGATCGGGCGCCGAGGCGTACGGCGTGTGCCAATCCTGTCACGGCGAGAACGGGCGCGGTGGGCTCGCGCCGAGGCTGGCAGGACTGTCGAAGTCGACCGACCAGGTGCTGGCCATCGTTCGCGAGGGCCTCAACCAGATGCCACCGCTCTCGGCCAACGAAGTGAGCGATCAAGAGATCACCAACCTCGTGGAGTTCCTCCGATCGGTCAGATAGCGCAGCCGAAGAGGTCGTCGAATCGCGCGCGTCCGGAGATGCAGGCGGCGTCCTCGGTCGCATCGGGCAGGCGGATGACGGGGTTGACCGCCGGGGACACGCGGCAATCATCGTCTCCACGTCCTTGAACGACGCCCGGAGAAGTGTTCTGCCTTGCCTGACGGCCGTATGGCTGGAGAATTGGAGCATGCGCACACGGCTCACCCTCTGCCTGTCCGCGGTCGTCGTCGCGGGGCTGATTCTCGGCGCTGCTCCAGGGCCGCCTGATCCGACCGCGAGGAACTGGGACTCGGCCGCCGCTTGGAGGTATCTCGAGGACCGCGTCACGTTCTGGCAGACCTGGCCGAGCGCGCAGCGCGACCACGACACCGCGTGTGTGTCGTGCCACACGATCCTCCCGTACGCAATCGCGCGTCCAGCGCGTCAGAAGACCGCCGGCGTGTTCACCGGGACAGCCGGTGAGCAGCGGATGCTGGCCAACGTGGCCCGGCGCGTCACGATGTGGCGGGACGTCGAGCCGTTCTATCCGGACCAGACGCGCGGGATTCCGAAGAGCAGCGAGTCGCGCGGGACCGAATCCGTGCTGAACGCGCTGATCCTGAGCACGCGCGACGAAGCCAGCGGCACGCTGTCCGACGAGACGCGCCTTGCGCTCGCCAACATGTGGGCGTTGCAGATGCGCACGGGTTCGTTGAAGGGTGGATGGGCCTGGCTCACCTTCGGGCTCGAACCATGGGAAGGTCCGGCGTCGACGTACTTCGGGGCCTCGATTGCGGCGCTCGCGATCGCGCGTGCTCCGGGCGGCTACGCCGAGAGCCCGGACATTCAGCCGCAGCTCACGCTGCTGAAGGACTACCTACGGGCGGGCGCGGACACCGAGTCGTTGTTCAACAAGCTCATGATCGCGTGGGGCAGCGCTCAGCTCACCGGCGTGCTCGATGCATCGCAGCGCAAGAGGATTCACGACGCCGCCATCGCTCTGCAGAACAGCGACGGTGGCTGGAGCATGGCGGTGCTGGCGCCGTGGAAGCGCCTCGACAACACGACGATCGACACGGGCAGCGACGGGTTTGCGACTGCCGTGGTCACACTCGCGCTGCTCGCGTCGGGGGTCGCCACACCGACGCCCGCGATGCGTGCCGCGCGAAGATGGCTCGTGTCACATCAGGATCCGACGTCGGGCGCCTGGCCGGCGATGTCGGTCAATCGTCTGCGCGATCCGGCGACCGAGCCCGGCAAGTTCATGACCGACGCGGCGACCGGTTACGCCGTACTTGCCTTGACCCGCGACTGGAAGTGAACGACGTCGATCGAGCAGGCCATTGAGAATCGATTCCCGTCCCAGCCAGTGGATGCTCGCGGCAGTTGCACCACTCTCGCAAACGCACCATAATCCGACCGTCCAACCGTTCATTGCGGAAGCGGCTCCGGACCATGCCATCAGCCGTCAAACACCATTCGACGCACACCCATCACCGTCGCCCGGCGGCCGATCCAGACCGCGCTACTCGCTCGACCTCCGGTGCACCGTTTATCGACAGTCGTTCCGAGGCCAGTGAACTTCCGATTGTCGAGTTCCACACCCGAGGACATGATGCGCGCGGCGCGAGCGGGCACTGGGTACGATAAGTTCGCGGCGGGTTTCGCCGCGGGTGTCCACAAAGAACCGCTGAGCGACGCGGACGAGGACGATCCTGATTACAAGGCGGGTGCCGCGTTCGCCGAGGAGTACGAGAGCGGATACAAGGCAGGGTTCGGGGAGGGCGAGGTCATGAAGGTGGGCGATGAACCCATCGATCCCCTCTCCGAGATCGAAGGCTTCGACCCCAAGAAGGAGAAGGATGTGCACGCCATCGGTCGGATCCGCGGCCGGGTGAGAAGGCCCATGGCGGCGAACTTGGGGGGGCATCTGGTCGTAGCACGAAGGAGGTTGTGATGTCACGCGTTCTCCCTCGCGTCAGCGCGCTCGCGTTGCTCGTTCTCCTCAGTCTGACCTCGTTTGCCGGTGCCCAGTCGCCTGCGCTCGAACAGGGGCTGACGCTGAAGACGGTCGAGTTCAACGCGCCGTCGGTCGGTCGGACGATGAAGTACAACGTCCTGCTGCCGCGGGACTACGAGAAGTCGACCGCCCGGTATTCGGTCTTGTATCTCCTCCACGGCCTCACGCAGAACTTCACGGCCTGGGGATTGCAGAACAGCGCGCCGTTCTACGCGGGCCTGTACGATGACCTGATCGTGGTCATGCCCGATGCGGGTAACTCCTGGTACGTCAACTGGGCCGTCAGCGAGGGTGGCCAGCGGAACGACTGGGCCGACTACATCATCAAGGACGTCATCGGTCACATCGATGCGACGTATCGGACGATGGCTCGTCGCGAGGGACGAGCCATCGCGGGCCTCTCGATGGGCGGATATGGCTCGCTCATGCTCGGTCTGCGCCACCCGGACCTGTTCATCTCGATCGGCAGCACCAGCGGCGCGCTCGAGCACGCGCGACAGGCCGGCAACCGGCTGCGCGGCATCGCCCCGCCGCCGCCGCAGCCACGACCGCAGACTCCGGAAGAGCAGGCGACTGCCGCGGCCCGCCGACGAGAGCCTAATCCGCTCATCGGCGTCCCGGGATTCAGCAGTCAGGAGGAACGCTCGCCGCGCGGCACCGAGTTCGCGAAACCTGAAGACGCAGATGCGTTCGATCCGTTCGTCTTGATCAAGCAGGCCTCGAAGGAGCGCCTGCCGCACATCTACGTTGACTGTGGCACGGAAGACCGCCTCATCGCAGGCGCGCGCGCGTTCGTCCAGATCCTCCTGGAGCGCGACATTCCGTTCGACTACATGCAGATGGCCGGCGCGCACAATGCCGAGTATTGGACCCGATCGATCGGTCACATCATCTCGGTGCAGTACGAAGTGATGAAGCGAGCGCTCGGAGAACGGCCCGTGAGGCGCCCGCCCCCATCCGGGCAATAGGCCTCGAGGACGTGATGCACGGCGTGCGTTGCCGACGCTATGCGGAGGCAGCGCGGAGCCTCGACGAACTGAACGAGGAGTGGCCGATGTCTTAGGCCCCCTACTTCACCAGCACCCTGACGTGCGCGAAGGTGAAGCAGCACAAGCCGTCGAAGCCGTCGTCGACTTCAACCGGCTCGGCGCGCAGCACGTACTCGCCCGGCGCTGAGAAGGTCGCGGCAGCGGTGGCTTCGGCGACGACTTTCGGATCGCCCCGCGTGACGAGCGGGACACTCGGCGGCGTGATGGTCACCGAGCCGGGCCCTCGCACCTTCTTCCAGACCACCGTGATATCCGGCGCCGCCGCGGCCGGGCCCACCGCCCGAGGCGCGACAGCACCCGCTCCGATGACCCGTCCATCGATGACGGCGACCATGTCGCGCGGCAGCGGCTGCGGCTTCGGCCGATTCTGCGCGGAGACGATGCTCTCCCAGTTCTTCTCGGTAGGCGGCGCATCCGAGGCCCACAGCTTCAGTGGGACCGGCACGCCGACCGTTCCGTTGATGGTTTGAAGGACGCCGACAGTCGGTCCACTGAACATCGGATCGTTCGGACCGAGCTTCATCCGCGGCGGCTCGTTGCCGTTCGCGTCCTCACGATAGAAGACCATCTTGTAGTGCGGATTCAGGTAGAACGTCACCACTGCCGGCTGTCCGTTGGCCACCAACGTCCACGTCAGTCTCTTCGTCCCGAAGTCCTTCGGCACTTTGATGGCGAAGACAGTCTCCTGGCGCCCCGGCTCGAAGACAGTGGGCTGGCCGTAGTCGGGCCCATCGGGTTCGATGCGATTGTTGGGTCCAATCGGAATCTCGACCTGCTGCGTGCGGTTGCGATTGCGGTACCCGAGCACGATGAAGTAGCCCGACCCGTCCTGGGCTTCACCCCAGCCTTCGAATGCCGGAAACACGGCTTCGCCCGTTTCGCCGAACGGTTCGAGCGGCAGCGGAAGGCGCGCCGGACCCTGCGACGACACCTCGACCGTCAAGGTCCCGACAATCAGCAGGGCACAGCAGATGGCGTGGATCGAACGCAATACTCTTATCGGCGCGCGGGATTCATTGCTGTTGCGTCACCTTCGTCCGACGAACCTCGACTTCGGTGAGATAGTCGGCCTCGGCGAGATAGGTGACGTTCACCCACACGTGGTTCATCTCGTCAACGGTTCGGTCGCCGTAGCCCACCCACACATTGGGATCCGGATTCCCCTTGTTGGCTGCCGTGTTGTCGTGCCACGACGTGACTTTGAGCACGGTGCCCTTGGGCAGCAGCGGCGCGACATCGTCTTCATAGACATAGGCGTTGTGCCAGTTGAAGTCGAACTCAGCCACGTGGCTGAGCATCACCTGCTGACCGGTCGGCAGAATCGCCTGAAGCGACTGCGCCTTCCCGCGCAGGTGCATATGCGGTTGGAAGCTCTCGATCCGCGCCGCCTTCGGCAGGACGAAGAAGCCTTCGGATGCGACGATGGAGTTCGGCGGGATGTCGAGGTTCGACCCGCTGCTCCCGACGGCCAATAGCGTTTGCCGGTACTTCGGCTCCTGTCCCTTGGGATAGAAGTAGATGCCCATTTCAACCGAGTCGGTCACGTCCTCGTCTGTGCTGGCGTAGTGGACGTCCCACGCGACTCGTGAGCCCGGGAGCATCAGCTTGCCCGTGTTCGGTCGCATGAGCTCGCCTTCCTTGCCAACGGCCCACTCCATGAATCGACCGACAGTGACGGTGCCGTCCGGCTCGACTTGGTCGATGTCGACGTTGGCGTGATGAACGATCTTGCGTCCCTTCACGGTGCTCGGTCGCACTTCGATGGCACGCACCCATCGAGGTTCGGTCACACCGGTGGGCACGCTCCGTTTCACCCAGGTGTTCCCATCGCCTGCCTTCATCGTCCAGGGCTGGTTGCGGATGATCAGGTCCGGTTCCTTCTGACCGAATCGGGCCGCGTAGTTCCACCCTTGATCCGACGCCCACTGCCGCGGCGACGGCATGTCTTTCGGATCACCCTTGAATGCGCCTTGATCGACCCATGCGAGTATCGTCCCGATCTGCGCGTCGCTGAGCGATCGATCGTTCTTGAACTTCTGGATCCCGATTGTCTTGTCGATATGCCACGGTGGCATCTGGCGAGACTCCACGCGGGCGCGGATGGCGCGCGCCCACGGCCGCACCTCTTCGTACGTCCGCAGCGCCATAGGCGCAATCGATCCCGGTCGGTGGCAGGCTTCGCACTTGGCTTGGAAGATGGGGGCGACGTCTCTCGTGAACGTGACCTGCGCACCTGGACCCTGGGCGGCACCGTTGTGCGGTATCGCGAGCGTGAAGGCGGCTGCAAGGGCCAGTCTGCTCAAATGCCACCAGGCACTCGATCTCATGGGGATATCTCCTGAGAACCGCGGCTCGAACACGCCATGATACACCTGGGTGTGGACCCCACCACCGAACGATGCGCCGCCGACCGGAATGCGATCGCCGACCTGCTCCCTCGGGAGACACCGCGACTCGGCCGGGTCCCTTGCCCCAAGCGGCGAGATTCCCCTTCCGACGAGCGACATCCGACCGTATGATGCCTGCACGTGGAGTGTGCAGCACTGGACCCGGCGATTCCCGCCGCGTCGGCTGCGGTCCCGTGCGGGGAGGTCGTATGGGTCGGGCGCCCTCGTCATTGCTTCCGCTCGCCGGTGTCGCCGCCTTTGTGTGCGTGTGGCACGCGCCAACCTCGGGACAAGCCCCCTCGACAACCGGCAACGCGCCACAGGCGCGTGCGCACACGCCTCCGCGGACCGCTGATGGCCATCCAGACCTGCAGGGTGTGTACAACGTGGCGACGTTGACACCCGTCGAGCGGCCCGACGGCCTCCCGCTCGTGATTACCGAAGAGGAGGCGCGGCGCCTGGAGCGCACCGAGGCGCAACGCGTGCAGCGTGCGGCGGAGCCGAGCCCGGTCGACCGACCGGCGCCGGTCGCCGGGGCCGGCGTCGGCGGGTACAACAACTTCTGGATCGATCGTGGCGACAAGGTCATTGCGCTGCGGGGCGAGCGCCGCAGCTCACTGATCGTCGATCCGCCCGACGGGAAGATCCCTGCGCAGATCCCGGAAGCGATCAAGCGGAACGCCTCGCGGCCGGGGCTCGCGGTCCGACCGACGGCTGACGCGCCCGAGAGCGCGGGAACGCAAGGAGTCGGGGCGTATGACGATCCGGAGATCCGCCCGCTCGGTGAGCGCTGCCTGCTCGGGTTCGGCTCGACGTCTGGACCGCCGACCTTGCCCAACTACTTCTACAACAACCTCAAACAGATCGTCCAGACCAAGGACACCATCCTCATCTTCATCGAGATGGTGCACGACGCGCGCATCGTCCGCATGAACCAGCCGCACCTGCCGCCGAACGTTCGCAAATGGATGGGGGACAGTGTGGGCCGCTGGGAGGGGGACACCCTGGTTGTCGACACGACAAACTTCACCGACAAGACGCGTTTCCGCGGATCGACCGATCAACTGCACGTCGTCGAACGGCTCACACCCATCGACGCGAACACGATCTTGTATCAGTTCACCGTCGAGGATCCGAAGACGTGGACGCGGCCATGGAGCGGCGAGTATCCGTGGCTCCGGAGCAGCGAGCAGATCTACGAGTACGCCTGCCACGAGGCCAACTACGCGATGATGAACATCATGAGTGGGGCGCGATTCCAGGAGAAGCTCGACCGCGACAGGAGCGCTTCTCCTCGCTGAGACCTGAGTACTGCGTTTCACAATTACGATGACGTCTCGGCCGCCGGGGCATCCCACCTCGCGGCGTTGCTCGTCGGTCACATGCGCCCGAGGTCTGTGACCCAGCGTGCGCCGCCGAAGCGCGCTGGCGGACGTGGAGTTGCTGCCGGCGCTGGCTCGGTGCCGCGGTGTTCCCGATTAATGAACGCTGACGACCCGGATGACGGGACTCATCATGTACCGGGCGCCGCTGTTGCGGTTGCCCTTCCCGTTACCGCCGCCGATCTGACGCACGGACTTGTCACCGTCGAAGTCGAGCGTGATGGTCGCGCCCGCGCTGGTGAGCGTGAACTCGTTGTTCAGTTTCACTTCGCCAGACGGGATTTCGACTGCAGCCTTCGCTCCAGCGGGTGCGGCGATCGTCGAATCGCAGGCCTTGCCGGGGGCCGCGCTGTCGAAGAAGATCTCGGCTTTCGTCACGGTCAGACGGATTTGCGTGTACTTCCCAGCAGCGAGTTGGCCGACCCCGAGCAGGTCGGTCGCCCCTTGAAGCTTCTTCAAATCGCAGGTGCGTGACGTGCCAAATGCCAAGGGGAGCGTCATCCACTGACCGGGATCAGCTCGGTGCACGCTGACCTCGGAGAAGGTGACGAGCAGCGACTTGGCTTCGCTGAACGGACTGTCGGTCAGGAGAATCGTCAGCGCGCCGCTACCGCCGTTGCTTACACCGGACGCCCCCCCACCGCTGCTGGACGACTGTGCAGCGCTCGTGCTCGGCGCCGGCGGCGGCGTACTGTCCCCCGAGCACGCGTAAAGGCTGCCCGTAAGGCATGCAATCGTGAGCCTCGCCGACCATGGCGCAAGACACATTCTGAGAACCTCCCTCGGCCAACCGTGCAGCGCCGTTCCTCGGCATGCTAGGGGTCATCTCTTGCAGCGTCAGCGAGTTGCGACATCATCGATCGCCGCGCTCAGCGTGACAAGTTGTTAGAATCGCACCCACAACGACGATCTGGTTAGCGCCGCACGCTGTCCCCGATGCGGCCTCACGATGAACGTCCAGCAGGCCTATACTGGCCGAGCGCGTGGGCGGTGGACGAGCAGGCGGACCATGAAGAAGACGTGGCTGCTCGCAAGCCTCAAGGCATGCAGGTCCGGCGCCGGGACTGGCCCAGACGTTGGACGAGTTGAGGGAGGCGGATGCGGCACGCTCGGAGGCGTCCGTGTTCCGCGGGCGTGAACACGAGTCCCGAAGGAGTGTGATCGTGAGAGCGAGTCGATGGCTGCTAGGCGCGCTGCTGTGTGCCACATGGTCTGCCGACGGGCTCCACGCGCAGCGCGGCGTCGATCTCCCAGCAGGCGCGTCGCACAACCAAAGCGGGGCTGCGCAGACGGGTTCTCGGGCCGACATGCCGGCCGCGCCGGCACAGGGGCGACGCCAGTGGTCGACCGCGCCCGGCCGCATGGCCAGCGCGGCGGGGGCCCAGACGCCCGAACGCCGCGTCGACTTCAGTCGGGAAGTGCGTCCGATCCTCTCGGAGCACTGCTTCTCGTGCCACGGACCCGACGAACGGTCGCGCCAGCGAGGCCTTCGGCTCGATACCCGGGAAGGTGTGGTCGCCGATCGGGGCCCGCTTGGCGGGCCGGCCATCGTCGCGGGCAACAGCCGCGAGAGCCTGCTGTTCCGTCGAATCATCACCACGGCCGAGCACGAGCGAATGCCGCGAGGCCGCGCCCGCCTGAGTGAGGCCAACATCGAGACGATCAGGCGCTGGATCGATCAGGGCGCTGAATGGAAGCTGCACTGGTCGTTCCAGCCGCCGGTGCGACCGACGCCGCCAGCGGTGACCGATTCCAAGTGGCCCCGCAACCCGATCGACGGCTTCGTGCTTGCGCGGCTCGAGCGCGAGGGGTTGCGGCCGTCTCCTGAAACGGACCGGGCGACCTTGCTTCGTCGGGTCACCCTCGACCTGACTGGGCTTCCACCGACGCTGTCCGAGCTCGACGCCTTCCTCAAGGACACGTCTGCGAACGCCTACGAGGCCGTGGTCGACCGCCTGTTGCGCTCACCACGATACGGCGAGCGCATGGCCGTCGAATGGTTGGACGCTGCCAGGTACGCCGACACCAATGGGTATCAGACCGATGGCCAGCGGTTCATGTGGCGGTGGCGCGACTGGGTGATCGACGCCCTCAACGCGAACATGCCCTTCGACCGGTTCACCATCGAGCAACTCGCGGGCGACATGCTCCCCAACGCCACGCTCGATCAGCGAATCGCGACGGGGTTCAATCGAAATCACAGCCAGAGCGGCGAGGGCGGCATCGTGCCCGCGGAATTCCTGGTCGAGTATGCCGTTGATCGCGTGGACACGACATCCACGGTGTGGCTCGGCCTGACCCTCGGCTGCGCGCGTTGCCACGACCACAGGTTCGACCCGATCAAGCAGAAGGAGTTCTACGAGGTTCTGGCTCACTTCAACAACATCCCCGAGCGCGGCAAGGTCTTCAAGTATGTCAACTCGCCACCGCTCGTCACGGCGCCTACCGCCGACCAGCGAGCACAGTTGGCCAAGGTCGAGGAGACGCTCCGCGTGGCGCGGCAGGCACTCGCCGACCTCCAGAAAGACGCCTCAGCCGCACAGGCCGGCTGGGAAGCCGCGCTCGCCGGGTCCGCGCGCGTCGACTGGACGCTGCGCGATCGCCTCGTGGCGCGATACCCGCTCGACGGCGATCTGGCGGGTCTCAGTGCCGAGGAATTGACGAGCGCCACGCTGGAAGGCGGGCAGCCACATTTCGTCCGGGGCCCGGTGGGCCTGGCGGCCAGCTTCGACGGAAAGCGCTTCATTCTCCCGGGCAACGGTCCGAACCTGGCGTACGACGACGCGTTCTCGCTCGGCGCCTGGGTCTTCCCGACCTCGTCGGATGGCGTGATTGTCTCGCGGGCGACCGACGGCGATCAGGGAGAAGTCGGATGGGGGCTTTACCTCGTCGGCGGGAACGTGCGGGTCAAGTTGTCGACGCGCGACCTCGACGACGGGGTGATCGTGGAGACGGTCGACGCCCTGCCGCTGAACGAATGGCGGCATGTCGTGGCCACCTACGATGGGTCGAAGGCGCCGGGTGGATTTCAGGTCTACGTCAACGGCCAGGCGCAGGCGCTGAAGCCTTTGCTCGACGCTGTCGGGAACCGCCTTCCGCAGCGGCTCCCGCTGCGCATTGGCGCCGGCGGGGCGACCACACCTCGCTTCCGCGGCCTCATCGCCGACGTCCGCATCTACGGGGCAGTGCTGACGCCGCTCGAGGCCGGCGTGGTGGCGACGGCCGAGTCTGTCAGCGACATCGCGCGGGTTCCCCCGCACGCGAGAACTGCGGCGCAGTCCGAGAAGATCAGGCTCGCCTTCCTTGACCAGTACGCACCCGCACCCATTCAGCAGGCCTGGCGGAAAGTCGTCGAACTCGAACGCCAGCGGGATCAGTTGTGGAACAGTTTCCCGACGGTCATGGTGATGGAGGAGATGGCGCCGCGCCGCGACACGTTTCGGCTGATTCGCGGGGCCTACGATGCCCCCGGGGAGAAGGTGACTCCGGGAGTTCCGGCGGTGCTGCCGCCGCTCCCCTCAGGACAGGAACGAAATCGGCTGACGTTCGCCCGCTGGCTGGTCGATCCCGGAAATCCGCTGACGGCGAGAGTCACCGTGAACCGCTTCTGGCAGATGTGCTTCGGTACCGGTCTCGTGAAGACGACCGAGAACTTCGGGACCCAGGGCGAGTTCCCGAGCCATCCGGAACTGCTGGACTGGCTGGCGACGAGCTTCATCGAGTCTCGATGGGACATCAAGGCGTTACAGCGGACCATCGTGACGAGCGCGACTTACCGGCAATCGTCAACGGTCACGTCGACGCAGCTCGAGAAGGACCCGGACAATCGTCTGCTGGCTCGCGGTCCCCGGCGGCGGCTGCCGGCGCAGATGATCCGCGACCAGGCGCTCGCGATCTCGGGACTGCTCGTCGAGAAAGTCGGCGGGCCCTCGGTCATGCCGTACCAGCCCGACGGCGTGTGGGCCGACCTGGCCGAACGGGGACAGGAGTACCGGCAGGCGAAGGGCGACGACCTGTACCGCCGCAGTCTGTACACCTACTGGAGAAGAACCTCCGCGCCGCCGGCCATGACCATGCTCGACGCCTCGACGCGCGAAAAATTCAACGTCCACCAGACGAGAACCAACACGCCGCTGCAGGCACTGAATCTGATGAACGACGTGACCTACGTCGAGGCGGCGCGCAGGCTGGCAGAGCGGCTGATGACCGAGGGCGGAGCCACACCAGAGGCACGTGTCGCGTTTGCACACCGCCTTGCCACCGCGCAGCGACCGGGGCCACGGGCGCAGCTGGTGCTGGTCAACGCCTTCCGCCAGCAGCTGAATCGGTACAGAGCCGATCGGAGAGCGGCGGTGGCGCTGGTCAGCGCGGGGGACAGCCAGCGCGACCAAACCCTAGACGTCAGCGAACTGGCTGCCTACACGATGGTCGCCAATCTGATCTTGAATCTCGACGGAACGGTCACGAAGGAATAGCCCGATGGATCCTCTCCTGGCTCACGAATGGTCGCTGACTCGGCGTCATTTTCTCGGACGCGCCAGCACCGGGATTGGTCTGGCGGCGCTGGCGACGCTGCTCGGCGACGACCTGTTGGCGCAGATCGCCGGTGCGGCTCCGACGCTGCCTGCGGCGACTGGGGGATTGCCAGGGCTGCCGCACTTCGCTCCCAGGGCCAGGCGCGTCATCTATCTGTTCCAGTCTGGTGCGCCCTCGCAGCACGAGCTGTTCGACTACAAGCCGAAGCTCGCGGAACTGCGCGGGAGCGAGTTGCCGGAGTCGGTGCGCGGTACGCAGCGCCTGACGGCGATGACGGCCGCGCAACAGAGCTTTCCCGTCATCCCGTCGCTGTTCCAGTTCGCGCAGCACGGCCAGTCGCGCGCGTGGGTCAGCGAGCTGATGCCCTACACCGCGAAAGTGGCCGACGATCTGTGCTTCATCAAATCGATGCACACCGAGGCCATCAATCACGACCCCGGCATCACGTTCTTCCAGACGGGCGCACAGCTGGCAGGCAGGCCCAGCGTTGGCGCCTGGCTGTCCTATGGGCTCGGAAGCCTCAATCGCGACCTGCCCACGTTCGTGGCGCTGGTCTCGTTCGGCTCCGGCAACGGCGACCAGCCGCTGTACGACCGGCTGTGGGGCAGCGGGTTTCTGCCCACCAGGTTTCAGGGTGTCAAGTTTCTCTCGACCGGCGATCCGGTCCTCTACCTGTCCAATCCTCCGGGCGTCGATGCAGCCGGGCGGCGTCGTTTTCTCGACGATCTCCAGACGCTGAACCGGATCAAAGAGGAGGAGGCCGGAGATCCCGAAACCGCCACGCGCATCGCGCAGTACGAGATGGCCTATCGGATGCAGAGCTCGGTGCCCGAGTTGGCCGACCTGTCGAAGGAGTCAGACCGCACGTTCGATCTCTACGGGCCCGCGTCGCGGAAGCCGGGAACCTTCGCGCGCAATTGCCTCCTGGCCAGGCGCCTGGCCGAACGGGGCGTGCGCTTCATTCAGCTGTTCCATCGAGGATGGGATCAGCACACGCAGTTGCCCAGAGGCATCCGAGGGCAGGCGAGCGACGTGGACCAGCCGCAGGCGGCGCTCGTCCAGGATCTGAAGGAACGCGGACTGCTCGACGATACGCTCGTCGTCTGGGGCGGCGAGTTCGGCCGCAGCGTCTACTGCCAGGGGAAGCTCACGGCGGACAACTACGGGCGCGATCACCATCCGCGGTGCTTCACCATCTGGATGGCCGGCGGAGGCGTCAAACCTGGAATCACCTTCGGCGAGACCGACGATTTCTCCTACAACATCGCGAGGGATCCGGTGCACGTCCACGATCTGCACGCGACGATGCTGCATCTGCTCGGCATCGATCACACCAAACTGACGTACCAGTACCAGGGCCGCAACTTCCGTCTCACCGACGTGGGCGGGACCGTGACGAAGGGCATCCTGGCCTGATCACCTTCGACGAGCTCCAGCACGATGAAGGCTGGCAGGGCAGTCGCCCATCCGAGGGCCGGCGTATCAGTAAATCACGCGGCTGGCGACAGTCCCCTTGGTCGCAAGGCTGAATCGAACGTCGGGGTCTGTGTTCGTGGCGATCATGTGCGCCACGTACTCGCCGACGGCGGGTCCGTACTTGAAGCCGTGACCCGAGCCCCCGCCGACGATCCACACATTCTTGTGATCCGGATGGCGATCGATGAGGAAATCGCCAGTGGACGTGTTCTCGTACTGGCAGACGCGGCTCTCGATGAGCGGTGCGTCGGCGAGCCCTGGTATCCGGACTCGGAGCCAGCCTCGCGCCGCCCGGAGGCTCTCGCCATCCAGAGTGCGCTCTCCCGTGTTGGGATCGAATCGTGCGCCGTGCGTGTCGATGCCCAGCTTCACGCCGCGGCCTTCGAGATCCGGAAGCGCGTACATGCCGGTGCCGAAATCAATCCAGGCTGGCAGGCGTGAGCCGGTGAAGCGCTCATCACCAGGCGGCGTGCCGAAATACATCACGACCTGACGCGTCGGCGTGATCTTCTGGCCGAGCAGCTCCGGAAACACGGTGGGAAGCCAGGCGCCGCAGGCGAAGACGAAACGATCAGCTGGGAGTTCGCTCCCGTCGGCCAAACGAAGTGCGGTCATGCGGCCCGCCGTCGATGGGGCCACGGCTTCGGCTCGCACGAGATCGACGCCTTGCTTCGACACCTCCGCGGCCAGTGCCTGGATTGATCGCCGCGCCATCAGAACGCCTGCATCAGGCTCGAGCAGAGCCCGTACGACGTCACCGGTCTCGAACGGCGGATACCGTGAATTGAGCGACGCGCGGTCGAGGACCTGGGCGGCGTACGGTCCGTTCGTCAGTGTCGCCAGCGTCTGCGCCAGGTACGGGTCTTCGGTCGACGATGTCCAGAGCACTCCGCACTGGTGCCACAGTGGAAGGCCGGCATCGTGCCGTGCCTCGAGTTCGCGCCAGAGCTCGCGCGATCGGCGCGCGAAGCGTGAATAGGCCGCCGCGGCACCGTATCCGCAGCGGAGGATGCGCGACTCGTCCCCCGAGCTCGATCGCGAGTTGCCGGGCCCGTACGCGTCAACGAGCGCGACGCGCGCACCCGCGTTCGACAGATGGTGTGCTGTCCACGAGCCGAAGGCGCCGGCGCCAATCACGACGACATCCGACGCGGCAGGACGGTTGGCGGGCACGGCCAGGTCGCTTGTCACGCCGCGCAGCCCTCAGGCTGGCCGTTCGGACATCTGCTCGATGCGGTTCCATTCCGCGTCGCTCACCGGCATGACCGAGAGTCGCGAGATCCGCACCAGCGGGAAGTCACGGAACGCGGGATCGGCCTTGATCTCCTTCAGCGTGACTGGCCGTTTCAGTTTCCTCACCGGGGCGACGTCGACGACGGTGGACCGGCCGGTCTTGTCTTTCGAATCGCCGTAAGCGTCTCCAGTCGCTTTGGCGACTCCGACGATCTGCCTCTCGTCGCCGGTGTGATAGTAGAAGACGCGGTCGCCCTTCTTCACGCCGCGCAAGTGCCGTTGCGCGACCGGATTCTTCACGCCCGACCACGTCGTCCCGCCATCCTTGACGAAATCGTCGTAGCTGTAGTGCGTCGGTTCTTCCTTGAAGAGCCAGTTCATAGCCGAACATAGTAACGTTTCACCGGGAGGACGCGTGAAACACCCAGATCGTCGCCGCCCGGTTCGTTGGATTTCGAATCTCAGGCACGAGCGTCGCGTACGCCGTTGACTGCGACCCGCCTGCGCCGACGATTGTGGCGATGTACTGCTGGTTGCCGGCGGCATAGGTGATCGGCACCGATGCGGGCACCTCGTTGAGCCTGGCGCTCCAGAGAAGCGCGCCGGTCTGTGCGTCGAAGGCGCTGAACAGACGATCGAGGCCGCCGGCAAAGACGAGGCCGCCGGCCGTGGCGAGCACGCCGGACGTCACTGGGGCTCTCTGGCGCATCACCCACACCGGCTTGCCCGTTTCGACATTGATCGCTTCAACGCGCCCGTACTTCCCGTCGGTCCCCGCCTTCGGACGAACCGTCCAGCGGACGCCCGTGGTGAGACTGCCACGTTCGCCTTTGGCCACCGGGACGAGGTCCATGCACGCTTCGACCCACGGCATGTAAAGAATCTTCGACGCTGCATCGAACGACGATGGCATCCAGTCGCGCCCGCCGTCCACGTGCGGACAAACCGTCTTGGTGAGCCCGTCTCCGGGCACCAGGCTCTCATCGACGATCTTCGCGCCGGTCCGTGGATCGATTGCCGTGACGACGTTCTGCAGCCCAAGCTCGCGCGCATGATCGATTGAGCGCACGTATTTGCCGGTCTCGGCCTCGACCATGTCGAAGATCATCTGCTTGCCGGCCGTCACCACGACGGTTTGCACCAGGCCGTTCACGCGGATCTGCATCACCTGCCGCTCGAACGCCCAGTCGAGGTCCCACTGGCCGTTCGCCTGATGCTGGAAGTGCCACGCGAGCTTGCCGGTCTCCGGATTGATGGCCAGCGTCGAATCGAGATACAGCGCATCGTTGGTGACGCCGTCCGCCTTCACCCGATCGCGAAGGCCGACGGTGTCGTAGGTGTTGCCGGTGCCGAACAGCGCGAGGTTGTGGACCGCATCGTAACTCGGTGGAATCCACACCGATCCGCCGTTCCGCTTTTCGAGCGGCAGGCCGTTCCAGCTGTTGCCTCCCGGCTCGCCCGGGCGTGCGATCGTGTAGAAGCGCCACGATTCGGCGCCGGTCTCGGCGTCGAGACCGAGGATGTAGTTGCCGCCCTGCGAGCGCCCGCCGGTATCCTGCGTGCCGATCATCACTTTGCCGCGCGCCACGAGTGGACCGCCGCTCAAGCGGTAGCCGGCCTTGGTATCGGCCACGGCGCGATCCCATGCGACCTTGCCGCTCTTCACATCGAGGGCGACGAGATGCGCGTCGGATGTCGGCACGTAGAGCTTCGTGCCATAGATCGCGAGCCCCCGCTTGATGCTCGGTGCGACGCCTTTCGGCAGCCGGCGGGAGTACTGCCACAGGAGATCGCCGGTGACGGCGTCGAGCGCCTGCACGACGTCGCCGTAGCCGAAGACGAACATGACGCCGTCGTGCACGAGCGGTGGCGCTTGCGACGGTCCGGTCGGAAGCGTCCAGCTCCACGCGACTCGCAGCTCGTTCACGTTGCCGCGGTGGATCGTCTTGAGGGGGCTGAATCCGAATGCATCGTAGGTCCGCCGCCATGTCAGCCACGCGCCGTCGGGCGGACGGAGGAGCAGCGCCTCGGTGACTGGTCGGATCTGGTCCAGCGGATTAGAGCGCGTCGGCGGAGGCGGAAGCGTCACGCCAGGCGCGAGGCCGCCGCCGGACGGCCGCGGCCATCCCAAAGACGCCACCGCGCCGAGCGCGTCCGGCTCCGGGATCTCGCGCTCGCCGGGTCTGAGGCCGTTCTCCTGAAGGATGAACGCCAGCAGGTCGGCGTAGCTCTTGTCGCCGAGCGAGCCGGGACGCGCGGGCGGCATCTTCTCGCTCATTGACGCCAGCAGTGGCAGCGGCGCAGTCCATCGCTGTCTGAAGTCGACGCCCGAGAGCGGGGGCGCGAAGGCGCCATCGTCCAGGTTCGGCCCGTGGCACGACGCGCAGTGCTCGGCGTACGCCTCGCCGCCGCGATCGGCTTGGGCGGTTGTGAAGCTCAGGGCCGAGGGAGGCGCCTGTGCATCGATGGGCCGCTGGGCCACAACAAACGGCCCGGCCCCGAGCGCCAGCACGACGAGCGTGAAAAACAGACGCGAGCGCATCTTTCCTCCTGCGGTGGGACCGTAGTCAGCATAAACCCGGGAGGCGGTGGTTCAGTACGGACTTTATCCTGTCGGCTCTTTCGGCCATCATGAACGGCACCAGACTCCCGCGCGGCCCCCGGCGAGTCGGTCCGCGATCAGCCCACGGGAGTGCGGGCGATTCGGCGAGCGCATGCGGCCGCTGGAGGACGCCCAATGGTTCCAGTGACTCGCCTGACGATCGCTATGACGGTGGCCGGCCTGGCTGCCGGTCTCGCCGTAGCCATCGTGGCCGTTCGAACGCAGGGAGGACGGTCGATGATTCAACGCATGAACCCGCCCGGGCTGTCGGCGCCCACGGGCTACAGCCATGTCGTCTCGGCGCGCGGGGGACGCACGGTCTACGTCGCCGGCCAGGTGGCATTCGACGCCAAGGGGCAGCTCGTCGGCAAGGGCGACCTCGCGGCTCAGACGCGGCAGGCGTTCGCCAACCTCGACACGGCGTTGAAGGCCGCCGGAGCAACCTTCAACGATGTCGTCAAGGTGAACTACTACATGCTCGACGCTTCCCAGGTGCCAGTCGTGCGCGACATTCGCTCGAATTACTTCACGGCGGCGCTACCGGCCAGCACCCTCGTGCAAGTATCGCGGCTGGCCAACGCGGACCTCCTCATCGAGATCGAGGTCGTCGCCGTTGTTGCCGAGTAGACGGCACGCGTCCGCCGACAGCGTGCACCCGCGTCTGTGGGCGGCTGGATCGCTTCGACGCCGGTTTCGCCACGTCGAGCCTCGCCGGCTCACCCTCCATGTCTCGGTTAACCCAGACCCCCGCAAATGCTGCCTACGCTCGGGTCGCGGTCCGGCCGCGTGCCCGCGTCGAGCCGGAGACGTCCCGTCAGGTTGATGCCCTATTCGCGGCCGACTGGGATGACGACACCGTGCTCGTGACGCACGAGCCCGTGCGTCCGGGCGCGAGGGCAGGGCTGAGCATCGCGCCGCGCGAGTCGTGGCGGAGGGCGTTGATCGGTTGACCGTTGAGGCGAGCGCGGGCGATGAAGGCGGCTACGTGGTCGTGCTCGATACGTACGCACGCGGTTGGTCGGCGGAGGTGGACGGCGCCCCTGCGGAGATCGTCAGAGTCAACGGACTGTTTCGCGCGGTGCGACTCGCGCCCGGCCGCCACCACGTGACGTTTGCCTACCGGCCGGCTGCGATGGTGTGGGGCGCGGCGCCGTCGGCGATGGCCCTGGCACTTGTCGTCGCCATGATCGTGGGATCGATGGTGCGACGACCGCGCGTGGCGAGTGTCGTTCGCACAGCCGCTCCGTCGTCTGCCGCGCCAGCCGCCTGACGACCGCCACGCGCCCACGACGAGACGCGCCTACGCGTCCGTTTTCAGTGCCGCGAGCGCGCCGGCGAAAGCCGCGGCTGTGAACACCCCGAAGCCGACCACCTGGAGCGGTACGAGCGCCGGATCCCCAAGACCCACGGTGGCGTATCGCAGCACGTCCACCTGCCACGTGATGGGGTTCGCGCGGGCAGCGATGCGGAACGCAGCCGGCAGCGGCTCGACCGGATAGAACATCGAGCTGGCGAACAGTAAGACGAAATAGAGCACGGACGTCACCGTGTTGAAGGCGTCGTTTCTTCGGATCAACACCGCGAAGATCGCGTACACGAAGAACCACCCGGCCGTGCCGACGATGACCATGACCGCCATGAGCGGGGTCATGGCCCAACGCACCGGCACGTGCAAGAGGACGGGGTCCAGGCCGCCGCAGGCGCCCGCAGGGCCGGAGCGCAGCGGAGGGCCTGGACGCGGCTGAGCACGGGGCTTCCTTCGATCTCCTCGAGCACGCGGATCGCAAAGTGCAGGACCTGAGCGGCGGCTTCCGCCGGCGCGTCCAGGTGGCCAAGGTACAAGGTACGAAGGGCTCGCCAGCAGGACCCGGTACGCAAGCTGCTCGCGGACGGACACCAGCTGCAACAGGTGCTGCTCAATGTCGTCCTCAATGCCGAGCAGGCGAGGTTCGCGGCCCACGGCCGCGGCGTGCTGGTCGTTCGATCCTGGTTCGACGTCGAACGCGAAGCCATCACGGTCGAAGTGAACGACGACGGACCCGGCGTGCCGGCGGACGCCCAGCCGCGGATTTTCGACCCGTTCTTCACGACGAAGGAGGTGGGGAAAGGCACGGGACTGGGGCTGACGGTGGCGTACGCGATCGTGGAGGAGCACGGCGGCCGAATCAGGTTGGAGTCCACGCCGGGGCACGGCGCGTCATTTTTCGTCCAGCTGCCGGTGACAGGCGTCAAACTTCCGCCCGTCCAACCGCCGGCGCCCGAGCCGCGGAGCACCGGCGCCTCTGTCCTCGTTGTGGAAGACGAAGCCGCACTCGCGGCTGCTGTGGTGGATGCGCTGAAGGACAGCGGATATCGGGTCGAGCGGGCGTCAAACGGCGAGGAAGCGCTCAATCGCGTGAACGCCTCCGCGTTCGACCTCGTGGTGTGCGACTTGAAGATGCCCCGCGTGGACGGCCGCGCGTTCTATCGTACGCTGGCGGCGTCGAAGCCGGCGCTGGCCCGGCGCGTCATCTTTGTCACCGGCGACGTCGCCGGTACAGACGCCGAGCAGTTCCTCGAGCAGACCGGATGCCGATGGCTCGCGAAGCCGTTCCGACTCGCGGATCTGCTCCGAACCGTGCGCGAGGTTGCGGTTGGCTAGCGCGCGACCGCGACAGCCTGCTGCCGCGTGATCTTCATCGTCACCGGCACGTGCTGGCGTCTCGCCGCCGGCTGATATGGCAACACGACCGCAGGCTGGTTCGGCTTCTTGGGAGGCCTGTTGGCCGCTTTCGCCGTCGCCTTCTTCGCGAAGGCGACAAGGGCGTTCTTCACTTCGACCTGCTCCTGCGGATTCAGGGCGCCGAGCGAATCGCGCAGCCGACGGATGGCGCGCGCATGGAGCTGCGACACGCGGGATTCGTTCACACCGATCTCAGCGCCGATCTGCTTCATCGTGACTTCACCGTAGTAGCAGAGGCCGATGAGCTTCCGCTCCCGCCACCGCAGCGCCTGAATGGCCCCCCGCACCCGATCGCGAATCTCGGTCTTCTCATAGATCGCATCCGGCGTGTCCGGCTCGGCAGGCATCAGAACGGGCGGCAGCGAACCATCGCTCGACCGGTCCACCGACGCGAGCGGCGAGGTCGACTCGATGGTGTTGATCCGCACGATGGTGCGGCTAAGGCGCTTCTCGTCCGAACCGACCTTGGCGGCCAGATCGGCCAGCGACGGCTCGTGGCCGAGCTCGCGCCGCAGCGTCTCGCGGGCCGCGTCGAGTTCCCGGCGCTGACGACGGACGCCGCGGGGCCAGGCGTCGCGGCGGAGCGCATCAATCATGGCGCCGCGAACGCGTCGCTCGGCGAAGGTCTCGAACTTGATGCCCCGCTCCTCGTCGAAGCGGTGCGCGGCGTCGATGAGGCCCGGCACGCCATCCTGCACGAGGTCGCCGATGTCGATCGAGTTCGGCATGGAGGCCGCCATTCGACGGGCCAGCGCTTCGACAAACGGCAGGCCTGCGACGATCCGGTTGTTCTGATTGGCGGCGACGGGCTGGGCACGCATCGATGTCTTCTCCATTCGTCCGGAATCCGTTGGTCCGGCTCCTGTGGAACCGCTTCTCGGTTCCGACGGGTTCACAGAGTCGCAACCGGAATACCAACCAGCCCGAGCGTTGCCGGTCCGAGCGGACCGTGTGATGAAACGGCACCCGGACGCTCCTGTAAGTGACACAAATGGACATCTTGTAGGCGCGCCTCTGTGTGCGGCGCCGCGCAGTCTCAGGCGGTAACGGAGCCAATCAGCGCCGGCGCCAGTGCCAAAACCGCGATCGAACAGTCAAGAATTTGGCGGGCGGATCACGTTTTTGATCGCAGAAAACGAAAAATGGACCGGCGCTAGTCGAGGACGACCCGATTTGGGTCTGCTCGTCTAGCGCCGGTCCAAGAGAACCGCTGGTGGTGGGAGATGCCGGAGCGACTTACTGAGGATCGGACGGGGGCGCCGTCTGCTCGCGGATTTGGCGGGCGGTCGCCATCGCCTCGAGAGCGCTTGCGACAACCTGCGCCGCGCGCGCCCGATTCGCCTCGTCTGCGGATTTGGCTTCGATCAATTCCGCATGCGCGAGGATGATGCCGAGCTGGTTGTTGAGCCGGTGGAACAGCATACGCAGCTCCGACGAGTCTTCCATCGGCTCACTCGACTCTGGAGCCAGGACGCGGAGCTGACCTGAGGCCATTAGGCCTGGTTCCGCTCTTCGGCCTGCCACGCCGACTGAACCGCCGGCCGATCCGCGTTGTGGGGGTCACGCCACAACGAGTCAACAAAGATCCGAACCGAGCCGCCCGCCGTGCGCACATACTCGATCTTGCCGGCCGAGAGCCAGTTGTAGATGGTCCGACGGCTGACACCGACGAGTTCGCAGGCCTTCATGATCGAGATGGTTTTTCGTTCCACGTGCAATCTCCCTCCGATGACTCGTATCGGAATGACTTCCTTCTGGGTTTAGTACCCGAGCCCAACCATTTGGGCTGTCCGCCCTTCACGCCCACCCCGGACCCCTCACCGCCGGGCCCCAACCCTCGCTAGACAGCGTCTCGTCGGGGTGTCAACATGACGTCCTAAATGGCTGACCGCGCGAAACATCTGCTCTTAGTGGAGGACGAAGTCCACCTGCGCGAGGCCATCGCGGAACAACTTGCCGACCACGGCTACCAAGTCCAGCAGGCCGGCTCGGGCGAGGCCGCTCTCACCTGCTTATCGGACTTTGCGTTCGATGTACTCGTGACCGACCTCCGTTTACCTGGAATTGATGGCTCGGCCGTGGTCGACGCCGCGCGAGAACGCTACCCGGATATCGTCGCGATCGTGGTCACGGGATTCGGGACTGTGAAGCACGCGGTGGAGGCCATCAAGCGGGGCGCGTCGGATTTCGTGGCGAAGCCTTTCCAGATCGACGAGCTGCTCCACGCGTTGGAGGCGGCACTCGAACAGCGGCGCCTCAAAGCCGAGAATGCCTGCCTTCGGGCGCAGCTCGAAGAGCGACATCGGTTCGACGCGATCGTGGGCAAGAGCCGGCCGATGGCGCGGCTACTCAAGCTGCTGGAAACCGTCGCGGCGAGCAACAGCACGATACTCATCACCGGCGAGACGGGAACCGGCAAAGAGGTCGTCGCTCGCGCGATCCACCACAACAGCGCCCGACGGACGCATCCGTTCGTCGCCTTGAACTGCAGCGCGATTCCCGAGAGGCTGCTCGAGGCGGAGCTCTTCGGCCATGTACGCGGGGCGTTCACCGGCGCGGTCGTAAACCGCGCCGGGCGTCTGGAGCACGCGCACCGTGGGACGCTGTTCCTCGACGAGGTCGGCACCATGAGCCCGGCGCTGCAAGTGAAACTGCTCCGCGTGCTACAGGAGCGCTAATTCGAGCGCGTCGGAGACACGCACACGATTAAAGTGGATGTTCGCGTCATGGCGGCCACCAACAGCGACCTGCGGCTGATGGTGGATGAGGGCCGGTTCCGCGAGGATCTCTTCTACCGCTTGAACGTGATCCCGGTGGTCCTTCCACCGCTGCGCGAGCGTCGAGAAGACATTCCGCTCTTCGTCCAGCACTTCCTCGAGAAGTTCCGGCTTCACGGCCAAGCCAAGTTGTCCGTTTCCCAGGATGCGATGCGGAAGCTGATGGCCTATCACTGGCCCGGCAACGTCCGCCAGCTCGAGCACGCCATCGAACGTGCCGTGGCGGTCAGCGATGGGCGTGGACAGATAGACGTCGGCGACCTCTTGCCCGACCTCGTCCGACCCGACGGTCCATTCTCTCCTGCTGCGCTCTCACTGCCTGAAGAAGGGCTCGATCTGGAGGCGTTCATCGGGAGCATCGAGCGAGAGTTGATTCAGCGATCACTCGAACGGACCGGCGGGAACAAAGGCCAGGCGGCCCGGCTGCTCAACTTGAAGCGAACAACACTCGTCGAGAAGCTCAAGCGACTGGAACGGTTGAATTAGGCCGATCGGCGCCGACGAGAGGCGTGGTTCGCTGTGGTACGCTGGCCTTCTAATGCCGCCACGTTTCGCCTACTGGACGATCCTCATCGACAGTGCGCCCACGGCGTTTCGGGCGCGAGAGCAGGCGGATCTGCTGCCAACCCTGCGGCAACTGCGTCGTACCCACCCAAACGTGGTCCTGAGATGGTTCGCACAAGGACGCTTGTGGGAGTCACCAGAGGCCGCTCTCGAGTCTCGCACCCGGAGGCCCGAGGACGCGGAACGACGCGGCTGGGAGTGGCGACCCGGCGGACAGCATCGAGATCCGCGGATGCGTAGGAGGCCGCCGGGTGGGCCCGGTAAGCCTGAAAGGCCGGCGGAGCCTGGGAGGAAGGCTGGAGGGGCTGGAAGGTCGGAGCGGCGTGGTGGGCCGCACGCACAGAAACCGTGGGACAAGCCGCGGCCACAGGGTGCTGATCGTGATCGCCGGCAACATTCCGGGGGCCAAGGCGACGGGCGCTCTCATCACAGGCAGCCTGACGCCCGGGTGCACGGCGAGGCGCACCGACCGTCATCTCACGACCGTCACCGGCCACCGGACCGGGGCGACCGACGATCGCAGGAAGCCCGGCCCAAGCGGGATTCCGACCGGCGACCCGTCGGGAAACCGAAGCCGGAGGGCGGAAAGAAAGGATTCCCGAAACCCCAGTGGCGGGCGCACGACCGTAAGGGACGGCCCGTTCCACAGCGCCGATCGAGCTGGACGCCGAAGCGACGGCCGCAGGGCGCGTCACACAAACCGACGGATTCCGAAGCGTCCCGTCGAAGGTCCGAAGACCCCACACAGAAACCGCCCAAGCCGCCTGACGACGCCTCTGGAGATTAGAGAGCGGAGAGCCGACAGCCGGGCTCTAGGCTCTAGGGCGCCCAGACGATTGAGAGCCCGTAGCGGCTACCACGGTAGTTCCGGAGCGTGATGAGTGAAGTGCGGCGCTGAGACTCGATGTCGAATGTGACGCGCGTGCTCCTGCCGAGTCGGTAGCCGAAGCTCTCGGCGAAGGTGACGACTCGATCCCGCCGGCGGGCGTGCTCCACGACAACGTCCGTGCGGGTGCGGTACGCCAGCGTGCGCCAGCCCACACGCGCTTGGGCGTCCACCGGCCCGAAAAAGCCGCCTCGTCACGGTGCCCGACAGGCCGCTCAGGACGTAGTAGGGTCGCTCCGGATCGAACGAGTACTCGACGTCTCGCACGCTCTCGAAGCCAAGCCGAGTGCTGGCACCCGCGACCGACGACAGATTCACCGAGAGCGTGGGGCCCGTATAGGCCGGGAAAACGGCACTGCTCGACGCAAGCTGGCGGTAACCGACGAGCGCGTGTCCCTTGATGAGCGCGCTCGGATCGAACCGAAGCCCGCCCGCGACCTGAGTCGACGTGGTGCTGCGCCATTGCGAGTACGCGAACCGCTCGTCGAACGCCGACGCCTCGACCGCCACGCTCGTCAGGGGCGTTAGCTCATAACGGATCGACGCCGTTCCTGTGAGCCGCGCCCGGTTCAGCTCGTCGCCGAGGTTCCGGCCGCTGAACAGTTCGCGGTCGCGAAACTTCAGGTCCCGGTGCTCGAGGCGCCCGCCGAGAATCGTTCGCGACCAGGCCCGCACCTCAGTCGTGATCGCTCCGCCACGCTCGCGCCGATCGGCTCGCAGATCGATCTCGTAACTGGGCCGCTCCCGTGATCGAAGATATGACCCTTCCATGAGCCACGTCCGCCCCAAATGGGCGGCGATGTCGGTCTGAGGCGCGAACGACATGGCGAAGTCGCGCTGGGGTTCCGCGATGTCGGGCTCGTTGAAGACGTTGGTGTCGAGGCCGACGTTCGGGAGTGAAATCACGTGAGCAAGGTCGAACAGCCCCATCCGGACGCGGGGATTCGTGATCACGGGCGGCGCGGGGAGAAACTGCGCCTCTGCCACCGATCGACACAGTAACAGCCCCAGCGTCAAGAGGCCAACGAGCTGGATCGAAGCCTTCAAGAAGACCCTCAGTTGCGCGGCCGATCGCGGCGCTGCACTGTGCGCGCGGACGACTGCGTCCTCAGGGTTATCGGCAGCGGCCGGAAACGGCCTAGTCGCGGGCCGAGCCAGGGCTCGATGGGGCGGCGGTGACGCGGGCGGAGCCGTCCGCGGCGTATGTCAGCGTGTGCGTGGGTGTGCCCGTGTGGGCGGTATCGAAGGACACGCGCGTCAGGCGGTCGGCCACGTAGGTTTCACAGCGGTCCGTCCGCCCATCGCCGTCGCCGTCTTGCTCCGCGCGCACAAGGGCGCCGCCTTCGAAGTGCTCCGTGCGCGAAATGCGCCCGTCGCGACGGATATCCATGTCCACGCGGACAACGTGACCGGAGGCATCGGCGTGGGACCACGCATCCTCGCGACCATCACGCGCAAGAGAAAAACCGACACGCTCCAGTGCCTGCGAAGGACCGTAATGTTCCCAGCGATCGATGCGTCCGTCTTGGTCCTGATCGATCTCGATCCGAACGATGCGCGGGCCCTGCATGTAGCTGACGGTCTCGACAATCCCGTTCCCGTCGGCATCGTGTTTCAACATCGTCAATGCGCCTGTCTCCCGGTTGTAGACCGGCTCGAGCCCGGCGTCCTCGACGCGTGTGGGTTCCGGAAACTCTGGCCGCTGGATTCCGGAAATTCTGGCCGGTTGATCGGCGGCCCCAAGTGAGGTGGGGTCGTCAAGTCCGCGGTGCTTGGTCCGCATCGACGGCCCGTCGAGCGTGAGC
>Ga0194132_10000986_pt1 | contig 58062 bp, 48 predicted proteins | sample TA2KigOf80mmetaG_FD_148612 | JGI IMG/M metagenome (GOLD analysis project Ga0194132, IMG submission 148612) | Freshwater microbial communities from Lake Tanganyika, Tanzania - TA2015054 Kigoma Offshore 80m | ecosystem: Environmental > Aquatic > Freshwater > Lake | place: Tanzania: Lake... | reverse complement strand
GTTCGCGCGCAGCGCTCGCTGCGTGGCCCGCACGGCCCGATCGACGTCGGCTCGATGCGTGGCGAACGCCTGTTCGCCCATGCCCTCGTAGAACGCGACGAGCGAGCTCGCCACCGCCGCGACCCCAGCCTCTTCGCTTGTCGCCGTCTGCTTGAGCGCGTTGACCGCCTCGCGACGAACGAAGGGAAGCGTGCGCGGGAGCTCGCCGCGGGTGAGCAGCTCGTTGACGGCTCGTTCCGGGGTCGCGGCAATCGGATGGCCAATCCGGTTGTGGCAGTCGATGCAGTCCATGCGACGCCGCGGCCGCGAGTCGAGCAGCTCCGGCGTCGCGGCCGAGGTCGTGTACTCCGTGACCTTGCCGAAGCGATCGGTGACCCTGACGTAGGGGATCACCATCCGCGTGTCGTCGGCCGCGATGTATTCCACTTGATTGCCGACGTTCATGTGCCAGTGGATGCCCATCCCCAGTCCAAGCCGCTCGCGGCCGCCCCCCACGTGCACGCGAAGCGACGTGACCGTCTCGGTGTTCTTCTCGTCCTCGGCGAACTCGACGAGGCGGACGAGCTTGTCGCCGTGGAACGTCTCGGGCGAATGGCAGCCCTCGCAAATGTCCGTCGCCGCGCGCATGGTGTGCACGGGCGCCGGGATCGGACGGGGATAGGTATCGCGCGCGAGCGCGATCAGCTGACGCACGCCCGCGAGCTTGGTCTCGGCGAACGAAGCCGCGCCCGGTCCCACGTGGCAGGCCACGCAGGACACTCGAGCATGCGGCCCATTCTGGTGCGACACATATTGAGGCTTCATCGGAACATGGCACACCTGGCCGCAGAAAGCCTCGGAGTCCATGTACTCGACGCCCCGGTACGCCGCGAGCGAGACGATCACGATGTTGGCCATCGTCAGCGCGAACACCAGCACCGACGCCCACCGGTGTGAAGGGTTGTTCCAGTCCACGACCGGCCAGCGCACCTGGGCCGCCGCGTGCCCCGCAAGACGGCGCCTGCGGGCGAGCCATGCGCCGATCGGAATGAGCGCCAATCCGATGAGGAAGAGGGCTGGAAGCACGAGGAAGAACACGATCCCGATGTACGGGTTCGTGTGGAGCCCGAAGAGATCGGCGAGCAAAACGATCAGGAACAAAACGGCGCTGATGGTCGTCAGCACCATCCCGGCGACCGAGACCGGGCTCCGTATCAGACGAACGTCGCGAGCCACAGGCAACTACTTCTTCAACGACTGCATGTAGGCGACGACCGCGTCCAGATCCTCCTGGCCCAGGGTGTACGACTTCATCTCCGGCTTGCGCGGCGCCTTGGTCTTGACCGTCATCGCCTTCGCGTCGACGATCCAGGCACGGATCTCGTCCGCGGAGAGCTTGGAGCCCACGCCGTCGAGCGGCCCCTTCTTATTGCCCGCGTCTCCGATTGAATGGCACAAGGCGCACTTCTGAGCGCCGTACACCTGTTGGCCCTTGGCGACCTTGGCATCTTGCGCCTCGGCGGTGGACGTCACTGCCAGACACACAAGGCCGACGACGATGCGGATGATCAACCCTGACCTCCCGGAAAAACTCGTGCGCGGCGAGGCGCGCGAGCAACAACAACCTTACCACGCTGCGAAACGCACATTTCTCGGTGCCATGTGTGCGGATCGCACGAAATCAGTACCGGCTAGCGGATATCCGGCAGCTGCCGAAATTCCGCAAGGCGACGCTTAGGCTTTGCCCCAACGCGCCGCCGCCGAAAAGCTCAGGCGAGACGAGCGGTCCGCGTCGAAGTGACGCGCCCGCCATCGAGCAGTCACCCTTGTGCAAAGGGCGGTCCTGCGGTCTCGGGGACACGGCGTTCGAGGCGATCTATCGGTGGAAGCGTGCTCGAAGAGGAGGGTCCGTAGGTCGTGTGCCAGAGTCCCAGGATCTCTGCGGTCTCTGGCACACGTCCTGGTTCGCGATGATTCGAACGTGACGCCTGTGTTATGCCGCTTCGCCGCCGGCTGCGTGGATGTAGGCTTCTTCGCCGTGCTGGGTCAAATCGAGGCCGACGCTCTGCGCCTCGGCGTCGAGACGGAGCGGAATGACCGCCCCGATCACCTTGAGCAAGACGAAGCTCATGACACCGCTGTAGACGATGGCGGCGAGTACGGCGGCCACTTGGATGCCCAGCTGTCCTGGATTGCCGAAGAGCAGACCGTCGTTGCCAGCCGAGTTCAATGCCTTCTGCGCGAAGACGCCGGTCAGGAGCGCGCCTACCGTGCCACCGACGCCGTGGGCGGCGACCACGTCGAGCGAGTCGTCGAGTTTCGTCTTGGCCCGATAGACGAGTCCGAAGTAGCTCGGGACGGCGGCGATCCCGCCGAGGATGATCGCGCTCATGGGACCGATGAATCCCGCCGCCGGCGTGATGGCGACCAGGCCCACGACGATGGCCGTGGCCGCACCGACGGCCGTCGGCTTGCCAAGCCGCACGTAGTCGAGGAGCGACCAGACCACGAGTGTGGCCATGGGCGCGAGGAACGTCGTCGTGAACGCGAGGGCCGCGAGCTCACCGGATGCCAAGGCGCTTCCGGCGTTGAAGCCGAACCAGCCGAACCACAGGAGCCCCGCCCCGAGCAGCACGAGCGGCACGCTGTGCGGGAGGAGCCCCGACGAGGGGTAGTCGTGGCGCTTGCCCACGCACAGCGCGGCCACGAACGCCGCGACGCCCGCGTTGACGTGGACGACGGTGCCGCCGGCGAAGTCCAACGCGCCCATCTTGGCGAGCCAGCCCCCACCCCAGACCCAGTGGGCGATCGGGCAGTAGACCACGAGGGCCCAGAGGGTGATGAAGGTGACGTAGGCGGAGAAGCGCATACGCTCCACGATTGCCCCGGAGATCAGCGCGGCGGTGATGATGGCGAAGGTGCCCTGGTAGGCCATGAAGAGCAGATGGGGAATCGTGCCTTGCGGCTCGAGGCCGACGCCGCGAAGGAAGATCCGCGACAAGTCCCCAAGCCAGTTGGAGCCCGGGGCAAACGCCAGCGAATAGCCGATGCACGCCCACAGGATTCCCACGAAGCCGAGAGAGATGAAGCTCATCATCATGGCGTTCAAGGCGTTCTTCGAGCGGACCAGCCCGCCATAGAAGAAGGCCAACGCGGGGGTCATGAGAAGGACGAGAGCCGTCGAAATGAGCATCCAGGCCGTATCGGCTGCGTTCATGCGGAACCTCGTGTAGGGTGTGAGCGGGAACACTGGTGACAAGGCAGGGTGTGCCGGCCAATCCGTGCGGGGCAGGCGCCCTCGGGTGCCAGCGAGACCGGCGACAATAGTGTCGGATGACAGGCCACGGTGTCTCGGGGTGGTGCAAGCGGTGGGCCGCCAGCCGCGTCCGCCCTGCGGGGCGGGACTCAGTCCGCACCTCTCGAGGCGCACGTGCACGAACCCGCGGTTTGGCGAGGAATCGCAAGCCGTTTGTCACCGTTGGACCCCTCTGCCTGTCCAAGGATCGAGATCAGGTGACGGGATCGTACGCCAGACAAAATTGTTTGTATTTTGAAGAGGGGCACAAGACTGTGGCGCCTTGAGGCGATGACACGTCTGGAGGCGGTGCCACATGATGACTGGAGGTGAGGCGTGACGGACGGACGCGATGCGCATGGTGGGCGCTTGAGAGCGCTCGGCCTCGTGCTGGCGTTGTGGTCGCCGGTATCGGTCGTCTCGGCGCAGAGCCCGAACACCGGGGGGCTCTCGTTCACCGCGAGCGTGGATGTGCCGACGGCCTTCGTCTTTCGAGGCATTGTCCAGGAGCGCGATCCTGAGGTGACGCTCACGCCGGCCGCCGACGTCGCCGTCGCGCTCGGCGCCGGGTGGCGTGCGCACGTGGGGACCTGGCACAGCCTCCACACCGGTGACGCGGGCCTCGACGGCCCCACGGGTCGGCTGCACTATCGCGAAGACGTCTATGTCTCGCTCGATATGCCGATCGGCCGGGGATTCCAGGTGACGAGCACGTACGGCGTCTTCACGAGCCCGAATCTGCTCTTCAACACGGTGCACGATCTGTCGTTCAAAGTGGCCAGCACGAGTCGCGTCGCGCCTTACGGGCTCGTGGCGTTCGAGCTGTCCGGCGCCGCCGACGACATCGACCGCGGAACGGGCAGCTACGCCGAGCTCGGCGTCGCCCCGTCCTTCGGTCTGGGGGCACGCGCCTCCGTGCGGGTGCCGGTCCGGATCGGCGTGAGCCTCAACCGGTACTACCAGGACTTCGCTGCCAATCCGACCTTCGGCTTCGTGACCGTGGGCGGCCTCCTGACCTACCCGCTCGGCCGTCCGGGACGGTTCGGCACGTGGCAGGTCAGAGGCGGAGCCGACATCTACCGGTTCGGCGAGACGACGGAGCGGTTCAATGCCGATCGGACCGGCGATCCGCGTGCGGTCCGCGTGGTCGGCAGCGTCGGGCTGCGTGTCGCGTACTAGCCGATCGGATCGTGCCGGCTCCATGGCGGAGGGTCGCGCGCCGCAGGCTGAAGGCTCGCGGCACGGATGACGGGGACAGCCGACCAGGGCGTCGCGCAGGCTTCTTGGGTCTGCGCCGCACCGTGCCTGGACGGCACATTCGCCTGTGGTGCAGGGCTTTAGCCCGGCGTCTGGCAAGGCCAGAGGGCGCGCACCGGCTGAATCGGTCCAGAGGACCCTTCACTAGGAAAACGACGTTTTCGTTGAGCTCTGGCGCTTCACCTACGAAAATGTGAGCTCGTGACCTGATGCGGCTCGCGGCGTCTACGCCGATCTCTCGCCGCAATTCCCCAGCGTTTTCGCGTGTCGGGCCCGTGGAACCGCGCCCCGCCGCCACTGGTGCCGCTCTTGCTCCAGACGGGGGACGTGAGTCGACCCCTGGAAGGACAATGAGATGTTGAAACCGGTTCGGTTTCGGCGGTTGGTCCTGGGTGCACTCCTCGCCCTGGCGGCGACGACCCTGCCTCGCGCGACGGCGACGCTGCACGCAGAGACGCCTGCGGCGGTGAACGATCCGACGGGCGGCACCACGGGCACCGCGAAGGACGTGGCCGTCAAGGACGCCGCCAGCCCCACCCTCGCCGAGATCATGGACACCGTGGGGCACAGCAAGGTGAGCCTCAACATGGTGTGGGTGCTCCTCTGCGGTTTCCTCGTCATGTTCATGCAGGCCGGCTTTGCGATGGTCGAGACGGGATTCACGCGAGCGAAGAACGTCGCCCACACCATGGCGATGAACTTCATGGTGTACGGCATCGGCCTCCTGGGGTTCTGGATATGCGGCTTCGCGTTCCAGATGGGCGGGGTCGGCGCGCTCGCCACGCTCGGCGGCGCGAACGTCCTCGACCAGGAAGCCACGATCACGCTCTTTGGCAAGACGTTCGGCCTGATCGGTCTGAAGGGCTTCTTCCTCGGCGGGGAATCCTACGACGTGACCGTGTTTGCGATGTTCCTCTTCCAGATGGTGTTCATGGACACGGCGGCCACGATTCCGACCGGCTCGATGGCAGAGCGCTGGAAGTTCTCGTCGTTCATCGTCTTCGCGTTGTTCATGTCGATGTTCGTCTATCCCCTCTTCGCGAACTGGGTCTGGGGCGGCGGCTGGCTGGCGGCGCTCGGTGGAAATTTCGGCCTGGGGCACGGACACGTCGATTTCGCCGGTTCCTCGGTCGTCCACATGGTCGGCGGCATCGCGGCGCTGGCGGGCGCGATCGTCATTGGGCCACGGATTGGGAAGTTCACGCGGTCGGGCGAGCCGGTCGCCATTCCCGGTCACCACCTCCCGATGGCCCTGGCCGGCACGTTCATCCTCGCGTTCGGTTGGTTCGGCTTCAACGCGGGCTCGACGCTGTCGGGCGGCGACCTGCGCATCGCGGTGATCGCGGTCAACACGATGCTGGCCGGCGCGGCCGGCGCGGTGACCGCTATGATTTACGTCTGGCTGAAGTTCGGCAAGCCCGATCCGAGCATGCTGGCCAACGGGCTGCTCGCCGGCCTGGTCGCCATCACGGCCCCGTGTGCGTTCGTCAACAGCGCGACGGCGGTGGTCATCGGCGGGATCGCCGGCGTGCTGGTCGTGGCCTCGGTCCTCTTCATCGAGCGCGTGCTCAAGATCGACGATCCGGTCGGCGCGGTCTCTGTCCACGGCGTCTGCGGCCTGTTCGGAACGCTCGCGGTGGGCCTGTTCGCCGATGGGACCTACGGCGACGGGCTGAACGGTGTGGCGGGTGGTGTGCGGGGGTTGTTCTACGGTGACGCCTCGCAGCTGGCCGCCCAGGCCATTGGCGCCACGACGTGTGTCGTGTTCGTCTTCTGCGCCTTCTATGCGTTCTTCAGGCTCGTCGAGGTCACCATCGGCAATCGCGTGTCCGCCGAGGCGGAGATCGAGGGACTAGACATGCCGGAGATGGGCGCCATCGGCTACCCGGACTTCGTGTTGAGCCCGGGCCCCGAGGGCACGGGGGGCGTCCGCGTTGGGCCGGCGTACGCCTCGTCGCTCGTGCCGCACGCCGCGCTGCAGCCACTGCGGGACAGTCGGTGACGACTCGTGACACCGTGGCGAGAGTCCATGCGGGCCTCCCGGTCGGTGGCTGGCCTCGGCTGTTCGCCCCGGGGGCTTTGCGACTACCATACCGGCGGACTCCGCCACGCGCGGAGCCCGCCGGAACCGCCGAGTCCATGAGTGAGTCCCCGACGCCAGCCGCCTCCGCCTCATCTGGAGCGCCGGAGCGCGATGTCCGTGCCGTCCGCGCGGCCCGTCTCGAGAGCGCCAGGCGCGAGCTCGCGGAGGCAACCGCCCGCGGCGAGGGTGGCCGCCTTGCGCACCGGCATTATTCCCAGCGCATGGACGCATTCGTCCAGGAGCTGTTCGCGGCGGCTGGTTCCGTGACCTCGTCGGTCGGCATCTTTGCCCTGGGTGGCTATGGGCGCCAGGAGCTGTGCCTCCACTCCGACATCGATCTGCTGGTGCTCTTCGCGGCGCCACTCGAGGCGGGCGACGAGAAATTCGTCCATGCCTTGTTGACGCCGCTCTGGGATTTCGGCCTCACCGTCGGGCATCACGTGCGCGAGATCGGCGACGGAACGGCCCTGGACCGCGACAACGCCGAGTTCCTCCTCGCGCTCACCGACGCGCGCTCCATCGTGGGCGATGCGACGCTGCTCGATCGGTTCATGGGCGCGACGGACATGGCGCGCGTTGCCGCGCGCGCGCTCGCCGAGCTGCGCGCGCTCCTCGAAGCGCGTCGCGCCCGGTTCAACGACACGCTCTACCAGCTCGAGCCCGACCTCAAAGAGTCTCCGGGGGGACTGCGCGATTTGTTTGCCGCGCAGGCGATCGCGAAGCTGACCGATCCGACGCTCCTTTCGCAGAGCAGTGTGGGGCCACAGGCGCTCGACGACGCCGAGGAGTTCCTCCTGCGACTGCGTGCGATTGCGCACCTCGAGTCGAAGCGCCACCAGAACGTGCTCACCCACGAGCTGCAGGAGCGGGCGGCCGACGCCATGGGCTATCCGGGCGGCTCACCGCGCGAACGCGTCGAGCGGCTGATGAGCGACTACTTCCGCCATGCGCGCGCCGTCGACCGCGCCCTGCGCTGGGCGCTCAGAACGGGCGTGACACCGGTTGGACCGAACCTGGTGCGCTGGGGGGACGGGGTCCGATTCGTCGACAACCGGCAGGCCGCGGCTCGGCCGGAGACGTGGCTGGCCCTCTTCCAGGCCGCGCTCGACCTCGAGTGCACCGTGTCCGACGATGCGCTGACGCTCGTGCGGCAGCATGCGGGACACTTCACGGCCGATCAGTTCGTCCCGACGCCAGCCACGCGTGCGGCGCTCCTCCGCTTCCTCCGTCCGCGTCCGGGCCTCTATGCGCGTCTGAGCGAGATGCACGAGGCGGGGCTCCTCGGGCAGCTGCTGCCCGAGTTCAAGGGAATCAACTGTCGGGTGGTCCGGGACTTCTACCACAAGTACACGGTCGATGAGCACACATTGCTCACGATCCGGAATCTCGAGCGGCTCGCCGAGGCAGGACCTGAGAAGGGGCGGTTCGCCCGGCTGCTCTCCGAGATGGAGTCGCCGGAGCTACTCGTCCTCGCGCTCCTGTACCACGATGTGGGGAAGGGCATCGATGTCGACGACCACTCGGCGATTGGGGCACGACTGGTCGGCGGCGTGGCCGCGCGCCTCGGTCTGGGAGACGAGGACCGGGCGCTCGTCGAATTCCTGGTCGGCCAGCATCTCAGGATGTCGTTTGTCGCCTTCCGCCGCGACACGGAGGACCCGGAAATCGTCCGACAGTTCGCGCAGGTGGTCGGTGTCGAGACGCGACTCAAGATGCTCTGCGTCTTGACGTGGGCCGACGTGGGCGCGGTCAGCCCGGAGACGCTCACGCCGTGGAAGGAAGAACTGCTCTGGCGTCTGTACGTCGACACCTACAACCACCTCACCGTGGCGTACGGCGACGAGGTCATCGACAGCACGCAGGCGGCGGTCGCCGAGGTGGCGGCGAGTCGCCCGCCGGACGTCACGGCGACCGAGATCGAGGAGTTCCTGAAGGGGCTGCCTCGGCGCTATCTGCAACTCTTCTCGCGTGAGGCGGTGTACTCGCACGCTCGCCGCTCGCGGCAGCTCAGTCCCGGCGCCATCCAGACGTGGCTCGAACGGAAGGATCAGGAGTGGGCACTCACGGTCATCACCCGCGATCAGCCGTTCCTGTTCTCGAACTTCTCGGGGGTCCTGTCGCTGTACGGTATGGACATCCTGCGCGGCTATGCCTTCACCAAGCCCGATGGGCTGGTCGTCGATACGTTCCACTTCAGCGATCAAGAGCGGTTCCTGGCGCTCAATCACGAAGGGGAGGCCGAGCTGATCCGCACCATCGAGCATGTCGTGGGAGGGCGGGTCGACGTCGCCGCCAGGCTGAAGCGACGGGAAGAGGGCGCCCTGCGGCGTCGGCTCCCCCGGTTCGCGCCCGTGGTGCACTGCGACAATGACTCGTCGCCTCGCTACACCATCGTCGAGATCGTGGCCGAGAACGCGCTGGGCCTGCTCTATCGCATGAGCCGGGCGATGTCGGAATCGGGGTGCGAGGTCGACCTCGTCCTCATCTCAACCGAGGGCCAGCGGGCCATCGATGTCTTTCACCTCACGTGTGGGGGCCACAAGCTCTCGCGGCCGCAGCACGAGGCGCTGACGGCCAACTTGCAGCGCGTCCTGGAGGGACCGTCATGAAGCTGATCAAATCGATCGTGCGGCCGAACAAAGTGGATGACGTGAAGAGTGCGCTGGAGAAGCTGCACATCTCGGGCATGACCGTGACGGAAGTCCGCGGCCACGGTAAGCAGAAGGGCCATACGGCGATCTATCGCGGCCAGGAGTACAACGTCAGCCTCCTGCCCAAGATGGAAGTCGAGGTCGTCGTCCCCGACTCGATTGCCAACGACGCGATCAAGGCAATCATCGAAGCCGCTCGCACCGGTGAGATCGGCGACGGGCGAGTGTTCGTCATCCCCGTGCACGAAAGCTACCGAATCAGAACCGGCGAACGCGAGGTGTGACGTGGACGGCTCGGCTCGCGCGCGACGCTCCCTGCCGGACAGGGGCGTCGTGTCGCAGGGGCCGTGCCCGTTATCTCGTTCCGGGGACACTCTGGGCACTGGGCGCGGCTAGGTCCTTCACGATGAAGACTTTCTCGCCGGGCTTCATGAGGCCGAGGTCTCGGCGCGCCGCTTCCTCGAGGGCGTCGGGATCGGTCCGGAGCCGCCGGTTTTCCTCGCGTAGCTGCGCGTTTTCGGCCTTGAGGCGCTCCAACCCAGTCGCCAGCTCCCCGTACCGCTTTTGAGCCCGGTTGATGGCGAGCAGTCCGCCGTCTCCGACCAGCGCGTCGATGACGACGATTCCCGCGAAGACGAGGAGCAGCAGCTGCAGCACCCGCCGCTTCGGCGGACGGGACATGGCTGACAGGGCACGTCGCGCGCGGGCGGTCGAGAGGTTCTCGGCGGACACGAATCGAGCCACACTACACTACTTCTCGCGGGAGTACAAGCGGTGAGTCACGATGCCGACCCGATGGGCCTCGCCGCAGCCCCGGGCGAGGCAACCGACGCGGTTCGTCTCGTGCTGACCACGGTCGGCTCGGACGCGCACGCCGACCGTCTCGCGCAGGCGCTGGTCGACGAGCGGCTGGCGGCCTGTGTCAACGTGTTGCCACAGGTGGTGTCCACCTATCGGTGGCAGGGTCGGGTCGAGCGCGAGACCGAGCGCATGCTCATCATCAAGACGACCTCCGATCGCCTGGAGGCACTGGCCGCCCGCCTGACGGCCTTGCACCCCTATGAATTGCCGGAGCTCCTCGTGCTCACCCCGGCGGACGCAAGCCGGGGCTATCTCGACTGGGTGCGTCGGGAGACACGCCCCGAGACGTAGGCGCTGCCCGCTCGAGGCCTCCGCCCTCGTCTGCCGCCGGTGCTGCCCGCTTGCCAGCGATGCCCGGAATGTGACGGCCTGCGGCCCGACCCTCCCGAAACCGCACGCGGGCATGCCACAATCGAGAGGACATGGAGTCTCTCATCGACCTCTTCGTGCACCTCGACGAGCACCTCCTGGCGGTCGTGTCGACCTACGGCCTCTGGGTCTATGCGCTGCTCTTCGCGATCGTTTTCGCGGAGACGGGCCTCGTGGTCACGCCGTTCCTCCCCGGCGACTCGTTGCTCTTCGCGACCGGGGCGCTCGCAGCGGCCGGCGCTCTGAACATCTGGCTGCTCATCGTCGTGCTGCTCGTGGCGGCCATCGTTGGGGATGCGGTCAACTATGCGGCCGGACGGGCGCTCGGTCCGCGGATCTTCTCGGCCGACGACCGACAGACGTGGCTCCAGCGTCTGCTCAACCGCGACCACCTGGTGCGCGCTCACATGTTCTTCGAGCGGTACGGCGGCAAGGCGGTCGTGCTCGGTCGTTTCGTGCCGATCGTGCGGACCTTCGTGCCGTTTGTGGCGGGTGGTGGCGCGATGTCGTACGCGAAGTTCGGGCTCTACAATGTGGTGGGCGCGATCGCCTGGGTGGGCATCTGCGTGGGCGCGGGGTACGCCTTCGGCAATATCCCGATCGTGAAGGACAACTTCTCGCTTGTCGCCCTCGGCATCGTCATCGTGTCGTTGCTGCCGGCGGTCGTCGAGTACGCACGTGAGCGGCGGCGCGGGTCGGGGCTCGCACGCTCGCTGTAGGCAGGACGGACCCACGCCTGAAGCCCACGACCTGAGGACGACGCGTTACACCAGATCGAGCGCGCGCCCCAGGTCGGCCGTCAGATCGTCGATGTCCTCGACCCCGGCCGATATACGCACGAGGCCGTCGGTCAGGCCCATCGCCGCGCGCCGGTCGGCCGGCACCGACGCATGTGTCATCGACGCTGGATGGGAGATGAGGGTCTCGACGCCGCCCAGGCTTTCCGCAAGCGACAGGAGTCGCACGCCGTTCAACAGGCGTCGGGCCGCTTCGAGCGACCCGAGCTCGAAGCTGAGCATTCCTCCGAAGCCTCGCATCTGCCGCTTCGCCAGCTCATGCTGCGGGTGGGACGGCAGGCCGGGGTAGTAGACCCGCTGCACCTTCGGATGCCCCTCGAGAAAATGCGCGAGCGCCAAACCGTTCTGGTTGTGCTGAGCCATGCGCAGCGGCAGCGTCTTGGTTCCCCGCAGGACCAGCCACGCATCGAACGGCGATAGGATGGCGCCAGCCGAGTTCTGGACAAACTGCAGCCATTCGATGTCGGCGTCGTGCCTCGCCACTACGACGCCCCCGACGCTGTCGCTATGGCCGTTCAGGTACTTCGTCGTGCTGTGCACGACCAGGTCGGCGCCAAACGACATCGGTTGTTGAACCGATGGGCTGGCGAAGGTGTTGTCCACGACCAGCTTGGCCCCGCGTGCGTGCGCCAGTTCGGCCACCGCGGCCAAGTCGGTCAGCTTCATCAGGGGATTGCTGGGTGTTTCCGCAAACAGGAAGCGCGTCGTTGGCGTGAAGGCACGCTCGAGGGCGGCTCGGTCCGCCATGTCGACGTAGGTGAAGCCGAGCTGATAGCGCGTGCGCACCTTGTCGAAGAGACGAAAGGTCCCGCCGTAGACGTTCTCGGTGACGATCATATGGTCGCCCGACTGCAGAAAGGTCGTCACGGCGTCGATCGCGGCCATGCCGGAGGCAAAGGCGAAGGCCGCTCGGCCGCCCTCGATTGCCGCCAGGTTCCGCTCGAGCGCCATGCGCGTCGGGTTCTGCGTACGTGCGTACTCGTAGCCCTTGTGCTGGCCGAGCGCCTCCTGCACGTACGTCGAGGTCTGATAAATCGGTATGACGATGGCGCCGGTTGAGGGGTCGGGCTCCTGCCCGGCGTGGAGGCAAATGGTCGCAAATCGCGCGGTCGCATCGAGCTTCACAATCCGATAATATCCCGAAGTTCAAGCCCTCATGGCCGGCCCGCTCCCCGTCTCAGCCGCGCCCGTCCAATCGTCGAACACGTCTCCACCGCGGACCAGACGCGCGGCGGCCCGACTGTGGTGGCGATCGCCGGTGGGGCGTGTGCTGCTCGTATCGGCCGCTCTTAAGGTCATCGCGTTTGCGGTCAGCGTGGCCATGCCTACTGTGCCGACGATGCTCTGGGCGCTGGACACGCTTGCGTCGTACGTGATCGTCGGGGTCGCAGGGTTCGTGCTGATCCGTGGCTTGGCGCGCTTTCCCCGGCTGTTTTTGTGGCGGGTGCGTCGTAAGTTGATCCTGTCGTACGTGTTCATTGGTGCGGTGCCTGCCGCCCTGATTGTCCTGTTCTTCCTCCTCGGCGGGCTGTTGCTCTTCGCCTACATGGGCTCCTATCTCGTCTACTCAGAGCTCGCGCAGGTGACCGAGCGGGCAATGGCCACCGCTCGGCGTACGGCCAACGCGCTGCGGTCGACCGACCCTGCGAGGATGGAGACCGTACTGGCTGGCCACCGCGCCGAGCTCACCGAGCTGTCATCCGCCGCGTCCATCGCGGTCCTTGGCACCACCCGCGCGTGTGAGGACGGCGAACAGACATCGAGTCGAACAGCGGGCTGGAAGGTCGAAACGGGCCCGTGGGCGCATGTCGAGCCGCCGGGCGCCGTTCCCGCGTGGATTGGGTGTGAAGGAAGCGTCGCGCTGCTCGCCTATCAGGTGCCGCAGGGGCCGATCGATCGCGCGCCGAACACGGAGGGACTCGACAGAGCGGTGGACCCGTCGGTCGGGGCGGCGACACGGCTGCTCGTTCGCGCGACGGCCTGGGTGCCCGCCCCGCCCGCGGCCGTCGTCGTCGATCTCCCGGTCGACGCCGCGATTGCCGCGAGGATCCTCGAACGCTCCTCAGTGCAGGTGTTGAAGGTGAGCGTGGCGAGCCCGGAGTACGTCCTGCGAGGTCGATCCGCGAGTGGTCGAGACGAGGCGCAGAGGGCGAGACCGGCGACGGTCCCGGCCGATCTGCCGATTGCCTCGGTCAGCTTTCTCGAGCACCGCGACTGGGTGACGGGCGCGCGGTCCACGTTGTACGTCACACTCCGCGTGCCGGTGCGCGGCCTCTACTCCCGGATTGCCGCAACCCAGGGACCCGACGGCCCGAGCCTCGGCCGAGGGTTCCTCATCGCGCTGCTCGTGGTCGGCGCTCTGTTCCTGCTCATTCAGTTCCTCGCCATCGCGACGGGCCTGGCCCTGGCTCGATCGATCACCGGATCGGTGCACGAGCTCTTCACGGGCACGACACGCGTCCGACAGGGTGATTTCTCGCACCGCATCAAGGTGACGGCCCGAGATCAGCTGGGCGAATTGGCGCAGTCGTTCAACGCGATGACCGCCAGCGTCGAGTCGCTCCTCGTCGAAGCGGGCGAGAAGAAGCGGCTGGAAGAGGAGTTGCGAATCGCGCACGACATCCAGATGTCGCTGCTGCCCAGCGCGCCGGACAGTCTTCCCGGATTGTCGATCACGGCGCTCTGCGTGCCGGCCCGTGAGGTCGGTGGCGACTATTACGATCTGCTGCGCCTGGACGACTATCGCCTCGGCGTGCTCATCGCGGATGTCGCGGGGAAAGGCACCTCGGCGGCGCTGTACATGGCCGAGCTCAAAGGGCTGGTCATCTCGCTCAGCCGAACGTGCGCCTCACCGCGCGAGCTCCTCGTGACCGCCAATCGTCTGATCGCCCGGCACCTCGCCGCATCGAGCTTCATCACGATGATCTATGCCGTCATCGACGTGAAGGCCGGCACGTTGACGTACGCCCGGGCGGGGCACACCCCGCTGCTGTACCTGCCCGGCGGATCGACCGATCGGCCGTGTCGCGTGCAGGTGCTGGCCCCAGACGGCCTGGTGCTCGGCTTGGCCGTGGACGATGGCGAGCTCTTCGAGCGACTGCTCGAAGAGCAGACCCTGTCGCTTCGCAACGGCGACATCTTCGTCTTCTACACGGACGGGATTACCGAGGCGATGAACGCCGCGGACGACTGCTTTGGCGAGCAGCGTCTGGCCGCCGCCATCGAGGCTCATGCCGATCTGCCCAGCCTGCAGCTTCGCGATCGTCTGCTTGACGCGGTCGACGCGTTCGTGAACGGGGCACCGCAGCACGACGATATGACGATGTTGCTGCTGAAGATCGAGGACCTGCAGGCCGGGACGCCGTTGCCGCTCGCCGATTGGCAGACGGCCGATGTGGGGTTGTAACTCGACGATGAGCGACCTGGTGGTCATCTTTCGGACCCACTCGGATGTCGAAGCGAGCGTCGTGCGGGCCTTGCTCGACGCCCACGGCATCCGCTCGCTCGTCACCTCGCCGGTGACCCACGCCGTGTTTCCCCTGAACGTGAGTGAGCTCGCTGAAGTCAGGCTTGCCGTGAACGCGGCCGACGCGGCCGAGGCCCACGAGATCATCGAGAGCCACCGCAGCGAAGTGGCGGGCGGCCGTGTCGTTCGGCTGAGGGACGAATTCGAGGGTCTGCAGACCGCAATCGGCTATCGATTTCGCGATCGCGGCCTGCTCGAGCACGCGTTGACCCACACCTCCCGGGCGCACGAGGACGTCAGTGGTGGCGTGCGCGACAACGAGTCGCTCGAGTTCCTCGGCGACGCAGTGCTCGGCTTTCTGATCGCGGATCTGCTGTACGAGGACTTTCCCGACTTCGACGAGGGGCACAAGTCGAGAGCCAAGGCGAGCCTGGTCTCTACGACCACGCTGGCTCGGCAGGCGGAGCGCGTCACACTCGGCGATCACCTCATTCTCGGCCGCGGGGAGGAGAAGACGGGTGGGCGCCGGAAGCAGGCCCTGCTGGCCGACGCGTACGAGGCGCTCATCGCGGCCATTTACCTGGATGGAGGCGTCGACGCCGTCAGGGGGTTCGTCGCGCGCGAGTTCGCGCCGCTCCTGACCCAGGTGCGGGAGCGGGGTCTGGCGGCCGCCGATCACAAGTCGGCCTTGCAGGAATACCTGCAGTCGCAGGACCGTCCCTTGCCGGAATATCGGCTGGCGGCTGCCGCCGGTCCCGATCACCACAAGCGATTTCTGGTGGACGTGCTCGTTCGAGGTGAGGTGCTCGCGCAGGCCGGTGGCCTCAACAAGAAGGAAGCGGAGCAGGAGGCCGCCCGGCTAGCGCTGGAGCGCCTCCGGGAGAACGCCGGCGCGTCCCAGACGCGCGAGAATCAGGAGGACAGCGTGAGGGCGAAGGCCGAAGGACCGCCCAAGGCCCAAGAACGAAGACCCAAGGACTAATCTATTTCGATAATGCCCCACGGGCGCTTGTCGTCCCCTGAGGGAGTCGACGAAGCGGGCCCGGCGGCCGCCATGGCGAGAGCGGGCTCCTTCTTGGGGAGCCGGGGCCCGGCGTACCGGTGGACCTCGCGGACGATGTCGTGCTCAGTGGGGCCGGCGGCACGACAGTGGAGGCGCACCCACACGCGCAGCATCGGGTCGGTGAAGCTGTAGCGTTTGTGCCGTGAAGCGACCAGGTCGACGTCCTCGAGCCAGGAGAGATAGTCCTTCGTCGATCCCGGCGTCCGTCGCAGCCGGTGCGAGATCTCGGTGAGGGTGAGCCCTTCCTCGTCGGCCAAGATGTCGAGGATCGCCTTGAGCGCACCATATCCTCGGGCACGATGGAGCCGGAGCTCATAGGTGAAGGCGCATTGCCTCGACACGCGTCCATCGACCGAGAGCAGCGCGACCAGGGCAGCGACCGGGTCGGCTCCGCGCATGGCCTCGAGCTCGTCGACGAGGGCCCGCACGTAGACGGGGCGGCCGTCACCGAGCGACTGGACCGAGCGCGCCACGAGCTCGGTCTCGTGGGCGTCGCTGCCGGCGGCCGGCGGTCCCAAGAGGTCGGCCGCGTCTTCGGCTCCCATCGGGGGCACGTGGATGATCTCGAACCGGGCGGACTGCTCCTTGAGCAGGCGGAGCGTACGGGTGACGTACCGACTGCTCAGGACGAACCGGTTCTCGCTGACGGCCACGGCGTCGATGAAATCGTGCAACACGCGGCGCAGACCCGGGAAGCTCTCGAAGGTGCGGAGCTCCAGGAACTCGTCCAGGATGAACGTCGCCGGAGTGCCCGCACCGGTGCGGGCGCTCGAGAGAAAGGCGAGCGTGGCGTCGAACGCCGCTCGGGCGCCATGGCCCGGCGTGGGGAGACCTGGAAACGGCGTGGCGGCGCCGACGGCCTCGTGAAAGCGCTCCGGGGTCGTCGCGACACGACCGACGTCGACGCTCTGCGCGGACGACCGGCCCAGTCGCTCGTGCAGCTGCCCGAGCAGGGTCGTGCGGCCGCTCCCGCAGCCGCCGAGCAGCACCGGAATGCGCGAGGGCGAGCTGTCCACCACCGCTTGGAGACGTCGCGTTGTCGCCGCGCGAGACGTCAGCATGTTCCCCCTCCCTCAAACGGCGATCGAACGCGTGGGCGGTCGTGACGGTCTTCGGCCGGCCCGCGCGAGCGATCGCATGCGGTGGTCAGGCCCCACAGACCCACGGGTAATTCGTGGCGCGAGTCGAACGATGTGATGGCGTCAGGGTGAATCGACATTGCGGCGTCAAGGGTGAGCGTCGCGTGCACGCGGACGACGCTCGGAAGGTAAGACCTTAGAAAGTCACGTCCCGTGTTGTCAATCGAAAAGAAGATCATTTTTCTCTTGACTCGCTGACCGGTTTCTCCGCGCTCACCGTCGGCGCGTGCGCCTGCACGCCGCTCCCCACGTGTACGCGCTGACACGTCGGTGGACTCGGCTACAATCGTGCGGTCCGGCGGGTCTCCGGCGGCGGACTTTCGAGGAGCGGCGGCATCGCGATGAACCTGGCAGTGTTGGGCGCCCAGTGGGGCGACGAAGGGAAGGGCAAGATTGTCGATCTGCTGGCACCGCGCTTCGATATGGTGGCGCGCTACCAGGGCGGCCACAATGCCGGGCACACCGTCTACGTCAACAATCGGAAATTCGTCTTGCGGCTCATCCCGTCGGGCATTCTCCACCCGGGCGTCACGTGCGTCATCGGGAACGGGGTCGTCGTGGACCCATCGGCCTTGTTTGCGGAAATCGACGAGCTGCAGGCGGCGGGCGTCGACATCGGCACGCGGCTCAAGATCAGCGACAAGGCGCACGTGATCCTGCCGTACCATCGCGACTTGGACCTGCTTGCGGAGGCCAGGCGCGGCGAACGGAAGATCGGGACGACGTCGCGTGGGATCGGCCCCGCCTACGAGGACAAGATCGCCCGCCGGGGCATCCGGATTGGCGACCTCGCCGACCCGCCGACGCTCGAACAGAACGTCCGGGACAACGTCACCGCGCGCAACCGGCTGGTGCACGATTCCACCATGGACTGGCGGCCGGTGCTCGAGCGCCTGCTGGAGCAGGGTGCGCGCCTCCGCCCGTGGGTGTGCGACGTCTCGCTGCTCCTGTTCGAGGCGACGCGCGCCGGGCGAACCGTGCTGTTCGAGGGGGCGCAGGGGACGCTGCTCGATATCGACCACGGAACGTATCCCTACGTCACGTCCTCGAACGCCACGGTAGGCGGCGTGTGCACGGGGCTCGGCGTGAGCCCGCGAACCGTCGGGACGGTGCTGGGTGTCGTGAAGGCCTACACGACGCGTGTCGGCGAAGGACCGTTGCCGACCGAGCTGCTCGACGACCGGGGCCAGCGACTGCGCGACACGGGCAACGAGTATGGCGCCGTGACCGGGCGCCCGCGGCGCTGCGGCTGGTACGACGCCGTGGCCGTCCGCTACAGCGCGCGGGTCAACGGCCTCGACGCCGTGGCGCTGACGAAGCTCGACGTGCTCGATGGTCTCGAACGCATCGAGATCTGTACGGCGTACCGCTGCGGCTCCCAGGTGATCACGGAGTTCCCGTCCGATCTCGCCCAACTGGCTCGCTGCGAGCCCGTTTACGAGTCGATGCCCGGATGGTCCACGCCGACCAAAGGCGCGACGAGCTGGAGCGACCTTCCGGAGAACGCCCGAGGGTACATCGCGCGCCTCGAGGAGGTCTCGGGTGTGCCGGCCGCGATTGTTTCCACGGGCTCGGCGCGCGACGAGACGATCGTCCGAGACGGGATCGCGCCGTTCCCACCGCCACGCCTCGCCGTCCGTTGAGAACCGGGCGCAGGACGTTCTCGACGCGTCGTTCGGTCTCCAGCCTTCGGTGGCGGTCCGTTCTCGGATGTTGGTCTGGGCTTGAGTCCTGGGCCCTTAGTGGAGGGGGCCTCCAGGCCTCGACCGAAGGACCAGGGACGGATGACGACCCAAGGCCGGAGGCGGTCCACGGATCGAAGGCGCTCCAAGCTACGCGTGTGGTGTGTGCCGGGCGAGGTAGGCGTTGACCGCCGCTTTCTCGGCATCGATGAACTCGATGCCCGCACGGTAGCGGGGGTTGGCGTTCTTCGGAATCTCGAACGACGCCCACGCCACCGCCGCGTTGAACCGGACGGCGCCGAGATCGTCGGACAACGACATGCGCAGGCGCTGATTGGGTTTGAGCACGGTTTGCGACAACACCTGCGCGCCAATGGTCGACAGGTCCACGAGCGTCGCCAGATTGCCGTCGACCAGCACCTCGACCTGGCCGGTCACCCTGAACCGGGGGGCGCGCCGCGTGCCCCGTTGGTCGAGGGCTTGAGGCGGTGCCCCCGCGGCCATCCCCGGACCCTTCGTTCGTGAAACCACGACAGGGTCCGCGTCCGGAGACACGATGCGGATCTCGCTGTGCGCGAGCGCCGGGTCCGCCTTGATCCGGTTGATGAGCGCCGAGCCCCGAGGCGTGCCGGCGAACTCCCGCTCGATGGCGACAACGGGCGGACGCCGGGAGGTGATGGCCTCGAGCGCCCTGAGCGCGTCGGTCTCGCTGAACGACAGGAGCTCGGCCGGCCCCGGTCCGGTCCGGTGTTTGAGCGCCGGCAGCAGGTCGTCGGCGCCGATGAGCACGACACACGGTTCGGTCAGGAGAGAGCTGTTCGCCACAGGTCTTGAAGGGCCGTTCGAGAGGCGTATCGGCAGGGGCCCGGGGCGACGTTAGGGCGGAGAGGCTCGTTCCCCAACGCCCGCCGACCGGGATGGACGGAGCGAGTTCCGGCGCCCCGCCCGCGCCCGCGCCACAGGAGGCGCCGCTCGCTGGCCCTTTTGTCTCGGTTGGAAGAGAAGGCGTGGTGCAGGAGGCCGCGTCAGAAAATCCGTGCGTCTTGCAGCGGCCACCACCGGATTTTGACCTTGCCAACGATGTACTTCTTGGGTACCTGGCCCCAATGACGGCTGTCGGAGCTGTTGTTCCGGTGGTCGCCCATCACGAAGTAGTAACCCTGTTGGACGACGATCGGCCCCCAGTCGTCGTGGCTCCGGAACTCCTCGGGGATGTATTCGTCGTGCAGCGCGACGTCGTTGACGAACACGCGTCCGTCGACAATGCGCACGACGTCGTGCTCCTTCGCGATGACGCGCTTGACGAACATCTTGTTCGGATCGACCGGGTAGTAGAGCATCACGATGTCCCCGGGGCGGGGATCGCCGAACTCGTAGACCAACTTGTTGACGATCAGGCGATCGTGGTCTTCCAGCGTGGGCGACATGCTCAAGCCATCGACGCGCGCCACCTGGAAACCGAAGGTCACGATGAGCGTGGCGTAGACGCCCGCAGACAGCAGCGTCTGTATCCCTCCGATGAGCTCGCCCCGCCAGCGTTCCCAGGTCTGGCGTGCCCATTCGACGTCGGGATCGGGCGCGGGGCGGGCGAACGCCTGAAGGTCCTCGGGCCGTGGAATCACCGCCGAGGACGCTGCACGGGACTGGGGCGATGCGTTGTCGACTGGTGTTCCCTCGGGGTGATCGACCGACGAGGCCACCGGGACGGCTGGAACGCTCACTTGGACAGGATCGGATTCGATGTACGGACCCATGGACCGCATCCTCCTCAGAATACCATCAGCGGGCGCCGGACGAGTCTTCCGTCCCGGAGACGGCGGCCGCTACGCCGGCGACTCCTCCTCCCAAATCCGACACAGATGGACGATGACCTCGACGGCCTTTTCCATGTCCTGGACGGAGACCCATTCCAGGCGCGAGTGGAAGTTGTGTTCGCCGACGAAGAGGTTGGGGGTCGGGAGTCCCATGAAGGACAGCTTGGATCCGTCGGTGCCGCCGCGGATGACGGGGGTCTTGACCGTCAGGCCTGCCCGACGGACCGCTTGGCAGGCGCGCGCGACGACGTCCGGATGGTGGTCGAGCACCTCGCGCATGTTGCGGTACTGCTCTTCGATCGCGAGCTCTACGCTCGCACCCGGGTGGGCGGCCACGGCCGCCTGCGCGCAGGCGGCCACCAGCCGCTCGTGCTCGGCCAGACCTTCGCGCGTGAAATCCCTGACGATCAGGCGCACCGACGTCCGCTCCACGCTCGCCGTCATCGTATACGGATGGACGAAGCCCTCGCGCTGGTCCGTCGTCTCGGGTGAGAGTCGATTGCGTGGCAGTTCGTCGAGGAAGGTGGCCGCCACCTTGATGGCGTTGACCATCCGGCCCTTGGCATAGCCAGGATGCGTGTTGAAGCCGTGAAACGTCACGGTCATGGCGTCGGCCGAGAAGCTCTCGTATTCGACCTCACCTCGCGGACCGCCATCCAACGTGTAGGCGCACACGGCGCCGAAACGTGCGACATCGAAATGGAGCGTGCCGCGACCCACTTCCTCATCCGGCGTGAAGGCCAGGCGAACGACGCCGTGCGGAATCTCAGGGTGGCCCATCAGCCACTCGGCGGCCGTGACGATCGCGGCCACGCCCGCCTTGTCGTCCGCACCGAGTAGCGTCGTGCCTGACGCGGTCACGATGTCGTGACCGAGCTGCTCGGCGAGCGCGGGGTTTTCAGCGCGACGGATCACGGCCGATGGGTCGCCGGGGAGCACCAGATCACCGCCGTCGTAGTGCCGGTGCACCAGCGGCGTCACACCCGCTCCGCTCAGCTCGGGCGACGTATCGACGTGCGCGATGAAGCCGATGGTCGGGACCGTCGGCTTGGAGGTGGTGGCGGGCACCGTGGCCATCACGTAGCCATGCTCGTCCATGACGACGTCGGTCAAGCCCAGGGCGCGAAGCTCGTCGGCGAGGTCACGCAGGAGCACGAGCTGACCCGGCGTGCTCGGGTACGAGGACGAGCGCTCATCGGCTTGAGTGTCGTATTGCACGTAGCGAAGGAAACGGGCGAGCACGGACATCGTGGCACCTCGTCAGGGGCGCGCGGCTTCACAGGTCGAACACCGCGACCACTGGTGCGTGGTCGCTCGTGCCGACGTCCTTGCGCACTGGGCAAGCGACCACTCGGGCCGCGAGCGACGTGCTCGCCAGAACGTAGTCGAGCCGCCACCCGATGTTGCGGGCCCGCAAGTTCCGCCAAGGCGCCCACCACGTGAACAGTCCATCATCGTCCGGGTTGACGGCACGGCCGACGTCGACGAGATCACAAGCGATGATGCGCTCGAGTTGCGCGCGCTCCTCGGGCAGCTGTCCGATCGCACGCGGCTTGCGCTCTTTGGGGTGGACATCTCGATCGGTCCTGGCGACGTTGAGGTCGCCGCAGACTACGAGAGGACGTCCCGCCCGCGCGTGCTCGCAGGCGTACTCCTCCAGGGCCGCCAAAAACCGCATCTTTGCGGGAAAGTCGCGGCCACCATTGGGGACATACACCGACGCCACCGTCAGGTCGCGCACGGTCGTCGTGGCGATACGGTGCTCGAAGTCGAACGTCGGGTGCACGATGGACGGACGCTCGGCGGCTGCCTCGGTCGCCACGTGAATCGCCACCCCCGAATAGCCGGGGCCGCCGTGCCAGCAGCACCAATAGCCCTCGAGGCCGAAGAGCAAGGCGGGGATCTGGTCGGCCGTGGCCTTGATCTCCTGCAGGCAGACAATGTCGGGCCGCTCGCGGGCAATCCACTCCTGGACCTCGCCGTGACGCGCGCGAATGCCGTTGACGTTCCAGGTGGCGATGGTGACACGGGAGGACACTGGCGTCTCGCGGCCTGGTTGCGCCAGGCCAAGGGGGGAAGAACAGCGGGTCTGACGAGCGGGGAGTGGTCGCTCGTCAGACCAGACGTTCGAGTAGCTCAGTGACTGGCGTGGGCCGCCTGCCGCTCGGCCGCCGGGATGGCCATGAGGGCGGGCTGGGCAGCGACGTGGGCCTTGGCGATCGCTTCGGCCTGCGCGAACGAGTCAGGATCGCCCTGACGGTACACCGCATTGGCCTCGATGAGGTCCTTCTGATGCGAGGGCGTTGCATCGACGCTCTCATAAATGGCGGCGACCGGACAGGCGGGTACGCACGCGCCGCAGTCGATGCACTCCTCGGGATGGATGTACATCATGGTCGCGGCCTCGTACTCAGGCTCATCCTTGCGTGGGTGGATGCAGTCCACAGGGCAGACGTCCACACAGGCAGTGTCTTTGGTCTCGATACAAGGGTCAGTGATGATGAAGGGCATGCTCGCCAGTCTCCGTCGAAATACCGTTAAGGTGTGATCTCGCGGCCCCGTTGACCGAAGGCGTCGGAATTATACACCGATGTTTCCGGCCCTCGGGTGGGCCGGGGCTCCACGCGGTGGACCCCTGGCGACTATACTTTCGGCTGATGTCCCTGGCGCCTGAAGCCCCGCACACACCGGTCGCGCGCCGCGGCCCCGAGCCGCCCGATCTCAGCGAAAAAGGGGGGATGAAGCACGGTCAGCCCCAGCGGTCCGACGTGCGGCTCTTCATGCAGTTGCAGGCGTTCGGGGGGTGTGCCGATGTGTCGGCGATCGCCGCCGCCCTCGGGCGAGCGGGTCTGACGGGGGTCCTGTACGAGGATGTCAACGATGCGCACGGGATCGGACTGCTGACGCTCACGCAGGACCCGTCAGTCTTCGTGCAGGCCCTTCGGAGGCTGTTGAACGCTCCACCGTTCGCCGCCCTCGTGCAGAAGCCGGAATACACGATGATGGGCCGGACCTACGCCCTCGGATACGAGCCCGATCTCGAGGACACCCTCATCGGACGCCCGACCCGCACCGTCCTGAATCGCGCGTGGCCGTGGGCAGTCTGGTATCCGCTCCGGCGAAGCGGCCGGTTCGCGCAGCTGTCGGATCAAGAGCAGCGGACGATTCTCGCCGAGCACGGGGCGATCGGCATGGCGTACGGGGCTGGCGACTTCGCGCACGACATCCGGCTCGCCTGCCACGGCTTGGACAAGCACGACAACGACTTCGTCGTGGGCCTCGTCGGAAAAGAGCTCTTTCCGCTGTCGCATGTCGTCCAGAGCATGCGCAAGACGCAGCAGACCTCGCTGTACTTGGAACGTCTCGGGCCGTTCTTCGTCGGTCACGCGGTCTGGCAGGCTCCGGCGTAAACACCCAAGCGCCGGGTGGGCGGCTGAGGGCCCTTCAGGAACGGTTCTTCGCTCACCCTCCCACTTTGTCTGCGAGCAGGCCGACGCTCACCGCATAAGCGTGCGCACAGTTGTAGGCGAGGAGCGCATCATAGTTGGCCGACACCAGGAAATGCCGCGTGTCGCCCGAGACGAGCGCGGCTGAGGCCTCCGAGTCGGGCAGCGGTTTGCCACCGGCCGAGCGGACACCGAGCGCGTTCCACTCGCGCAGCGTTCGAGCGGTCGTCATCGTACGAGTCGCTTGGCACGAGCCGTCCCGGCGCTCGACCGTCGACGCGATGGCCGTCGCGGCCTCGGTGGACACCGTGACTTCGCGTCCCCAGCGCTCGCCCGCCTTCCACCCGTGGCCCTTGAGATAGCTGGCGATTGACGCGAACACGTCGGGCGGCGAACGCCAGATGTCGCGGCGGCCGTCGCCATCGAAGTCTTCGGCAAATCGGAGGTAGCTCGAAGGCATGAACTGGGGTTGTCCCATGGCGCCCGCCCACGAGCCGCGCAAAGCGGGGAGATCCACGTCGCCGCGGTTCAGGATCTCGAGCGCGTGAAAGAGCTCGCGCCGGAAGAGCGCCGAGCGTCGCCCCTCCCACGCGAGCGTCGCCAGCGCGGCGACGGTCGGACGCACACCCGTGAAGCGACCGAAGTTCGATTCGAGCCCCCAGATTGCCACGATGGTGGCCGGAGAGACGCCGTACGCGCTGCCCACGCGGTCGAGCAGGTCGCGATGCTGGCGGAACATCTCGCGGGCCATCGTGACCATGCGTCGCGTGATCCGGCGCTGCACGTAGGCCTCGAGCGAGAGCACGACCTCGGCCTGGCTCCGATCGCGTTCGACGACGATGGCCAACGGCTCCTGGATGTCGGCGAGGGCCCGCTCCACGATCTCCTCGCGGATGCCCCGCTCGATCGCCTCGGTGCGAATCGCGGCCAACCACTCGCCGAATGAGGGGCGCGTCTCCTCCTGCGCCCGGGCCGACGGAGCGAGCGCCCATGCGGCGAGTACGCCCGCAACCAGGCCCAGCCGCACCATTTCGTGAACCTTCGCCGGCATGGAGGGAGTGTACACTGCCGTCCGATCGGCAGGCGGCCGCTCGGCGCAGCCGACCGGCTGTCCGAGCGGCGGCGCACTCGGCGCGCCTCGATCGCCTGCCACTCGCTATCATTTCGGAGGATGCGGGTCCTTCTCGTCGAAGACGACGCCGCCATTGCGGAGTTCGTGAGCCGCGGCTTGCGAGAGGCCGGCTTCGCCGTGGACCACTGTGGCGACGGCCGGCAAGGCCTCGAGGAAGCGCTCACCACTCCCTACGATGTCGCCATCGTCGATCTCATGTTGCCGGGACTGGATGGGCTCGCGCTCATCGACGGGATGCGGCGCCGCGGGCGCGACACGCCGGTCCTCATCCTCAGTGCCAAGCGCGCCGTCGACGATCGCGTGCGCGGACTCCAGGCAGGCGGCGACGATTACCTGACCAAGCCCTTCGCCTTTGCCGAGCTTCTGGCGCGGGTGCAGGCGCTCGTGCGACGGGCCAGCCGGAGCCCGGAACCTACGACGCTCAGCGTCGCCGACCTGTCGCTCGACCTGCTCACGCGCCGTGTCACGCGCGGCGAGACGGTCATCGAGTTGAGACCCCGTGAGTTCGCGCTCCTCGAGTACCTCATGAGAAACGCCGGCCGTGTCGTGTCGAAGACGATGATTCTGTCCCATGTATGGGAGCAGTCCTTCGACCCCCAGACCAACGTCGTCGACGTGCTCGTCAGCCGGCTGCGAGACAGGATCGATCGGCCCTTCGACCGGAAGCTGCTGCGGACCGTACGCGGAGTTGGGTATGTCCTCGGGTGAGCGCGGCTCGTTCGGGCTTCGGCTCGCGCTCTGGTATGCGACGCTCTTCGTACTGGGGGCGATGCTCATCGGCGTGCTGACCTACACGGTGACGGCGGCGTCGCTCGCGCAGCGCGATCGGCAAATCATCCAGTCGAAGCTCGGCGAGTATGCCGTTGTCTACCGCCGCGGCGGTCTGCGCGCGCTGCGCGATGCGGTGCAGGCCGAGCAGGTCACCGCTCCTGAGCGGATCTTCGTTCGCGTCATCGGTCATGGCGCCGAGGCGCTGGTGCTCAGCGCGCCCGGTGAATGGGACGTCACCGCGCTCGAGACCGGAACGCTCCGGCTCGCCGACGGCACGATGGTCCAGGTCGGCAAGAGCAGCGAATCGCGCCGCGATCTGCTGCGGCGGTTCAGGGCCGGGCTGGGCTTGGTGACGCTGTCGGTGGTCTTGATCGCGTTGGCGGGGGGCTGGCTCGTCACGCAGTCGGCGCTCGGGCCGATTCACCGCCTGCGAGATGCGGTCGGCCGCATCATCGCGACCGGCCAGACGGGGGAGCGGGTTCCCGTGGGTCGCCACGAGGACGCCATTGCGGAGCTGACGCGCCTGTTCAACGTCATGCTCGACAAGATCGAAGGCCTGGTGACCGGCATGCACGGCGCGCTCGACAACGTGTCGCACGACCTGCGGACGCCGCTCACGCGGCTGCGGGGCGCCGCCGAGATGGCGCTCGCCGCTCCGCCGGACCTCGATCGGTATCGCGAAGCGCTCGCCGACTGCGTCGACGAGGCCGATCGCGTGCTCGTGATGCTCGACACGCTGATGGATATCTCCGAGGCGGAAAGCGGCGCGATGCCCCTTCGGCGCGAGCTGGTGTCGCTGTCGGACGTGGTCGACCTGGTCGTCGACCTGTACCGCGACGTCGCCGAGGCCAAGGGCGTGACTCTGACGAGTGCCGCGAACGATCCGACATACGTCAGCGCGGACCGTGTGCGCCTCGAGCAGGCGGCCGCCAATCTGGTCGACAACGCCGTGAAATACACCGCATCAGGGGGGACCGTGTCGATCTGGAGCGGGCGACAGGGGACCCGGGCCGTGCTGCGGGTCACCGATACCGGCATCGGGATACCGGCTGATGAGCTGCCGCGGATCTGGGATCGGCTGTTCCGCGGCGATCGCAGTCGGTCGGCGCGCGGCCTGGGACTCGGCCTCAGCTTGATCAAGGCCGTTGTCGAAGCGCACGGCGGCACGGTTGGGGTCGCGAGCGAGCCCGGACGGGGATCCACCTTTACCCTCGAGCTTCCCGCCGTGGAGGCACGTGGGAACCCTTCACAAATGTAATGCTCCTGACATGACTCTGTCAGCTTCCGCGTCGTCTAATCGAGATGACGGACGAGAGACGCGTGTCCGTGGCAACCGGAGAGACCGCCGGGAGAACGGCGTCCGGAGGAGACTGACATGACAGACGAGTTGAGGACGGTGAGTCGACACACGATGGGCACGGCCGCAGCGGTTGTCGCTGGCGTGGCCCTGTTGGCCGGCGTCGGCTGGAACGAGCTCGGCGCAAGCACCCGGGGGAGCGCCCTAGCTGAGCCGCAGGCGGTCACGGCCAGCACCCGCACGGCGTCGCTGGCGGCTGGGCGCGATTCCTATTCCGATGTCGTGAAGCGCGTGGCGCCGGCGGTGGTGACCATTCGGACCGAGGGCCGTGCCCGTCCGACCCCCACGGAATTTGGTGACGATGACGAGACGTGGCGACGCTTCTTCGGTGACCCGTTCGGGAGGACGCCCGGGGAGCGGCCCCGCCTGCCCAGACAGCGCGGCCTGGGATCCGGCGTGGTCGTCTCGGCGGATGGCTATGTCTTGACCAACCACCATGTCATCGATCGCGCCGAGAGGATTCTGGTCGAGTTGTCCGACCGACGCACCGTCACGGGTACGTTGATTGGCTCCGATCGGCCAAGCGATCTCGCGTTGCTCAAGGTCGACGCCGGCACTTTGCAGCCGCTCGTCTTGGGTGATTCGACCGCCGTTGAAGTGGGCGACGTCGTGCTGGCCGTCGGCAATCCGCTCGGGATCGGGCAGACGGTGACGATGGGCATCATCAGCGCGAAAGGCCGATCCACTGGAACGGGGGCTGGGACCTATGAGGACTTCCTGCAAACCGATGCCCCCATCAATCATGGGAACTCGGGTGGCGCGCTCGTGAACACGAAAGGGGAGCTCATCGGCATCAATTCGCAGATCCTGTCGGTCTCCGAGGGCAACATCGGGATTGGGTTTGCGATTCCGGCCAACATGGCGCGGCACGTGATGGACGCGCTCAAGACCGAGGGGCGCGTGCGCCGAGCGCGCTTGGGCGTCACCGTGCAACCGGTGACCTCCGATCTCGCCGAAAGCCTGGGGCTGAGCAAGGTCGAGGGCGCCATTGTCAGCCGAGTCGAGCCGGGCAGCGCCGCCGATGAGGCCGGCGTCGAGCGCGGCGACGTCATTACATCATTCAATGGGCGGCCGGTACAGGACTACAACTCGCTGCGCAACAGAGTCGCCGAGAGCCGACCAGGCAGCTCGGTTCCTCTCATCGTCTTGCGTGACGGAAAGGAGCGCACACTCTCGGTGAAGCTGGAGGAGGTCGAGGGCAAGTCTGCCGGGCGCCGGGACGAGCGAGACAGCGGCGACCACGCCGCGCTTGGCGTCTCGGTGGCGCCACTGACGCCCGAGGTCCGCGCGCGGGCGGGGCTCGATAAGGAAGCGTCGGGCGTGTGGGTCCGTGACGTGGATCCCGAGGGGCGGGCCGCGGCGGCCGGTGTCCAGCCGAACGACATCATCCAAGAAGTGAATCGACAGCCGGTTGAGGATGTCGAGGACCTGCGGGCCGCAGTGCGCACGGATTCGGACCGGCCCTTGCTCCTGCTCGTCCACCGCAACGGGCAGGACCTGTTCCTCACGGTCCGGGCTTCCTGACTGAGTGGCGCCCACCTCCGGGCTCGGTCGCTCTTGGGGCCCTACGCCCCTTGCTCTCCTCGGGGGCGCGCCGTGCGCGCCCCCGAGGGCGTCACGAGTACTGAATCCCCGAAGGGGGCCGACTAGCGGCCTGATCGGGGATCTGCCCTGAACCCGCCTCGGTCAGCTTCGGCCAGACTCGCCGACACGTTGGGGACTCTTGTCCGGACGCGACGCGCCCGGCGGTCCAAGTGACGCAACGGAATCCGTGTTCAGCCGCTTGAAGGTCGGAGGACCCCGAGACGCCGAGTGCGCCCAAGACGGTCGATCGTTGAGCCTGCTCGCACGATGGCGCGGGACGTCGGCTCGCCTACGCGGTTGTGCGCAGGATCACGCTAGATCCCGGCCCTCCCCTGTATCGGGACCCACCCGACCGTTGTATGATGGTAACCTTGGACACGGCGCCCGTCGACACACGAGCGCTCGCATTATGACAGGAGTCTCGTATGGCGACCGGCACCATCAAGCGCATCGCTCGTGACAAGGGATTCGGCTTCATTCGCGACAGCGGCGGGCAGGAGTACTTCTTCCACCGCAGTGCTGTTCAGGGCAGCTTCGACGATCTGCGGGAGGGGCAGCGCGTCAGCTTCGAGGAAGAGCAATCGCCCAAGGGTCCCCGCGCCGCCAGCGTCCGCCCCGAGTAGCCCATCTGATTCCATGCGACGGCCTGCTCCGGGCCGTGTTCCTCTCCCAAACCGAGGGCCCGAAGGGTCGACGGGCAACGAGGGCTGATGCCGCCCGGCGCCGCTATTTCCTGGCGCCGGGTGTCAGCGAGGTCTCCTTCCGTTCACCATTGCGCAGATAGACGACCTTCACCGTCGTCCCGACCTTCAGTAAGTCGAGGGCATAGGTGTAGTCGTAGATGTTGGCGATAGTATGGCCCCCCAGCTCGACGACGACGTCGCCCTTCTGTAGACCCGCAGCCTCCGCGGGACCGCCACCGATGACCCCACCGAGCAGCAGACCTTTCACGTCGCTCGAATAGTCGGGGATCGTGCCGGTGAACACGCGCACGCCAGCTCGTCCGGCCCCAGTCGCCTTCTGCTCCACCTTGCTGAAGAGTGGCGCCGTCTCCATCCCGACCACGCGGGTCGCGACGGCGGCGGCGAACTCGACGATGCGATCGAGATCCTCGATGTTGATCTTCTCGGCCGTATCGGAAGGTCGGTGGTAATCGGCGTGAGACCCGGTGAAGAAGTTCAGACACGGGACGCCGGCTTGATTGAAGCTCGCCACGTCGGTCGGTTGATACGGGTCCTGCTGGAGCACGAGGTCGAACCCGGCCGCCACGTTGGCTTGTTCGAGCAGGCGCGCCCAGGACGGACTGGTGCCGGTCGCTTGAATGGTCAGCTTGTTGTCTCGCATTCGCCCGACCATGTCGAAGTTCAAATATGCCGCCAGCCGATCCATCGCGAAGGGTGGCTTGCTGACGAACGCCGCGGAGCCGATGAGCCCGATCTCCTCGCCGGACCAGAACTGCAGGAGCACATGGCGCTTGCGAGACCCGGCCGCCAAGCGTTCGCCAATGGCCAGCACCGCCGCCGATCCCGATGCGTTGTCGTCGGCGCCGAAGTGGATGCGTCCAGCGTCGTCCTTGGTGGCGAGCGAGTTCCCGTGATCGCCGCGTCCGAGGTGATCGTAGTGCGCGCCGAGCGCGACCCACGGCTTGTCGACACCGGTGGTGTCGGTCGTGGCGGGCAAGACGCCGACGATGTTGCCTCCCGTGCGCGTCTCGCGTCGGACGGCGGCCTTGACGACGACGCGCACGCTCGGGATCTCGAAGCCGGCAACGTGCGGATTGGCCGAGTCGAGGGCCTCCTGCGTGGCCGCGAGCGTTTTCTCACGGTCGCCCAGTGATCCGAAGATCGCCTCGGCGACCGAGGTGTTGATGCTGGCGGCGACAATGCCCGATCCGGCGATCGCCGAATCGAAGCTCATGGGGATCGTCTCGCCCGCGTTCGGCGAGCGCGGGCCGGCGACGACCAGCAGGGCCTTGGCGCCCCGCTGCCGGGCCGCCATCGCCTTGTACCGGAGATCGGCGTAGCGGGCGAGCATCCCTTTGGTCTTGGGCTCGGCGTCCTCAGGGAAGTACCGCAGCACGAGCACGACTTTGTCCTTCACGTCGAGCGTCGCGTAGCTGTCGTAGCCGACGTCCGATCCGTTCGGCACCACGATGCCGTACCCGGCAAAGACGAGGGGACCGCTCACCTCGCCGGAGTCCGAGAACGACAGCGCGCGGACCGCCTGTTCGCCTCGAAACGTGCGGGATCGGCAGGACGACGCGGCGCGTTCAGCGTGACACTCCAGAGAGACCGTCGACCCGACGTCCTTGGTGCCCGCGGTGAACGAGAAGGGCAGCCGGAAATGGGACTGTCCAGGCAGCGGTTTCGCGCCGATTCGCTGCAGCTCACGCGCGATGTAGTCTCCGGCCCGCCGCTCACCGTCAGAGCCGGCCAGCCGTCCCTCGAACGCCTGAGAGGCGAGCGCCGACACGTGCGCTCGCGTGCGCTGGGCGTCCTCCGCCGGTTGTGCGTGCGCGACCGGTGGAGCCAAGGTCCAAGCCACCAGCGCGGCCATCCAGGGGGTGCACGTTCGTCTCGGGTGCCTCATCGTTTGGCCGCCGCTTGGCGCGCCGGGGCCTTCTGGATGGCCTCCCGCGCCCGCTCGTGGTTCCACTGCGCCAGAAAAATCTGGCCCGCGGACCCCGTGCCGCCAGACCGGCTCGAGGTCCACGCGAGTTGGCGTCCGTCGGGGGACGGGACCGGAAGACCGTCGAAGCCCTCGGAATAGGTGACGCGGACCGGCTCCTTGCGGCCCTCGACGTCGACCATGAACAGCTCGAAGTTCTCGAATCCGAGTTTGTTCGACGCGAAGATGAAGTACTCGCCCGAGGGGTGCTCGTAGGGCGCCCAGCTCATCGCGCTGAAGTCGGTGATCTGCCGAGCATCGCTGCCATCGAGCTTCATCGTCCAGACGTCGGCGATGAGCCCCCGCTCGTCGAACCGCCGCCAGACGATGCGTTGACCGTCGTGCGTGAAGAACGGCCCGCCGTCGTAGCCGGAGACACGCGTGAGGCGGCGCTGATCCGAGCCGTCGGCACGCATGATGTAGATTTCGGCGAAGTAGCTCGGATCGGTCTCGAGCTGCTTGCGTTCGGTCTCGTCGAGCGGACGGTTGTACGCGTCGCGGATCGACGAGAACGCGATCCACGTGCCGTCGGGTGAATACGAGCCTTCCGCGTCGTAGCCTTTTGATGTCGTGAGCCGTGAGAGAGCGCCGGTCTTCTCGTGGTACGCGTAGATGTCCATCTCCGCGTCGTAGTCCCACGCGTAGCGGCGCTCCTTGCCCGTGGCGCGGAACGCGAGCTCTTCGTCCTGCCACGCCTTCGATCGCGGATCCCCATGCGTCGAGGCGAAGAGGATCTCGTCGCTGCCCGGCCGGAAGAATGCGCAGGTGGTCTTGCCGAGCCCGGGCGAGATGCGCTTGACGTCGCCGCTCGACAGATCGAGGACGTAGATCTGGTAGAAGGGGTTGCCCGGCTCGCGCTCGCTTTGGAACACGAGCCGCTTGCCGTCGGGTGACCAATAGCCCTCGCCGGCGCGTCGCCCCTCGACGGTGAGCCTTCGCACGCGCGAGAGGAAGGCCCGCTCTCCGTCGGCGGACGACGGCGTCTGCTGGGCCACGACTGCCGTGGCACTGGCGGTCGCCACGAGCCACGCCGCTATGACCGCGCGCCTCATCGTCATCTCAGCCACTCGCCTCGCCTGGCTTCAGTGTCATTATGGCCCATGTTATCATGTCGGTGACGGCTGCTCCCCTCAGACGCGTGCCGGTCGTGTGATGCGGCACGCCCACTTCGATTCAGTTCCGGCTCCATGGTGTGTGGTTTCCGTTTGGACGATCGTCCGTGCACCAGGATGTCGGCGGAGGTGAGCCGATGGTTCGAGTGAATGCCCGCCCGCTCGTCGTGCTGTCGGTCGCCGGTCTGCTCGCGCACAGCCCGGCCTTCGGCCAGATTGACATCTCGGGAGCCTGGATTGTGTCCGTTGAATCGCCGCAGGGCCCCACGCGCGTCGAAGCGAGCTTCAAGCAGGCTGGCGAACAGGTCACCGGTGAGGTCGAGAGTCCCGGCGGCAACGGCAAGGTCGAGATCTCGGGCACGCTCGTCAAGAACGACTTGCGCATGCGTTACACGCTGCCCGGGCAGGGGAGTGCGCTCGAGGTGAAGATGACCGGCCAGGTCGAGGGTGACACGATGAAGGGGTCCCTCGATTTCGGCGGCGTGGGTCAGGCCCCGTGGACGGCCAAGCGGAAGCCAGCGGAGGGCAGCGTCTCCGGAAGCGGTGGGCCAGCCGAGCCATCGGTGTCGACGCGGCGGCCAACTGGGCCGAACGACATCACGGGCAGGTGGACCTTCTCGATGCGCGTGCAGCTCGGAGCGGTCTCGCAGCAGATCCCCATGGACGTCTCGCTCGCCCAGAGCGGCGAATCGGTGAGCGGAACGGTGGCGAGCCCCGGCGGACCGGTGCCGCTCACTGGAACGATGGCGGGGAAGCGACTGACGCTGGAGTTCAAGGTCGCGACGCCGCAGGGCGAGGAAACCGTGACGCTGAACGGCGAGCTGGGGACCAACGGCCTCAAGGGCAAGACGACCATGCCAGGCCTCGGTGACGTCGAGTGGACCGGCACACGCGTGCCGTAGTCGAGGGCGCTTTCGGTTTTCGTGCAGCGCGCTGTCAGGCCTTGGTGTTGTGGACCTTGGGTCTATCAGGACCGCTCTGTCCGGACGCGCTACCGGGGCGGCGTGTCGATGATGGGAACGCGCAGATCGATCGGCCGCCCGCCGCGGAGCACGCGTACGGTGGCCGTCGATCCGACCTGGGCATCGGCGACGAGGCGATACAGCTGCGACGGGTCGTCGACCGGCCGCCCGTTGAAGGCGACGATGACATCCCCTGGCCTGATGCCGGCGGCATAGGCTTCGGCGTTCCGCAGCATCCGCACCACGATGGCGCCGTTGGTGTTCGGGGCGCCGACCTCTTCGGCCAGCTGCGGCGTGAGGCGATCGACGGTGATGCCGCCGATCGTGCCGCGACGGACCGCGCCGTACTTCATCAGATCCTCGATGACGTGGCGTGCGAGCTTGCTCGGGACCGCGAACCCGATGCCCTGATAGCCGCCGCTCTGACTGAAGATCCCGGTATTGATGCCGATGAGCTCACCGCGTGTGTTGATGAGCGCGCCGCCTGAGTTGCCGGGATTGATGGCGGCATCGGTCTGGATGAAGTCTTCGTAGTCGGCGATGCCGACGTTGGCCCGTCCCGTCGCACTTACGATGCCCGCAGTGACGGTCTGACTGAGCTGGAACGGGCTGCCAATCGCGAGAACCCATTCCCCCACTTGGAGCCGGTCGGAATCACCCCAGCCGATCGCGCTGAGCCCTCGCAGATCGATCTTGAGCAAGGCGATATCGGTGGCCGGATCGGCGCCGATGACGCGGCCGCGCACCTCGCGCTTGTCGGGGAGCGCGATGGTGACCTCGCGCGCGCGGGCGTTGTCGCCGACCACGTGATTGTTGGTCACGATATACCCGTCGGACGAGATGACGACACCCGAACCGAGGCTGAGCGAGCGTCGGTTCTGCATGCCGAAGAGGTCATCCTGATCGCCGAAGAAGTACCGGAATAAGGGATCGCTCGCAAACGGCGAGTGCGGCGTGCGGACGACCTGGCTGGAGGAGATGTTGGCGACCCCCCGGACGGCGGTGGTCGCGACGCGGGTGAAGTCGGGGGCGCCGGCGGTCTGCACGGTCGCGGGCGGAGGGGCGACACGCGCTGCCTGGCTCGCGGCCTGCGGCGGTGTGCTCAAGGCGACGACCGGTGGCGCGGCCCCCGACCGGCCGGCGCTGGTGGCTCCCGCGCCGCGGTCGCTCACGGCGAGGCCTGCCCCGAAGCCGGCGGCGAGCAGGAGTGCGGAGAGAAGAACCGGCCTCAGCATGGGAATCAGCGCGTCGCGGGCGCCGTGCGGCGACGCTGCCGGCGATGACGCGGACGCGCCACGCTAATCGACCTCGATCCGCCGAGCCCCTCGGCCCAGGGCCTTCGGGAGCGTCAGCGTCAGGATGCCATCCAGGAGCTCGGCGGTCACCGATTCGACCTCGATCGGCTCGGGCAATATGAACGCGCGAGAGAATCGCCCTTGCCCCCGTTCCACCCGGTGGTACTGCTCGCAGGCGACCTGCGGCGTCCGACGCTCACCGCGAATGGTGATGCGGGTTTCTTCCGCCTGCACGTCGATCGATTCACGATCCAGACCGGGCACTTCGGCACAGAGCACGAAGGTATCGCGCGTCTCGCAGAGATCGACGGCCGGCGTCCAGCCCGGCGCGTCGTCGCCCATCATGTGCCCCAGCTGCTCGTGGAGCGCGAGCAGGTCGCGGACCGGGTCCCATCTCGTGAACGCCACCTCCGCATCGTAGATCGGAATGGGCCAGAAGGGGAGCGGGTCATCACGTTGTGGTGACCTCGCGCGGCGCGCGATCGGCGTCGCGGCGACCTGAGCGGGTCTGGGCAGTTGTGTTACGATTCGCGGGATCTAGAGGCTCAATCGACGTCCACACGACCGCGAGGGACCCGCTGTCGTTCCTCGCCCGCCAGGTGCAGCATGAGCTCGATGCAGGCGACGCGGCTCCGCAAGGGGAATCTCATCAAGTTGGGCAACGACCTCTTCCGGATTCTCGAGGTCCTTCACCTGACGCCGGGGAACAAACGAGGGTTCATTCAAGCGCGGATGCGGAACATCCGGACGAACACGCTCTCCGATCAGAAATTCCGGGCGGAAGAAGACGTGGAGCGCGCCACGCTCGACGAACGGGAGATGCATTACCTCTACAACGACGGCGATCAGTACCATTTCATGGACACGTCGAGCTACGAACAGATTCAGATCACGGCCGAAGCGCTCGGCGACTCCAAGGACTATCTGGTGCCCGACGCGCTCATTCGCGTCGAGTTCTACGACGTGGAGCCGGTGGGCATCGAGCTGCCGCCCACGGTCGACCTGGTCGTCAAGTCCACCGTCCCGGGGATCAAGGGTGCGACGGCCAGCGCTCAGGTGAAGCCGGCCACGCTCGAAACGGGGCTGGTGGTCCAGGTGCCGCCCTTCGTGAACGAAGGCGATCGCATTCGGGTCAGCACGGAGACCGGTGAGTACCAGTCGAGGGCCTGAGAGGGCTCGAGACGACTGACGCCCGCGCATGGATGTCGTTCACAAGGCGCCGCACGGCTGGATTGAAGTCATCACCGGCAGCATGTTCAGCGGCAAGAGCGAAGAGCTCATCCGCCGGTTGCGCCGCGCCCAGATCGCCCGCCAGCGGGTGCAGATCTTCAAGCCGCAGATCGATGATCGCTTCAGTGAGCGGCACATCGTATCGCACAGCGAGATGCGCATCGAGTCCGAGGCGGTCTCGGGTTCGGACCGGCTCGTGGCCCGGGTGGCGGCCGACACCGAAGTCGTAGGCGTCGATGAGGGGCAGTTCTTCGACATGCAGCTCCCCGCGGTCTGCAATCAGCTCGCGTCGAGCGGCAAGCGGGTCATCGTCGCGGGCCTCGATCAGGATTACCTGGGGCGCCCCTTCGAGCCCATGCCCCATCTCCTGGCGATCGCGGAATACATCACGAAGACACGTGCCATCTGCGTGGTCTGCGGGGCGCCGGCCAACCACACCCAGCGTCTGGTCGTCAGCCAGGATCGGGTACTCGTGGGCGCCAGCGGCCTCTATGAGGCGCGGTGCCGCCACTGCTTCGACCCGACACTCGCGCTCGAAGGCGCCGCGTCTCGCTGATCGTAGCCGCCGCGAGCGGTCGTCGCCCCTCGGCGCACCAGTCGGTCGTGCGGCGATCAATGAGCACGTCGTCGCCTCCGCGCGCTCAGGGTCAGTCCGGCGACGGCGACCGCGACGGCGGGGCGGGGGTTCGGGGCGGAGCCCCGGCTAGAATGCCCCGGTGGATCTGCTCACAACGGCGCTCACGCTCCTGGGAGTGGGCTTCTTCGCCGCCAACGTCAGCCTGGTCGCCGAGTATCTCCGGTTCCGTCGCCGCCGACCCGGCGCCCTGCTGATCTGGCCTACACCGGCACCGCCGCAGGCCGGCCTCACGCTCGCCTTGGGCGTCCTGCTCGGCTTCATCGTCTTCTACAAGGTCGCGCTCGTACGCCAGCTCGCGTTCGGCGAGACGATGATGTTCGTCTACTACGCGTACTTGTCGCCCATCCTCAGGCGTCGAATCGGCCTTGGGTTCTACCGGGACGGCATCTGGGCCGACACCGCGTTCTTGCCCTACGAGGAGATTGCCGGCATCACCTGGCGGGAAGGGGCGCACTCGGTTGCGCTGGTCGCGACCTCGCGACGGAAACAGCTCGCACGGCGTCTAACCGTGCCCGTGGAGCACTACGCGGCGGCACGACGGCTCCTCCGGGACAAGATCGGCGAGCGCACGATCCATCTCGAAGGAGCCGGCCTCGAGCTCGGCGTCCACGATCAGCGCGAGGAGGCGTGATCGGGGCGAGACGCGCGACTCATGCGGCCGCGACGCCGCGCACGTCCTCGAGGATGATCTCCAGCTCGGCGAGCGCCACCTCACTCATGCCGAGGGCCGCTGCTTCGACCGTCGCGGCGAGTGCCACCGAATCGTCCGTGTCCAGAGCCAGACCGGCCTTGCGGCATCCCTGATTGGCAAGGCGTACGATGAGCAGGGGGACGTTCGTGGTGTCCACCGGTTCGACGTGGTGGTCGCGGACGATCGTCAGGTACACCGCTGGCAAGTGCCACGATCGCAGGAGCTCATGACCCACGTCGGCGTGCACTTGCGTCACGACTTCTTTCACCAACTCGGGCGGATACGGCCCATCCTGAGGCGTCTCGGTCATCATGTCGTCGAGGACCCGCAGCAGGAAGAGCTTGCCGATGTCATGGAGCAGGCCGCCGATGAACGCTTCCTCGGTCCATTGGGTGAGCCGAAGCCGCTTGGCAATCCATTCCGACGCCATGGCGCAGGCTGACGCGTGCTGCCATAGGTCCGTCATCATCGCGGCGAGGGCGGGCTGTCGAGCGGTATAGCGACTCTTTTCGGTTGCCATGAACGCGAGGTTCGCGACCTGACGAAAGCCGAGGCGAACGATCGCGGCGCGAATGGTCCTGATCTCGGAGAGCCCACCGAAGAACCCTGAATTGGCCGCCCGGAGGACCTCGGCTGCCAGCACCGGGTCCCCCTCGATGGCCCGCTCGATCGCCGTGATGTCGTAGGTGTCCGAGCGTGCGGCTTCCTGGAGCTGCCGGGCGACGGTGCTGAACACCGGCAGGGTGATGCGCCGCGTCGCAGCGAACTCCTTGAGACGGACGAGGAGCGGGAGATTGTCGCTCATGCCCGGACTCCGAGCAGGCGGCGCAGCTCCGGGAGGGGGCGCGGTGGAGAAAGCCGAGGGAGCTCGCGCACGACCTCCTCGAACGAGGTCTGCCCGGCCGCCGCTTTCACGATGCCGTCCTCGAGGAGCGTGACGAGGCCGCTGGTCTCGGTGCTGATCCGCCGGATGTCGAACGAGGTCTTCTTCGCAATCACGGCGTCACGCACGCGCTCGTTGAGGACCAGCAGTTCGAATACGGCGAGACGTCCGTGATACCCGCTGTGCCGGCACTCGGCGCAGCCGGCGCCGCGGCTGAACGTCAACCCGGTCGCGTCGACTGCCGCGTAGCCGAGCCGGCGCAACTCGTGCGGGGTCAGGACGTGATCCTCGGCACATCGCCGGCACACCCGCCGGAGCAGACGCTGCGCCACCACGCTGATGACCGTGGACGAGATGAGGAAGGCTTCGATGTTCATGTTCATGAGCCGCACGAGACCGCCAATCGAATCTTCAGTGTGAAACGTGGTCAGCACCTTGTGCCCGGTCAACGCCGCGTTGATGGCGACTTCGGCGGAGAACTGATCCCGGATCTCACCGATGACGATGACATCGGGGTCCTGACGCATGATGTGCTTGAGCGTCTCGTCGTACGAGAGGTTGATTTTGGGGTTGATCGAGCACTGCGTGATGCCTTCGATGACGTACTCGACCGGATCCTCGGCCGTGATGATGCTCGTGTTCGCATCGTTCAACTGATTGACCGCAGCGTACAGCGTGGTCGTCTTGCCGGAGCCGGTCGGGCCCGTGATGATGACCACACCGTTTGGTGCCTCGAGCGCATCGACCGTGAAGAACTCGAGCATCCTGGGCGCCATCCCGATGTCGCCGATGGTCAGAAGCGCCCCCCGATTGTTCAAGAGGCGCATGACGACCTTTTCCCCGTGGATCGAGACGTAGATGGAGACCCGGATGTCCACCGTGCCACGGGTCGTCTCGAAGAGGATCCGACCGTCCTGGTGGCGGCGCCGCTCGGCAATATCCGCGCCGGCCATCACCTTGAGGCGGCTAACCAGTGCGCCGGCCACTTCGCTGGTCACATCTCGATAGAGGACCATCGAGCCGTCTTCCCGAAAGCGGATGCGCAGCCGATCCCGATGCGGCTCGAGATGGATGTCGCTCGCCCTCCGGCCGATGGCATCGAAGATGATCTGATTCGCCAGCGCGACGATCATGCCATCGTCGCTCACGACCTGGGGGCTGGGCGCGGCGGCGAGTCGCTCGGCCCGATCGATGGTGGCCGCAATCGCCTTGCGACTGGCCACTCCTACGACCAGGTCCCTGCCGAAGTACCGCCGGGCGGCCTCGACAGGCACCGGATTCAGCGGATCGGCAAACGCCACGACCGTCCGCTCGCCGGTGCGCCCGATCGGGAGAAACGTGTGCGCGCGGTAGATGCGCCACGGCGCGGCGCGAAGGAGCGTCACGTCCAGGTCGGTCGATTCGGGCTCGACGGCGACCAGCCCGCGGAGATCGGCGAGCACACCGAATACGTTCGACCTCGAAGCGAAGTTGTGCTCGCACAGCAGCTCGCCGAGCGGAACATCAGGGTGCTCACGCTGCAGCGCCAGCGCCAGCTTCAGATCTTGTGCCGAGAGGTGCCCCAGCTCGACGAGGACCCTGCCGAGCGGCCACGGGGGTTGGGCGGTGCGCAACGTCGCGCGCACTGCCGCCTCATCGAGATACCCCAACTCGAAGAGGACCGAGAGCAGGGTTCGCTCGCCGAGCTTCGCCTGAATACGCCGGGCGTACTGGAGCTGCTGGACCGTGAGGCGCCCGCCTGCCAGGAGCAGACTCGCGAGCTCGGTGCTCACATCGACGTCAGACACCGTGGCGAGCGCCGACACGCTCGCCTCCGCTTCATGGTTCATTGATATCCTCCCAATCGGACACCGCGCGGGAAGATTCAGCGGCCGGTCCGGAGTGGGCGCGATTGCGCCTCCCGGGCCATTCAGGCGCCGGAGTTCCCGCCGAGTCCAGTGACTTCTCTCGTTCGCATGTTTCGGGGCGTGGCAGAATGGGAGGCGACACGTACAGTCGCCACTCACGGCGGCGGAGGTTTGCATGAAACAGCACACGCGCGCGTGGTGCGCAGCCCTCAGTGCGCTGGCATTGGCTGGCTTGGTGCCCGTGCTGCTAGGACAGGGAACCGGCTCAGGCGCGGGGACGGCTCCGCGAACTCCGTGGGGCGAGCCCGATCTGCAGGGGATCTGGGACAGCAAGCTCATCACGCCGCTCGAGCGGCCCGAGAAGTTCGCCGACAAGGAGTTCCTGAGCGACGAAGAGGTGGCGGCCTTGGAGGCGGCGGCGGCCGAGACGCCGGTGGGGAAGGGCCGTGACGTCCGCGCCGACAAGGGAACGGAAGAGGACGTCGAGGGAGCCTACAACAACATCTTCAGCACCGGTCAGGGCACGAAGGTCGTCAAGTCGAAGCGATCATCGCTCATCATCGATCCACCGAACGGCAGGCTGCCCCCGGTGACGGAAGAGGGCAAGCGCCTTCGGGCGGCACGCCGCGAGAACGCGTTCGGTACGCCGGGCGAGCTCGGTGACGTGCCGCCGGCTCGCGCGGCCGTCGATGTCGGTCCGCGGAGCAAGAAGAAGGTCCCGTACGTGGTCGACATCGGTCGCTCGAACGACAACCCGGAGGATCGCAACGATCTCGAGCGCTGCCGTGGGGTGACGTTGCCGTGCATCGGCGGCCTGTGTGGCTTCAGCCGCATCGTGCAGTCGCCCAAGGCGGTGACGATCTACTACGAGATGGGACATTCGGGCGGCGCATTCCGGACCATCCCGGTCACCTCGCGTCCCCATCAGCCGTCGAACGTCCGCCTCTGGCTGGGCGATTCGATTGGCCGGTGGGAGGGTGACACGCTGGTGGTCGACACGACGAACTTCACGAACCTGACGGCGTATCACGGCGTGACCGACGAGCAATTGCGCCTGGTCGAGCGCTTCACGCGAGTGGGCCCCGACGATTTGAAGTACCAGATCACCGTCGAGAAGCCCAACCTCTGGGAACGCCCCTGGACGATGGAGCTGATCCTCATGAAGGCGGACGAGAAGAAGAATCAGATCTTCGAGTCGGCGTGCTATGAGGGGAACTACGCCTTGACCGGCATGCTCGCGGGCGCTCGCCTCGCAGAGCGCGAGGGCCGCGCCCGGCGGTAGCCGTCCACACTCGACCGATTCGGTAGGCGTCCGCAGCGGCTGCCGGCTTCCACGCCGGGGGGGCAGCGGACGCCAGCCACACCCTTCCGTTACTCGAACGCCATCCGCACTCGTCGCCGGCTCTCGATAGGCACGCCATCGGCCAGGGCCGGCAAGTACCGCCACTCGAGCACGGCGCGCTCGGCTGCCTCTCGAAGGAGAGGCGGTCCGGTCAGTGCCCGGGCCCGCCCGACGCGACCGCTCGTGTCGATGGTGAACTCCACCTCCACGATGCCACGCTCACCGACCCGCGTGGCGAGCGGGGGATAGCTGGGCTGAGCGCGGGAGACGAGCACCGCTTCACGACGCACACCGCTCGTGGGCGGGCGGTCCGCCCCCGGTGTGTCACTCCCGTCCGCCCCGCCGGCCCGCGTTGGCTGGGGTGGCGGGATCGGCGATGCCTGGGGAACCTCGGGTGACACCACCAGCGCCGGCGGATCAATCGGCATGGGTGCGGCCGGTGCGATGATGGGTGTCGCTGCCGTTGTCGGCGGCGTCGCAGTCGGCGACCCTTCCGCCGATGACGGGGTCAAGCCATCGCCGAGCCGTGCAGAGACCGACGGGGCACCGGGGACGAGCGATAGCGTCTCGTCAGCTGGCGAGGCTGCACCAGACTGAGGGCTGCTGGTCGGCGCCTCGCTCGCGATCGGTCGCGCGCCCGCCCGACGCGCCCGCGCGGTCTCGCGAGCCGACGTCCAGCCCGATGTCGGCAGGGCGGACCCGGCTGGATCGAGCGTGACGGTGTCAGTCGGCTCGGTTTCGACGGCGCTCGACGAGCCGTTCTGAGGTTCAAGTGGCGCGATCGTTTGCGGCGGCGACGCTGTAAGCACGGGAACCTGATGGAGTCCGCTCGCGCTCCACCAGGTGACCATCGCATAGCCGAGGATCGCGGCAGGTATCGCCGCCAGGATGAGTCGTCGCCGGCGCACGACGGACGATCCGTCGTCTAGGGCTGCCAGCTGGGCGCGAATGGTGGCGATCTGGACCTCGGCCCGTTCGACGAGCGAGCGAATGTCAGCGTCCTGAGGGTCGGTCTGCTCCCGTGTTCGATGCGTCTGATGCGTGTGCCTCTCTCGGCCGGTGGTCGCCGGAGTGGCGTCCGTTCGCCGCGCTCGATTGGGCGCTGAGGCGCCAAGTTGTCGCTCGAGGCGCTCGAAATCGTCACGCAGAGTCCGCGCGACGACGAGCGGCGAGTGCGCGGTCGTCCGGGGCGTGTCCAGGGCGGCGTTCCCCGCACGGCGCTCCGTTGAGTCCGGTCTGAGCGAGAGGTGAGACACGTGGCCTCCCATAGGGGGACGCGCTCACTGTATCTAACAACCGAACGTCGGAGAATCCAACTCATCGCTGGCGTTCTTGTTGGAGTCCGGATTCGCTGCGGTCGCTGGCGGAGCTCAACCGGAGGACGCCGTCATCGAGGGGGGAGGACCTGACTCCACTGCGGTTCGCCGTCCGCCCTGTGGAGCGAAAGTGTGAAATGGGCCAGCCGCCCGGGTAATCCGAGCAGCTGGCCCTATGCACGGCCGACGAGGGAACGTCGGGCGACCGGGAATTACCGGAAGATGTACCGCACGCCGCCCCAGAACTGATAGTTGTTGGGGATGTCGTCGGTCTGGTCGAGGAACAGGCGCCCTTCACCCGTGAAGTACAGCCGGTTCGTGTTCGAGTACTCCTTCAGCAACACGCCGAAGTCGACCAGGAGGTTGGGCGAGACGAGGTCGCTGCGCGTGAAGTCCCACACGCCGAGGCCCGCGCCCACGAACCCTTTGGTCAGCTCTTTTCGGATCTCCGCGTCGGCGAAGAGACTCGAGTTGTCCCCGTCGCGCAGATTGAAGGCCGCGCCAATGGCCGGCGCGAACCGTACTGTGGGAGACAGCCGGATGTCAGGCCCGACCTTCAGACCCGCTTCGGGAGCGCAGCGGCCGCCGTTGAACTCCTCGCGCGTCCGGCGCTCCTTGCCGACAAACGGTGCGATGAACCAGTCGATCCTCTCGCGCCGCAGCTTGGCCAGGCGCGTCTCCTCCGCCGCCCTGCGCTCTGCTTCCTGGCGCGCGGCCTCGGCGGCTTGGCGATCGCGCTCGGCTTGCTCGCGTGCCAAACGCTCCTGTTCGGCTTTGGCGGCCGCGTCAGCTTTTTCCTTTGCCGCCTGTGCTGCGGCCGCATCGGCCTTTGCCTTCTCGGCCGCCGCCCGAGCGGCCGCGTCGGCCTTTTCCTTCTCCGCGCGTTCCCGTGCGGCGCGCTCCGCATCCTGGCGTGCGCGTTCACGGCTCGGCTCGTCGCCGGCGAGGGCGAGGTTCCCGCAGTCCTGGGGCACCACGAAGGTGTAGGTGCGATTCATATCGTCGATCACGAACTGGAACGCCTTGAACGGGCGACGTCCGCCCCATCGGATGCTACTGATGATGTCCGGACGCCCGCCACGCCGGAGCGCCATCCACGACATCGTGCCGCCGATCGGAAAATCCACCTCGGTCAGGTGCGTCGGCGAAGCCTCGGTCAGAATCTGTGTGATCTGCGCGTTCAGAGACGAGAGGCCCACGTTCTTGAGCACCGTGTCGATGCCCGTTTGTGTTCGCCGGGCCTTCATCATGCGCTGTAGAGCTTGACGGGTGCGCACGGGGCCGTAGAACTGGCTGGACCCGCCGAGCCGGGTTGCAGTTTTGTAACCGTCATCAGGAGTCGAGGCGCGCGGGGCGGCTGCGCGCGGTTGAGCTTCGGAAACAGGAACCGATCCAAATGTCAGGACACCAACAACTAGCAGAAGTTGACTGATCCGCTCGTGCATTCGTGTAAGCTCCTCGGCCGTAGGCCCGCAATCCCTTTAAGGTCGCGAGGTTACCGACGCGTGTGTCGCATTATAGCTACTAGCTCGACCGTGTACAAGCGCTAACCTCGACGGTATACGCCCATGTCCCTTATCGTTGTGTATTCTGATTTCTTCACGCTCCATCAACCACCCCCTGGGCATCCCGAGCGACCGGAACGTGCTGAGGTAATGGAGGTTGTGGCCGACCGCTGGCGTGGTTCCGGCGGAGAGGTCGTCGCACCGAGGCCGGCTACGACTGAACAGCTCTTACGGGTTCATGACCTAAGTCATATTCGCCGGATCGACGAAACGGCTGGGATCGCCACGTCGCTCGACCCGGACACTTTCACGAGCCCTGAAACGGTCGAGGCGGCCCGGTTGGCAGCCGGCGCGGTCGTCGACGCCGTCGAGCGGGTGTGGGATGGGCGCCACGCGCGCGCCTTCGCGTTGGTCCGGCCGCCTGGGCATCACGCCGAACGCGATCGGGCGATGGGCTTTTGTTTCTTCAACAACGTCGCCGTCGGTGCGGCCCATGCCCGAGCGCTGGGCGCCTCGCGTGTCGCCATCGTCGACTACGACGTGCACCACGGCAACGGTACGCAGCACATTTTCGAGGACGACCCGGCGGTACTCTACGTCTCGCTGCACCAATCGCCGTTCTATCCCGGGACCGGCGATGCCGACGAGATCGGCGCGGGCCCGGGACGTGGATATACCGTGAATCTCCCGCTCGCGGTCGGTGCGGTGGACGAGGACTACCATCTGGTCTTTGCCGAGATGGTCGTGCCTGTCCTTCGCCGATTCGCGCCCGATCTGCTGCTCGTTTCGGCCGGATTCGACGCTCACGAACGGGATCCGCTCGGCGGCATGCGGCTGACGACGGCGGCGTTTGGGGCCATGACGGCCGAGCTTCGGCTCGTAGCCGAGGAGTGCTGCGGGGGCCGCCTCGTGGCCGTGACCGAGGGGGGATACGATCTCCGCGCGTTGGGCGAGTCGCTTGAATCGGCCATGGAGACGCTGGCGGGTGAACGGGCCGGGAGTGCCAGATGGCCCTCCGGGTCCGTCGCACCATCGCGTGGCCGGGCGTCGGTAACGGAGGCGCGGCGTGCGCTCGGCTCGGTCTGGACGGTCTAGTACCCTGTCCGCGTGAAATGTACAGTGGCGTCCTTGCGGGGCATCCCGCCTCGCGGCGTGACTCATCGCTCACGTATGCCCAATACGCTCGCTCTTCGTGCCTTGCGATCCGGACGCCGCGCGGCGGAATCCGCTGCACATTTTCACGCGGACAGGCCACTCGTCCCGCACCCGGGTGTGAGTCGAGCATCCTCGCCGCGCGTCAGGAGGTGCGCAGGCAGTTCACTGGGGTCAGGCAGTGTGTGTCACATGGCCGGGGTCGGGCCGGGGCCGGACTCATCGGTCAATGGCCAACCAGGGAGGATTTCAGACCGTTCCACGCATGACGGCGGCGCGCACATCGCGCGCGCCATTCGACACGCTCAGGGCGTCCCGAGCAGGTCGAGGGACGAGGCAGCGGGGCGCCCCGCGAGCACTGGGCCGTGGTTCGGGCCGGAGCCCCGACTCGCTAGAATGCTTCTGAACCCATGACCGAGTACAAGCCGCAGGAGCTCGACCGCAAGTGGCAGGCGCGGTGGACCGCGGATCGGGCCTTCGAAGTCGAGGTCGACCCGCAGAAGCCGAAGTACTACTGCCTCGAGATGTTCGCCTATCCGTCAGGCCATGCGCACGTCGGCCACGTACGGAATTACATGATCGGTGACATCATGGCGCGCACCCAACGGATGCGCGGCTACAACGTGCTCCATCCCTTCGGGTGGGATGCCTTCGGCCTGCCGGCCGAGAACGCGGCGATCAAGACCGGCACGCACCCCGAGACGTCGACGCTCGGGAACATCGCGCACATGAGGGGACAGCTCCAGCGCCTGGGCATCAGCTACGCCTGGGGGCGGGAGATTGCGACCTGTGAGCCCGAGTACTACAAGTTCAATCAGTGGATCTTCCTGAAGATGTTCGAGCGTGGCGTGGCGTACCGCCGGCGCTCGAACGTCAACTGGTGTCCGAGCTGTCTGACCGTGCTCGCGAACGAGCAGGTCGAGGAGGGCGTCTGCTGGCGCTGCGGCTCGACGGTCGTGGCACGCGAGCTCGAGCAGTGGTTCTTCAAGATCACGGCGTATGCCGACGAGCTTCTCGAGGGGCTCGAGACGCTCTCGGCCTGGCCCGAGAAGGTCGTCGTCATGCAGCGCAACTGGATCGGGCGCTCGGAGGGCGCGCGCCTGGCGTTTCCCGTCCTGGGTGAGTCGGGGCAACGCGATGCCGAGGCCATCGAGATCTTCACCACGCGCATCGACACGATCTTCGGCGCCACCTTCGTGCTCGTCGCGCCCGAACACCCGATGGTCGACCGATTCGCCGAGCGCAGTGCCGACCCGTCCACGTTTCGGGCCCGTCTGGCTGCGTTTCGCGCGCTCGACCGGGAAGCGCGGCTGACGGGCGCCATCGAAAAGGAAGGGTTCGACACGGGCCGGCAGGCCATCAATCCCTTCACGGGCCAACCGGTGCCGATCTGGGTGGCGAACTTCGTGCTGGCCGAGTACGGGACGGGGGCCATCATGGCCGTGCCCGCTCACGATCAGCGCGATTTCGAGTTCGCGCGCAAGTATGGGCTCCCCATCCGGATCGTCGTGCGTCCGCCGGGCTGTCCGGCCACCAGCGACGAGATGACCGGAGCGGTGGCGGCGTATGGGTCGCTCGTCGACTCCGACCAATGGTCTGGCCTCGAGTCGGGCGCGGCGATGGCGAAGATGATCACGCACGCTGAGACGGGCGGCCTCGGACGGGGTGAAACCCAATACCGTTTGAAGGACTGGGGCATTTCGCGTCAGCGCTACTGGGGGACGCCGATCCCGATCATCCACTGTGAGGTCGATGGGGCGGTGGGCGTGCCGTACGAGGATCTCCCGGTCCTTCTGCCGCAGGTGTCCACGTTCAGCGGTCGAGGCGACTCCCCGCTCGCGCACGTGCCTTCGTTCGTGAACGTGGCCTGCCCGAAGTGCGGGCGGCCTGCGCGCCGCGAGACCGACACGATGGACACGTTCGTCGATTCCTCCTGGTACTTCCTGCGGTTTTGCGATCCGCGGAACTCCGAGCAACCCTTCGACCCGGCCGTGGCCGCCTACTGGATGCCCGTCGATTTCTACAGCGGCGGCGTCGAGCACGCGATCCTGCACCTGCTCTACTCGCGCTTCTTCACGCGTGTGCTGCGCGACGCGGGCTTGCTGACGATCGCCGAGCCGTTCAGCCGTCTGCTGACGCAAGGCATGGTCCTCAAGGACGGCGCTGTGATGTCGAAGTCCAAGGGCAACGTCGTCGATCCCGACGCGATGCTGGAACGGTACGGGGCCGATGCCCTCAGGCTCTATGTGATGTTCGTCGCGCCGCCAGAGAAGGAGGTCGAGTGGAGCGACGCCGGCCTCAAGGGCAGCGCGGGATTCCTCCTCCGCGTGTGGAGGTTGGTGGATCACTGGACGGCTGTCTTGGCCGAGGGGCGTCAAGCGGGCACCGGTGAGCCGACGGAGGCTGAGCGGAACCTCCGGCGCAAGACGCACGAGACGATCCAGCGGGTCACGGCGGACATCGAGAAGCGCATGCACCTGAACACCGCCGTGTCGTCGCTCATGGAGCTCGTGAACGGGCTATACGCCTTCAGCGACGCCGTGGGTGTTCCGGTGGCGTCCCGGGCCGATGGCGGCGGAGGGCCCGTCGGGGGGCAGGCCACGGTCGGCGTGGTCCGGGAGGCGATTGAGGCGCTGGTCCTGCTGCTGTCGCCCTTTGCGCCGCACACAGCCGAGGAATTGTGGGAGCGTCTCGGTCACGCCGGCGGCTTGATGCGGGTGCCTTGGCCGGTGTTCGATGCCGAGGCGGCGAAAGCTGCCGAGGTCGTCGTCCCCGTGCAGATCAACGGCAAGGTGCGGGCGCGCGTGACCGTGCCCGCCGATCTGTCGGACGGCGATCTGTCGGCTCGCGCGTTGGCCGATCCTGTCGTGCAGAGCCACACCCAGGGAAAAACCGTGCGCAAGGTGGTCGTGGCCAAGGGGCCGCTCGTCAGCGTGGTGGTTCAGTGAGGGGCCGTCGTGCCGCGATCGCGCTCGTGCTCGTGGCACTCGGCACCGGGGGGTGCGGCTACTCGCTCGCTGGACGTGGGTCGTTTCTGCCGGCCGAGATCAAACGCATCGGCGTGCCCGAGTTCGCCAACCGGACGACGGTCTTCAATCTCGAATCGCAGTTGACGCAGAAGGTGCGTGCCGAGTTCATCGGCCGCGGCCGCTACGAGGTCGTGCCCGAGTCGACAGGCGTCGACGCCTTGCTGACGGGTGAGGTCTCAGGCGTCTCGATCATCCCGGAGAGCTTCACGACGCAGAACCTCGCGACGCGGTACTCCATTTCGATTACCGCCCGGGTGGAGCTGCGCGACGTGCGGACGAACATGGTGCTGTGGGAGAACGCGTCGCTGATCTTTCGCCAACCCTATGATGCGCCCAGCATCGGCGACCCGAACAATCCCGCGGCGTTCCTCGGGCAAGACATGAACGCCCTCGACCGCCTGAGCACCGACTTCGCGCGCACCATTGTCAGCGCCATCCTCGAGGCGTTCTAACGTGCCCACGCTGACGCCCTCCGCGGTTCGGAAGCAGGTGTCGGCAGGCCGACCCGATCCCTTGTATCTCTTGCAGGGTGAAGACGAGATCGAGAAGTCGGCGCTCGCACACGAGTTCGAGGCGCTCGTCGACGCGGATCTCCGACCGTTCAACGTCGAGGTCATCCACGTCGGTGACGCGACGTCCGGCGAGCGGCTGGTCTCGGCGGTCTCCATGCTCGTGGCCGCAGCGCGTACGCTGCCGATGATGGTCTCCCACCGGGTCGTGATCGTTTCCCGCGCCGAAACGCTGCTGGCCCCCAAGCGTGAAAGCGAAGCGGCCTTGCGTGCACACGCAGAGTTAGAACGGCTCTTCTCGGCGCCAGACCCTCGGACGGTGCTCATCCTGGTCGCAGCGGGGCTGGACAAGCGCAGCCGCATGTTCAAACTGCTCACCAGGCACGCCACGCTCGTCGACTGCGGGGTGCTCGAGGATCTCGGCGACGCCGAACGCTGGGTCAGGAATCGTGTGGCCTCGCAAGGCATCCAGATCGAACCGCGCGCCGTCCGGCTGCTTGCTGAGCGCGCGGGCCCTGATGTGGCTCGATTGCGCAATGATGTCGACCGGCTGTTGCTGTATGCGCTCGGGCAGCCCGTGATCACGGTGGCTGATGTCGTCGAGGTCGCCGGGCCGGCAGCGCTGCAGGACGAATGGGCGATGCCGAATGCGATCGAGGCGGGTGATGCCGCCGCAGCATTGCGGCAACTGGCGCTGGTGTGCGACGCCGGGGCCCCGCCGGAGAAGGTGCTCGGGCAGCTGGGGTGGCTGGTGCGGACGAAATTTCCGATGCTGGCCCCGGCGGCGCTCCCCGAGGCGGTCGACGCGCTCTTTCGGACCGATGTCGATCTGAAGCGGTCGGCGGGCGACCCCCGAGTGCTGCTCGAGCGCCTCGTCGTCGAACTCTGTGGAGCGAGGCGCTCGCGCCTCGGCGGCGGTCGACGGTGAGGCGCGGCGAAGCAATGGTCTACGCGGTCGGATGCCGCGCGGGGACATCGGACGGGCGGCTCGAGCCGCGGGCGTTAGGCGGCGGGTGTCTTCGCGGCGAGGCGCGTCGCCAGCCGCGACTTGTACCGCCCAGCGGCATTGCGGTGAATGATGCCCTTGGTCTTCATCTTGTCGATGAGCGAGATGGTCTGACGCAGGCTGGTCTTCGCGGCCGCAAGATCGTTTCCGGCGATCGCCGCCCGAACGGTCTTGAGCGCACTGCGCAGCTTGGCCCGGAACTGGCGGTTGTGCTCACGATTCTTCAGACTCTGCCGATGCGCTTTGAGCGCCGATGCATGAGAAGCCAAGAAATTCTCTCCTTCCGAAGCCCCCAAGCTTAGCATACGGACTCCTCCCCGCACACCCATGGCGCTTTGCCTCGACCATTTTCACCGCCGGTACGGATCGGTCGTCGCCGTAGAGGACCTGTCGTTCGCGGTCGCGTCTGGCGAGATCGTGGGCCTCATCGGCCCGAATGGAGCCGGCAAGACCACGACGCTGCGCTCGCTTGCGGGGGTCCTCAAGCCGAGTGGCGGTCGGGTGAGCATCGACGGCTTCGACATCGTGCGCCAGCCGATTGACGCCAAGCGCCGGCTGGCGTTCATGCCCGACGAGCCGCATCTCTTCGAGTACCTGACCGTGGTCGAGCACCTGCAGCTCGTGGGCCGGCTCTATGAGGTGCCGAATCTGGCGAAGCTGGTCGGGGCGATCCTCGAGGAGCTCGAGCTCACCGGGCGCGAGGGGCTGTTGCCCGGCGAGCTGTCCCGCGGCATGCGGCAGAAGGTCGTAATCGCGTGCGGGCTGGTGCGAGACGCGACCACGCTGCTCTTCGACGAGCCGCTGACGGGCTTGGATCCCATCGGCATCCGCCGGATGCGGGACACGATCGTCGGTCGCGCGCGCGGCGGCGCGGCCATCCTCCTGTCCTCCCACCTGCTGCCGCTCGTCGAGGAGGTGTGCAGTCGCGTCGTGATCATGGATCGCGGCCGGAAGGTGGCCGATGGCGCCGTGGCGGATCTCGCGGCCCTCGTCTCCGATTCCTCCAGCCTGGAGCAGATTTTCCTGCAGATCACCGGGCGTGATCTGCCGCCGATGGCCGGATCGGAGTCCCGATGATTCCGTCCGTCCGCGAAGCGCGCGCGATGCTCGGCGTGAGCCTCTTCATCATGACGCGCAGCGCCCGCAACCGGGCGCTGGCGCGGCTCCGACGCCTGCGTCAGCCGCGCTACTGGCTCGGTGCGCTCGCCGGCTTGGCCTATCTGTACTTCGCGTTCTTTCGGGTGGGCGGTGTTCGGCCCCCCTCGGATGCAGGGGATGCGCCGCCGCCCGAGATCGTGGTGGCGCTCCTCTCGGCCCGCCCCACGATTGCCGCATGCCTCGTCGCGGTCCTCGTGGCGGTCGCGTGGATCGTGCCCCTCGGCGCGGGGCTGCTCGAGTTCTCGCGCGCCGAGGTTCTGTTCCTGGCTCCCGCTCCCGTACGGCGGCAGTGGCTGCTCGTCCATCGGCTCCTCCGCTCGCAGCTGGGGTTGCTGGTTGCCGCCGCGGTCCCGGCGCTGTTGCTCGGGACCGGTGGCGCCGGTCCACGCCTCCGGTTTGCGTTGGCGCTCTGGATCGTCCTGGTGACGCTGCGGTTGTACTTCACGGGCGTCAGCCTGGCCCGGCCGCGGCTGGCTCATCCTGAGCCGCGAGCGCGATCGGCCGCGCGCCTCCCGCTTCTTCTGTCGGTTGGAGCAGTCATCGGCGTTGCCGACGTCGTCCGCGGTTGGATCGCGGAGGGACCCGTGGGCAGTCTCGACGAGTTCGTCGATCGCATTGGGGCGCTGGGTCACCCGGGCACGATTGGGTGGCTCCTCGCCCCGTTCGGCCTGGTCGTACGACCGTTGTTCGACGACACGATTGCAGGCTACGGCGTCTCGCTGGTTGGAAGCCTGGCGCTGCTCGGAGCGACGCTCCTCTGGGTGCTGAAGAGCGACAAGGCCATCGAACAGGCCACCGATGTGGTGGTGGAGCGGCACGACACACGGGCGCTGACGCAGACACGAGAGCGCTACCGCATGCGGCCTGCGCCCTGGGCGTTGGCCCCGCGCGGATCGGTCGAGGGCGTGTTTGTCTGGAAGTCGGCCATCGAGGCCGTCCGCTCGATCAATCCGCGTGTGGTCTTCTCGTTCGTGTTCCCGTTCACCACGTTCGTGGTGCTGGGGACGGCAACAGCCGCTTTTCCGAACGGGCTCGTTCAAGTGATCGCCTCAGCTGGCCTCCTGACCGCCGGTTTCACGACCGGCATGGGGCCGCAGATCGTGCGATCGGATCTTCGGCGTGACCTCGTGCACCTGGACGTCATCAAGACGTGGCCGGTCGCACCGAGCAGCTTGATTCGCGGCGCAACCCTGTGGCCCACGGTCTCGTTGACGGGGGTGAGCTGGCTCGGTCTCGTCATCGCGGCGATGCTGTCGCCTCGCGCTTTTCCCGAGGTGTCGACGCCTTGGACCTGGGCGCTCGCGCTCTCGGCGATGGTGGCGACGCCCGCGCTGATCCTGGCGCAACTCGTGCTCCACAACGGCGCGGCGTTGCTCTTCCCGGCCTGGGTATCCTTGGGGGGGCACCGACCGCGTGGGCTCGACGCGATCGGGCAGCGACTCATCACGCTCGGTGGCACCTGGCTGGGGCTCGGACTGCTCACCGTGCCGGGAGCGCTCCTCGGGGCCGTGGTGTGGTACGCCCTTGCGCCCTGGCTGGGACCAGCGGCGCTCGCCCCGGCGGCGCTCGCCGGTGCGCTCTTCATGGCGATCGAGGTCTACGGCCTGACCATCGCGCTCGGTCCGGCCTTCGATCGACTGGATCTCACCGACATGGAGCGCGCGGAGTAGCGCACGGGCGCGATCCATCGGGGGCGACGTAGCCTCGTCGCGCGCGCACGCGGTAGTCACCCCCCGTCACTCTGACGCGGATGCTGTGATACTGCCCGTCGGCGCCGTGCGACGAGGTGTAGCCAAGCAGGTACTGGCTGCTCAGCTCCTCCGCGATGCGCGTCGTGGCCTCGAAGAGATCGGCGGTTGAGCGCACGATCTCGGTTCGCCCGCCGCTCGGATCCGTGATCTCGCGCAGAGCCTGCGGGTTCACTCTGGAGTTGATGGGTTGCCGAGCGTCGGCGTCGATCGCTACGGCGTACACGAACGCGTCGCTTCGGAGAAGCGCCGCGCGAACCTCCCTCGCACTCGCGTCCGACGCCGTATCGGCCCCGTCCGAGATGATGAGGAGCGCGGCGCGCTGCCGGTGACGCGATTCGAAGAGCGGCAGCGCCGCCAGGACGGCGTCGTAGGCCGCGGTCGCGCCGGAGGGACGCAACTGGTCGAGCGCCGGGCGCACGACGAGCGGATCAGCCGTCCATCCGGTGACGAGCCGCGGCACGTGGTTGAACGCCAGAATCGAGAACTCATCGCGCCTGTCCAGCAGCTCGAACAGAAAACGGTCGATGGCGTGTCGGGCCTCACGAATGCGCTCGCCGAACATGCTGTCGCTCGTGTCGAGCAACACGCCCAGGCTGACCGGCACCCTGTCGCCGACGAATTGCGTGACGACCTGCGGCGCCACGTCCTCGAAGATCTCAAAGCGCTCGCGGTCGAGACCTCGCACCAGCCGACCCTCACTGTCGACCACGGTCACGGTCACGCTCGTCAGGTCCACGCCGGTACGGAACGTCTGGCGCAGCGGCGCGCCGACGTCTTGGCCACCGCCGGTCTGTACCGGGGAGGCGGCAGGCCATCGTTCGGCCGCACGTGGCCGTGCGTAGAGTTCAACGCGCGCCGGACGACGGTCCACGGCGGAAGGCGGGCGCCACGGCGAAGTGGCATCCGCCGTAGCCGCGCGCTGCGCGTCCGGAATCTCGATCAGCGCGAGACCGAGTGCCAGGGCAGCGAGGTGCCCAAGGGTTCGTCGCGCGCTCCTTGACGCCGACCGGACAGCCGCCACACCGCGTACTGCAGGGGGGCACCGTTCGGCTCGATCACAACTCGCCACGTGCGGAGGCTCACGGTTTGTCGCGCGCCGGCATCAGCGTGACGACGGTATAGCGTTCGAGCGGGAGGTAGCGCCTGAACGTCTCGCGAAGCGCCGTCGGCGTGACGGCCTCGATGCGCGCCGCACGCGTCAGGATATCGTCTGGATCGAGCTTCAACATGTGAGACGTCTGCAATCGCCTCAGCCAGTACCCGTTCTGCTTGAGCGCGGTCTCATAGCCGCGTCGCGCGGTTTCGCGAGCCCGCGCCGCCAGCTCGGCCGTTGGGCCATCCTGCTGGAGCCGGCGGACTTCGGCGAGAACACGTTCGGTCATCGCCTGGATGTTCTCTGGTGCCGCGCCGAAGCTCACACTGAGAAAGCCGCCGCCGCGCTGGGGGAGATCCTGTGACACGCTGACCGAGACGGTATAGGTCTGGCCCAGTTCCTCACGGAGCATGTCGCGCAGCGATGTCTCGAGAATCGTGGTGGCTGCCGACAGGTACTCCTGTTCGATCGGGCTCGGATCGGGGTCGGCAAAGAAGCTGATGACCGTCTGGCTTCGCGGCTCCTGTCCGCGTTCCACAACGGCACGTTGAACGGTCGAGGGGAACTGAATGCCCAGGTCCTTGAAGGTCGAGGTACGCGACCCACTCGAGGGCAGCGACCCGACGTACCGCGTCAGCAGGGGGATGACGGTGTCGACCTGGAAGGCTCCGACGACGAACAGCGTGAAGTCGGCGGCGTTTGCGAAACGCGCGCGATAGTAGGCGAGCATGCGCTCGCGATCGAGCGCGGCGACGGCGTCCGAGGTCAGAGGTTTCGAGGTGTAGTGGCCCGATGAGTTGACGGCATCCAGCCGTTCCTGGAAGACCTCGCGCGGATTGCGGCCCCGGTTGGCCACGAGCGCGTGGAGCTGTCGGGTGAGGAGCGCGAACGCATCGGGATCGTCGCCCGGGGCCGTGACATTCAAATACAGCAGCTGGAGCGCCGTTTCGAGGTCGGCCGGCGACGAGGAGCCGGTGACGCCGTGGCTCGACAACGAGATGAAGGGCGACGCAGCTGCCAACTTGCCGGCCAGGAGCCGCTCGAAGTCCGTCGGCTTGAGACCACCGGCGCCAGCCAGCCCGACATAAGACGTCGCCAGCGAGGCGTCCATGAACGCCTCGGGCACTGCGAGCGACGTTCCGCCAGGTGCATACATCGAGAAGAGGATCTGGTCGTTCTTGAAATCGGTGGGCTTCAGCCACACCTCGACGCCGTTGCTCAACGAAAGCATCGTGACGCCGAGCGTGGACAGCTCGCGCCGTGAGGTCACGCGCCCGGGAATGGGCTTGCGGGGCATCAGCTCCTGCGCGCCTGCCTCGTCGTTCCAGGGCGAGATGTCCTCACCCTCGCCAGCCGTCAACGCGATCCGCAGCTCGCCCTCGCTGGGGGCAGGAGACGTCGAGGATTGGGGCGCCGTCGCGAGCAGGACCTGGCTGGGACCGGTCAGCCGCGATCGGGCGAGCGAGGTGACTTCATCGAGGGAGATGCCGGGGAGCACCTGCTGCACCAGCCGGCGCTCGTACTCGATGCCGGGGCTCGGCTCCTCCACGAGGAAATGACTCACGTACTCGCGAGCGAACGATCCGCTCTCGGTCTTGGTGCGCTCGTTGTACGCGCGCTCGTAGAACGCGAGGAGCGAGCGTTTGGCGCGATCGAGCTCAGACGCCGTGAAGCCGTGCACGCGCACGCGCTTCGCCTCGACCACCAGAGTGCGCAGCCCCGCAGCCAGTCCACCGTCGGGGACACGCGCGCTCAACGAGAAGCTGTTGACCGTTGGGCTGAGCGAGCCAGAGCCGCCGCCGGCGGCCAGAAACGCCGCGTCCTTCTTCCGCGCCAGCTCGCCGAAACGGTCGTTCAGCATGTTCTGGAACAATCGCTCCACCACATTGCGGCGGTAATCGCGTACGAGACGCTCGGACTCAGCCGGTCGTTTGCGGATCAGCTGGACACCAGACGACGTGAGCTCGGGATCAGTAACGACGCTCACGGCGATGCCAGGTGGCAACGGCATCGACGTGTCCCCACGCGGCGTGGCTGGCGCCCGAGGACTGAGGCGCCCGAACACCTCGCGTACGGTCGCTTCGACGCGCGCCGCGTCGATGTCGCCCACCACAACCACCGCCATGCGTTCCGGCCGGTAGAAGGCATCGTAGAAGGCTCGGAGCCTCGAGACCGGTGCGGAGCGGAGAATCTCCGGCTTCCCGATCGGCAGCCGCTCCGCGTACCGGGACTGCCCATAGAGCACCGGGATCTGTTTGTCTCTGATCCGCGATCCCGCACCAAGTCCCCCACGCCATTCTTCGATGACGACGCCGCGTTCCCGCTCGACCTGGTCGGCATCGAACGTCAGGCCACCTGCGAAGTCGGCCAGGGCAAGCAGTCCCTTGTCGACGAGTTCGGAGGCGTCGCTCGGCAGCTCGAGCATGTAGACGGTCTCATCGAAGCTCGTGTACGCGTTCACATGGGGGCCAAGTCGGGCACCCCTGGCCTCGAAGTACGAGATGAGCTCGCCGGGCTTGAAGTGCGCGCTGCCGTTGAAGGCCATGTGCTCGACGAAGTGAGCCAGCCCCTGCTGGTCATCGGCTTCGTCGAGCGACCCCGCTTTCACCGCGAGGCGCAACGCCACGCGCTTGGCGGGAAGGGGATTCTGCCGGATGAAGAAGTGCAGCCCGTTGGAGAGCTCACCGTACCGGACGGCGGCGTCGAGCGGGATGACGGCCTCGAGCTCGAGCGGAGCCACCGAGGCGGCGGAAGCGACCGCCTGCGCGGCGCACGGGGCAGCAGACGCCCCCAGGAGCGCGACGGCAAGGAGCGCCGCGCGCCTCGACCTACGAAGGGGTGACGGCGCGGCGATCACAGCACGCACGCCCAAATTATAAGGGCTCCCGCGAGGCTACTCTTTGGAGAGGCTCACATTGACCGGCGTGGTCTCATTGCTCCGCACCTGGACGTCGAGCGACACCGGGCGGTAGCCTTCTCGGTGCACTTCCACAGTGTGCGGGCCCTCGATGAGCTGGACGATGAGCACCGAGTCGTCCGAGCTTCCTGCCCAGCGCTCGCCATCGATACGAATCTCGGCATCGGTCGGCTGGACCCGGATCGAGAGGGTGCCCGATCGCGACGTGCGGTCGTCTGCTCGCGCGGGCGGTCTTCGACCCGGTAACGGTGGGCGTCGGGGCGCTCGGACGCCTGGGACCTCGTGATCGCCATCAGGCGGTTGGGCCGTTGGCGAGGGAATGGGGTCGTCAGGCTCACCCGCTGGGAGCCGTTCCAAGTCATGCGAGATCTTTCGCGAGGCGTTCGGACCGAGGTAGAGCCGTTCTCGTAAGCTGCGGTAGCCGTTCAGCTGGACGACGATCTCATGTTGGCCGGGTGTGACGTGCAGCCGCTGGAAACGACCGTCGAAGTCATCGACAGTCCCAGCAAAGTATCCGTCGACGTACACGTTTGCGTTGCGGGGACGAACGTCCAATCGGACGCTCGCCTCGCGTCGATACCCATATGGATAGCCGCCCCCGGGATAGCCATACCAGGGGCCGAAGAACGGGTCATAGAAGAACGGACTGAACCAGAACGGGTTGTAGCTATACAGGTACGAACGCGGCGCCACCACGACACGCCCAGCGGCGCCGCCGCGGCGGTGTCGTGCGTGCGCCTCGGTGACGAGCCCAAGAGTGACGGCAGCGACGCAGAGGGCGATGACGGTTCGTTTGGAGTCAATCACGGCGGCGTTCTCCCGGCAGGTGGCAACCGGAGCGGTCGCAACCGTTGTGCCAAGACCGAGTTACAGTTCCCGGCCCGCTTTCTCCAGGCGGCTTGCCCCTTACGTCATCGGTGCCGCACAGAAGTGTCGTGCGATGAGGACGGGACGGCTGGACGGCGAGGACTCATGGGACGCGTAGACGGGCGGACCGGGAAGACGGGGAAGGCGGACCGAGCCGGGGGGCGGCGCCCCTGGTGGGTCTGGGCTGCGCAGGGAGGTCATGCGGTCGGCTGGCCGCAGCCCGACGGCGCGCCCGGCGCGCCCGCGAGGGAGCGGCGTGGGGTGGTGGGGCCCCGCGAGCGACCGAGCCGGGGTGTGGGGCGGAGCCCCACCTAAGATTTGACAGTTCAGACCTTTCTCAAGTAAAA